>OLRY01002577.1_pt1 | contig 11895 bp, 7 predicted proteins | sample 1672541 | NCBI WGS metagenome assembly OLRY01 (sample SAMEA3136697, study PRJEB25190) | human gut metagenome | biome: human gut; feature: human-associated habitat; material: faeces | place: Austria | collected 2013
ATTGCTATATGAAATGGAGGAAGAAAACAGTGCAAGAACATATTTTGAAAAATATACAAAGATATGTAAGATGATAGAAAATCAAAATAGCAATCGGGAAAAGAAATTATTACAAATTCAGGAAGTAAAGGGGATTTATGAAAAAGAGAAGGATAATTTGGAAACTAAACTGAAAGATTATTTCAGCCAGGCGATTATGAATGAAATATATCAAAAAATTGACCCACATGAAATCATGAAGAATGTCACATATCATTTGAATTTTAATGAAAAAGATGAACCACAATTATTTATCGAAGTATGTGAGAAAGAAAAGTCTGATAAAGAATTTTACAGACCAGAAACTTATTTTAGCACAGCACAACTTAATACAGTTGCATTTAGTTCTTTCTTTGGGAGAGCACTATCAGTTAGTAATTTGCCTATAAAAACAATTTGTATTGATGATCCAATTGGACACTTCGATGATATGAATATTTTAGGATTCACAGATATGATTCGCTGTATTTTAGAAAAACAGGATTGCCAGATTATCATGTCTACACATGAGGAAAAAGTATATCAGATTATGAAAAGAAAACTAGATCCTAATTTTTATAACACGTCATTTATTCAATTGGATAATAGTAAGAAAGTTGTGTGGGACAAAACAAACTGTTAATCGGAAATTTGCATTTGAAGGAAATGAAGTGAGTGTGGAATATTTTTTAAGCTTCAAAGCCAACTAATATGAAAATACGAAGGACTAAACCATGCGAAAAATTAAAGGATTTGACAAAGTATTATTAAAAGCTGGACGAGAAGCAGATGTTATGGAGACCTTTGCAAACAAGGTATTTATAGTTTATGTTGGAGATTCTCTGCAAGATTGGGAAACAATAAGTGTAATCATAGACGATATCGAAAAAAATAGATGTAAGAGGATAATAGGATTTGATGAGTGTTTTTTCTATTAGTAGAATGCGACCATTACCTTGTTATTCAACCTGCTAAATGATAAAATCAAGTATATTGAGTGAGAAGTTTTATCTCATTAACATAGCTTCGGAAAGGAGCCAATAACATGAAAAACATAGATATTCCTGTAGGAATTTCCAATTTCGCTGAAATCCGCAAGAATAAGTATTACTATATCGATAAAACAGGTCTGATTGAAGAACTCCTGAAAACAACAGCCACCAAAGTTACGTTGATTACCCGCCCAAGACGCTTTGGCAAAACGCTTGGGATGAGTATGCTGGAGAATTTTTTTGACATTCGGAAAGACAGTAAACTTCTTTTTGACGGACTGGAAATTGCAGATAAGCAAGCGTTATGTGAGAAATGGATGAATCAATATCCTGTAATGTTTCTGAGTCTTAAAAGCGTTGACGGGAATGATTTTTTAACTGCGTATAGTCAGCTTGCATATGAAATTGGTGCGTTGTATAAAGAACACGATTATCTTCTGGAGAGTTCGGTTCTTGGGGAGGAAGAAAAGAAGCTGTTCTGGCAGATAAAAGAACGGAAGACTGGGAAAATTGAAGTCATGCGTTCGCTTCAGATTCTTTCTCAATTGCTGAACAAGCATTACAAGAAAGAAGTGATTCTTCTGATTGATGAGTATGATGTGCCGATTGCAAAAGCAACCAGCAATGGATATTACAAAGAAATGCTGGAAATAATGAAGGGATTGATGCAGGCATTAAAAGATAATCTGTCTCTTCGCTTTGCTGTGATTACAGGATGTTTGAAAATTGCAAAAGAGAGCATTTTCACTGGAACAAACAATTTTGTATCGGATACGATTACAGACACCAGACTGAATGAGTATTTTGGATTTGTTCAGAGTGAGGTGGATCAGATTCTCAAAGATGCGGGGTTTACGGACAAAGCGGATCTGGTCAAGAAGTGGTATGATGGGTATCGTTTTGGTGATTTTGATGTATATTGCCCTTGGGATGTGATGTGCTATCTCCGGGATTTGGTGTATAAGCCGGAAGCAAAACCGGCAAGCTACTGGAGAAATACCAGTGATAATTCGATAATCCGGTCATTCATTGATTATGCTGGCAGCAGTATTACAAATAAGCTGGAAACTCTGATGGATGGTGGCTATATTATTCAGAAGATCGATGAAAATCTGACGTATGATTATCTGCATTCTTCAGAGGATAATTTATGGAGCATGTTATATTTGACAGGGTATTTAACGCAAAAGAAGGGAATAGAATACCGGGGTGAATTACCGGAAGGAACAGTTGCACTTACGATTCCGAATGAGGAAATCCGATATATTTTTGAAACAACGATTAGCAAATGGTTTGATGAAAGTGCTAAGAAATGGAACAGAGAGGCATTATTTGATGCTGTATGGAGTGGTGACAGCGAAAGTATTACGCGAGAGATGAGTACGCTTTTGAGACGAACAATCAGCTATCATGATTACAGAGAAGATTTTTATTATGCGTTTCTTTCTGGAATTTTTACAGGTGCAGGATACCAGGTGCAGTCAAATAAGGAGCATGGAGAAGGAAGAAGTGATATCGTTGTCTGTGATTCGCTGAATGGTCGTGTGGCAATTTTTGAAGCAAAACGGACAAAGGTATTGAAAGATCTTGAAACAGAATGTGATAAAGCCCTTCGGCAGATTGATGAGAGGATGTATGCGAAGGACTTTGAAGATGCATATGATCAGGTTCTTTGCTATGGAATAGCATTTTTTAAAAAGCGGTGTATGGTGAAGAGGAAGGAGTCGTAAGAAGCATGGGAAGATTTGTGAATCCTGATAATAGTGCATTTCAGGTTGCTTTGAACTCTGAGATTTATGTTGATAAGACAGGTCTGATAAAATACACGAATAGTGTTTTGGATACAACGAATGCACTTATCTGCAATAGCCGTCCGCGCAGGTTCGGTAAATCTTATGCAGCGAATATGCTGGCTGCATACTACAGCAAGGGTGCGGATTCGGAGAAAATGTTTTCTGACCTTGAGATCAGTAAAGATGCGAATTTTAAGAAACACCTTAATAAATATGATGTGATTCATATTGATATACAGTGGTTTCAGGCAAATTGCGTTGAACCGGATAATGTGGTTGATTTTGTTACAAATTCAGTGCTGGATGAACTGCGTAAGATTTATCCGGAAGCGTTACCGACAGAAGTAACCCGATTGCCGGATGCTCTTTCGAGAATCAAAGATAAAACCGGGCAGAAGTTCGTTATCATTATTGATGAGTGGGATATCCTTATCAGAGATGCTGCAATGAATAATAAGGTTCAGGAAGACTATATTACGTTTCTGCGTGGAATGTTTAAAGGAACAGAACCCACAAAGTATATTCAGCTTGCATATCTTACCGGCATTCTTCCGATCAAAAAAGAGAAAACTCAGTCGGCATTAAATAATTTTGATGAGTTTACAATGCTGAGTGCGAGTAAGCTGGCACCGTATATTGGATTTACCGAGGACGAAGTTAAGAAGCTGGCAGAAAAATATCATCAGGAATTCGATGAAGTAAAGCGGTGGTATGATGGTTATCTTTTGAAGGAGTATCAGGTTTACAATCCTAGAGCGGTTATCAGTGTAATGCTGAGAGGGGAGTTTAAGAGTTATTGGTCTGAGACTGCTTCTTATGATGCAATTGTGCCATTGATTAATATGAATTATGACGGATTAAAGACTGCGATTATTGAGATGCTTTCCGGTGCAGAAGTGAAGGTAAATACGGCGACCTTTAAGAATGACACGGTGAATATTAAGAGCAAAAATGATGTGCTGACCTATATGATTCATCTGGGATATCTGGGATACAATGAAACAAGAAAGACAGCTTTTGTGCCAAATGAAGAAATCCGGCAGGAATTGACAATGGCGGCTGAAAGTAAGGCATGGGATGAAATGATAAGTTTCCAGCAGGATTCGGAAAGTTTACTGGATGCAACATTGGATATGGATAGTACGGCGGTTGCTGCGCAAATTGAGAAAATTCACAATGAATATGTATCGGTCATTCAGTACCACAATGAAAATTCGTTGAGCAGCGTACTGGCGATTGCATATCTGAGTGCGATGCAATATTATTTCAAGCCAATCCGCGAACTGCCGACAGGACGAGGATTTGCTGACTTTGTATTTGTACCAAAGCCAGAGTATAAAAATGACTATCCGGCATTGATCGTCGAACTGAAATGGAACAAGAATGCACGAACTGCAATGAGGCAGATCAAGGATAGAAAGTATCCGACTTCGATTTTGAACTATACGGGAGAGATATTGCTTGTAGGAATCAATTATGATAAAAACAGCAAAGAACATCAGTGTTTGATTGAGAAGTATGAGAAAGACTGATATATAAGCTTATCTTGCTTCACAGCAGAAAGGACAATAGAAACTGGAGACCAGCTATGATAAATAACGAAGTTACGAGACACATTAAAACCCACACAGAACGCTCAAGCGAAGATCAGGCAGCAGTTCATTTTCTGGAAAATCATTTAAAATCGGATGGCAGGATTAATCTGGATTTTGCAGCAGTGGATAAGTGGCCGAACACGGACGGCAGGTTTGAATTTGTGTCCAATCCGGATATTTCAAGGAGACCGGAGCAGGATTTTGTTGTTCAGATCAAAGGAACACATTATTACGAAGAACGGGATGGAAAAATGGTCTATCAATTGAAGAGCCTCGCTTTTCCTGCATTTATTTATCAAAATGTTTCACTTGATCCGGGAATTCTTTTTCTTGTAACGGATCCGGATGAGAGAGGTGAAGAAAGAGTCTTCTGGAAATACATGTCTGCAGAATATGTCCATTCGATTGATTACAGCAAAGACAGCTGTACCGTTAAGTTTGATCTGGAGGACGAGATCAAATATACCGACGAAAGTATTGACCAGTTTTGCAAAAAGCTGGAAGAAATTACAGAGCACCATTCGTTTGCTGCGCATTTGGATCAAAGAGGATATTCGCAAAAAGAAATACAGAATATCATGGAAGAGTGTAGTAACCGGATCTCGGAGTGTATTGACCGTTCTGAAACATACAATGAAACCAGAGATGATCTTTCGAAAAATATGCTGCGGATATTGAAAGAGTTATGTGTAGCGGCTCTTTTGATGAATGCACTGTCATCCAGGGGTGAAGAAGTGAGCGTGCAGCTGGCATGGGAATCAGCGCTTCTGGATATTGAGACAAAGTATCTGGCTAATTTTTATAAAGGACTGGATTATATTGGATATCGCACGCCGGAAATCGGGCAGTCAGAACGTCTGATGCTGAAATATTATGATTTTATGTGGAAAATCCGGGAGATGGCGAAGCAAAAATTCGGAATGGAGATTCTGGGAAATCTTGAAAAATTTCCACTTTGTATCAATGAACTGGATCAGGAGTATTATGAGATGATTGCAGAAGCGATAGAGTCTGCGGAAATCATTCATCCATTAGTAAATGTAACAAGATTTTATGTACATAAGAAAACAGCTTTTTATGTTGGGAAAGAACGATATTTTGAACTGACGCTGCAGCTTGCAAGTATTTATGCAACCAAGTTTAACCGGATTACTGTATATACCAAGCTGGATATTTCAACCAATTATTCAGTTCAGATTGCATATTCTGAAACTACGATCAAGTTATGGGGTGTGGAATCAAAAATCAAGGTGGTAACAGACTGGAAGGTTTCGATAGAGCCCCCCTGTCTGAATAAAATGGGGAAAATTCTTAAGCGTTCACTCAGAATCAGTTCAAAATATGGAGAATATGATGCATTAATGAGATTCCTGACAATAACAGGTATAAATCTGTTGGATCTGATTGATCTGAAGGAGATTGATTTTAATAAGGTTATCACAGAGATTTACAAAGATGCAAACACAAAGCATTTTAAAGAAATTTTGCAGGAACTGCGGGAAAATTATTCCGCAGATTCGACGGTCAAAGGGAGAAATGTGGTTCGATATCTGTTGCTTCATTTGCGGGAAGAGCTGATAGAAAGTGTTGCGGTAAATCGTTATTCCAAATGCTTAAGTGATAATCTGGGTATTTCGTCGGGATGCTATCCGTTTGAGTCGAACCCATATATATCCAATTTGCCGGATTCCAACAGCAGTGATAAGAGCAGACGGGATTCGATTATCAGAATCGGAAATAGAAATGATTTGGACCGGGCATTTCCATATTTAAAAGTTCAGGACGAGACAATGCGGACAGGAGAAATCTATTTTGAAAAGGATACTCTGGTAACGGACGAGGAAATAAAATCATTTAACGATTCTTTGGATTCATGGGAGCGGCGGCAGGGAAAAAGCTTGGTACAGAAGGACGGATATGTTTATATTGATTTTTACGAACAGACAACCTTACATATTTTGCAGTATCTTATGAAATTATCAAAGTGTGCAAATAGAGAACAGCGTATCATCAATCAAAGATTTTTGAAAGAAAATGAGGATCTGATCAAAGATGCAGTGAAAGAACAGGCTTTGAAAAATGCATTTGTGAAATCGAAGGTTTTACTGATTTATGGAGCAGCAGGAACTGGAAAAACGACTCTTATGAATTATATTTCCAATATGCTGACAGGTGGACGAAAATTATTTCTGGCAAAAACACATACTGCACTGGAGAACCTGAAAAGAAGGATTGAGGATCAGGAAAATGTGGAGTTCAGAAGTACGAAAAGCTTTGTTGAGTCCGGACGGGTTGGAAGATATGATGCTGTTTTTGTGGACGAATGCAGTGTTATTGATAACCGGACAATGGAGAAGATTGTCAATAAAATCAAGGAAAATTCATTACTGATTCTTGCGGGAGATATTCACCAGATAGAAGCCATAGAATTTGAAAACTGGTTCTATTATGCAAAGAATATGATTGTTACGAAAGGCGCAAATGTAGAATTATCAAATACCTGGAGAACGGATGACCCGAAACTCATTGGTTTATGGAATGAGGTGAGAGAGCATAAGCCACTGATAACGGAAAGAATGGCGATAGATGGTCCGTTTTCAGAGAAAATCGGGGCAGATCTCTTGAAAGAAGATGAATACAAAGATCATGTTGTCCTGTGCCTTAACTATGATGGAAAATTTGGTTTAAATAATATGAACAATTATTTTCAGTGTGCGAATAATAAAGGGGAGCCTGTGGTCTGGGATGAATGGACATATAAAAAAGGTGATCCGGTTTTGTTTAATGACTCCAAGCGTTTTCCGATACTTTACAACAATCTGAAGGGATGGATTGCAGAAATAGAGAAAACGAAAAAGGAAATCCAGTTTACAATCGATATTGATCTAATGCTTACAAAAAAAGAGTGTAAAGAAAATGGGATCGAGTATATCGGGGAGAATGGAAAATATACCAGAATCCGTTTTAGTGTTTTCAAGTACGACAACAATGTTCCAGACGATAAAGAGGATAAGATTGATGAAATGCGTATGAAAGCAGTGGTGCCATTTCAGCTTGCATATGCAGTGTCAATTCATAAGGCGCAGGGGTTGGAATATGATTCTGTAAAAATTGTGATTCCGGACAGTAATTCAGAAAGAGTGACACATGGCGTTTTCTATACGGCAATTACGCGTGCAAAAAAGAAACTGAAAATATATTGGAGTGCGGAAACGATGCAGAGTATTGTTGATGAATTTTCAAACGACGAGATGGGGAACAGGAGTCTGGAGATCATTAAGAAGAAACTGAGCTGATTAGAAGGAAATTGTAAAGAAGTATTTTAAAGTAGAGATGATTATCGGAGCTGTTTTGCTGGGAAGCTCTTCCCGCGCTAATCCTAGCGCAGGAAGCCTCTCAGCATTTTTTCTTTCCAGAACCGATACTTCTGATACCGTATCGGCAGATCCATCCAGGTTTTCTTATCGACTATGCTTCTCTGATGTGTGAAGCATTCAAATCCTTCTTTTCCATGATAGCATCCCATGCCGCTTTCTCCGACACCGCCGAACGGCATCTGGCTGGTGGCGAGGTGGATGATGGTATCGTTGATGCAGCCGCCGCCAAAATGGCATCTGGCAAGGACTTTCTTTTTGGCAGCAGGATCTTCGGTGAAAAGATAGAGTGCAAGCGGGTGGGGATGGGATTCGACCTGCCGGATTGCATCATTTAGGTCAGAATAGGTAAGTACCGGAAGAATCGGTCCGAAAATTTCTTCGCCCATGACCGGATCGTCCCAGGTGACATCTTTTAGGATGGTCGGGGCAATGCGCAGGGCAGACGGATCGGACTCACCTCCACAGACCAGTTTATCGGCAGCAATCAGGTTCTGCAGCCGGTGAAAATGTTTTTCGTTGATGATTTTCCCATAATCCGGATTTTGAAGAGGCTGTTTGCCAAACTGCCGGTGGATTTCTTTTTCCAGTGCCTGAAGCAGCTGGTTTCGAACAGAAGCATCGCAGAGGATATAATCCGGGGCAACGCAGGTCTGTCCGCAGTTGAGGTATTTTCCGAATATGATCCGTCTTGCGGTGAGAGAAATTTTCGCCGTGGAATCCACGATGCACGGGCTTTTCCCACCAAGCTCCAGAGTGACGGGAGTCAGGTATTCGGCAGCATGACGAAGGACTTCTTTTCCAACCGTTTTTCCTCCGGTGAAAAAGATTTTGTCAAAACGCTGGTTTAAGAGCGCCTGATTTTCTTCCCGGCCTCCGGTGATCATCGTTACATATTCCGACGGATAACATTCCTTGAGGATCTGGCTCAGAATCTGACTGGTGTGTGGAGCGTAAGCGCTTGGCTTCAGGATGACGGTATTTCCGGCGGCGAGCGCATCGATCAGCGGTTCTAAAGTGAGGAGTACCGGGTAATTCCAGGGGCTCATGATCAGTACGGTTCCGTAGGGGGATGGCGATTGAAAGCTTTTGGCGGCGAAGTGTGCCAGCGGAGTAGGGACGGTTTTACAGCGCATCAGCTTTGGTAAATGCTTTTGCATCCAGGTAAGCTCGGAAAGCGTCAGACCGATTTCACACATATAGCTTTCCATCCGGCTTTTTCCAAGATCCGCTTTTAGTGCTGTGTACAGATCTTGTTCATGGCGTTTGAGTGCAAGTTTTAGCTGTTCTAATTGTTTTAATCGAAAAGAAAGCGGAAGTGTTGCGCCGGTTGCAAAAAAATCACGCTGCGTGGAGATCCGCTGTCTGATTGTCTGTTCATTCATGTGTTTTAACCTCCCAGGTATCTGGATATTTAAGTTTCGATTCCTGTTTTCCAAATTGTGTTTATATTCTTGAAGAGCCTTTTATACTGAAAATAATGTATATTTCTTTTATAATAACGAAAATAAGGGAATTCTTCAACGGTGTGAGTGGCGAAAATGGAAAGAATGTGATAAAATATTTTTGTTTGCAGCAGCAGACTTACATAATTTTATCAAGACAGGAGTTTTAATATATATGGGATACGAGCGTTTGGAAAAGAGTTTAATCGATCTGGTAAAGGAAGAGCAGGCAAAGCTCGGATATCGGAAAGAGATGATCCGGCTTTATTATCCGCTCAGTTCACTGAATCATTTTATGGAGACGAATGCAGATTCGGAAGAAATGCAGGAGCTCCTTGCAGATTTTCCGAAAGCAGCAGAAGATATTTTCGGGGAAGTCATGATTACACATGTAAAGGACCGTTTTTGCTTTGCTTTATCGGAAAAAGCATCGGAATATGTGCATGAAAATATGAAACCGAATGAATTTATCAAAGAACTGGTGGAACTTGTCGCAAAGCATGGCTGCACGATTGAAGATATCGAAGTATTGTTCCGTTCTCATTCAGACAAGATCGTGACAGAACCTATGGACAATGGAGAATTTGACCGGATGATCCGGTTTGAAGAGGGAGAAGACAAGTATTATTATTGCTTTAAAGATGAAGGATGCCATATTATTTATCATCGTTTCCTGCCGGAAGATTATGCAGATTTTGACTTTAAACCAGATAAGAAAATAAGAAATCGAGGTAACACCAATGAAAATCGGAATATATGATTCAGGGATCGGCGGACTTTCTGTGCTTCACCGCGCACTGAAAAAGATGCCGGAAGCAGAATTTATATATTATGCGGATACAAAGCATGTTCCATACGGAGAAAAGACGAGGGAACAGATCAAAGGATATGTAGAAGAGGTTCTGAATTTCCTGATTGCGAAGGAGGTTGATGCAATCGTAATCGCCTGTAATACGGCAACCAGTGTGGCAACGAAAGAATTCAGAGGCGAATTTGCCGTACCGATCGTCGGTATGGAACCGGCAGTCAAGCGCGCGCTCAAGCTATATCAGGATATGCAGAAACGGATTCTGGTAACAGCAACACCGGTTACGATAGCCGGAGAAAAATTACACAGCCTTCTGGAAAAAGTAGATACCGAACACGAAGTAGACCTTGCGCCACTTCCAAAACTGGTCCGCTTTGCCGAAGCCGGAAGATTCCAGGACCCGGAAGTAGATAAATACCTGAAAAACAGCCTTCAGAGCTATACACTCAACCAGTATGCTGCAGTCGTACTTGGCTGTACTCACTTCAACTACTTCAAACAATCCTTCCGCAAAATCTTCCCGGGAGAAATCCATTTCGTAGACGGCAACGAAGGCACCCTTCGCCAGCTAAAACGAGTTCTCCCCGAACAAATCACCCCAGGAGAACCCAGCAAAGTCACCTACTACTTCTCCGGAAAACCTGCTGATGATGAGGGGATGAAGAAAATCCAGGCATGTATGACGCAGTTAGATAAAGTATATGAGATCAAGTAAATACTGATATCGAATAAAATCCACCCCATTCCTATCTTGTGCAATGGAGATGAGACTCAAGAATCGTGGAAGCCTTTGCTGAACACGATTCTCGCACTAAGAGGCTCATCGGAATGCTTTGCACAACTTGGAATGGGGTGGATTTAATTCTTCTCTGGTGGTGTCACAACCTATCTTATTGTACTTCCTGAATCCCGGAAATATCACTATCTATCATCATCGAATAATTGGTATAATACACGACAAACCCAGGCTTGCTTCCATTTGGTTTTTTAACCTGCTTTTTCTCTACATAGTCAACCTCCACCTTTTCAGCCCCGGAATTCTTCGAGTAATGCGCAGCAAGTCTGGCTGCCTCTTCAAAGGTCCGGTCCGGAAGTTCTTCCCCGTTCGTCTTCACGATGACATGGGAACCTGGTGCTTTTTTCGCATGGAACCACCAGTCCCCGCCATTTGCAAAATGGAAGGTGAGTTCTTCGTTCTGAAGATTATTTTTTCCAACATACATATGGAAACCGTCTGAAGAAATATAGTGGAACGGTTTGCTTGTGATCTTCACTTTTTTGGCAGACTGCTTTCTGCGGATAAATCCACTTTCGATCAGTTCTTCCTTGATCTGGATCAGGTCATCCTCGCTTCGTGCAATATCCAGGGATTTGCTGACGGACTCCAGATAATCAATCTCATCTTTCGTTTCTTTGATCAGTTCTGAAAGAGCCTCGAAAGTACGTTTTTGTTTATTATATCGGTCAAAATATTTCTTTGCATTTTCCTGTGGTGTTTTCTGCGGATCCAGTGGAATTTTGATCATTTCGTTAGTATAATAATTGAGTGCTTCCAGTTCTTTTGCACCTTCTTCCAGATTGTAACCGTAGGTGTGGATCAGTTCCCCGTATACCTTGTATTTATCGCGGTTTTCCGTATCGCGAAGCTGCTTTAACTGCAGGTCGTATTTCTTGCGGTTACGTTCCAGTGCTGTCTGAACCACACGGCGCAGATCCGAAGATTTCTGGCGGATCCGGGTGATCAGATCACGGGAAGAATAATAAGTCCGGATCACTTCGGAAATCGAATCATAAGATTTTGCCTGATAGTTGGAAAAGTGGGTGAGCAGAAGAGATGAGAACTCTTTCGGCTCATTTCCATCGTAATAAA
>OLRY01002579.1_pt1 | contig 11873 bp, 9 predicted proteins | sample 1672541 | NCBI WGS metagenome assembly OLRY01 (sample SAMEA3136697, study PRJEB25190) | human gut metagenome | biome: human gut; feature: human-associated habitat; material: faeces | place: Austria | collected 2013
GCCTCGCTCGTTGTCGCTTTCCTCGTTCCTCTGCCCCGTATGGGTGCGTGGTATGCGAGAAAGATGGGGGCGCAAGAAGACACGGGTGTTTTCTACCTGATAGACAGCGCCATGCAGGTTACCGGGTTCCTCGTTATTCTCAACCTGGTTATGACCATAGCCTTGACGGGATCAGGCTACATTCAAGGGCTTAGCTTCTTCGATCGATGGTGGATACTCGTCATCCAGTTCTGGGCCGTAGCCTACCTCGCGTTCCTCATCACGCGTCCGGTCGCAGCTGCGCTGGCCGCCAAGTGCGACGGAAACGCCGCCCAGGCTCCGCAGGAAGCCGAAAAGCAGGCCTGCTAGCTCAAGCATCAGGAGCAGAGACGGATTCGCCCTAGCCTCGAGCAGTCTCTCGCCATCTATGCCACTGCATAAGAAGGAATCTCTTGGTTAATGCGCCATCATGTGCTTCGCATCCGTTTCGCTATAATAACTGCGAAGGCATATGATGGCGCATTCATGCGCAGCTGCCCCGCGCGAAAGGAGAGTCCCATGATCGACTACCCCCTGCTTGCGAAGGACCGCGAGCTGTCCGCCGACGAGGCGCTCGAGGTGCTGGAGGCGGGCGAGTTCTGCGTCGTGTCCACGGTGGATGCCGACGGCATGCCCTACGGCGTGCCGCTGTCCTACGTGATGCTGGACGGCGCGCTGTGCTTCCACACCACGAACAAGACGGGGCACAAGCTTGACAACTTCGCGCGCGACGGGCGCGCGTGCGTGACGGTGGCCACCGAGGTGGAGGCCTGCTACGAGGACGACTTCTTCACCACGCGCTTCGCGTCGGTCATCGCGCGCGGGCGCGTGCGCCGGGTGGAGGACGGCGCCGCGATGCGCAAGGTGCTGGTGGCGCTGTGCATGAAGTACCTCCCCGAGTACAAGGACAAGATCGGCAGCGACTTCCCCACCGATCCCAAGGAGCAGCTGATGGGCGCCATCAAGGCTGTGTTCCGTTCTTGGGACAACCCCCGCGCAAATGTATATCGTCGTGACAACGACATTCCGTATTCTTGGGGTACTGCCGTTAACGTGCAGTCCATGGCCTTTGGTAACATGGGCGATGACTGCGGCACCGGCGTTGCCTTTACCCGTGACCCCGCTACCGGCGCAAAGGGCCTCTTTGGTGAGTTCCTGACCAACGCCCAGGGCGAGGACGTCGTGGCCGGTGTGCGTACACCTATGCACATTCAGGAGATGGAGCAGAAGTTCCCCGAGGCTTTTGCACAGTTCACCCAGGTTTGCCAGACTTTGGAGAACCATTACAGAGATATGCAGGACATGGAGTTCACCGTGGAGCACGGTAAGCTGTTCATGCTGCAGACCCGTAACGGTAAGCGTACTGCTCAGGCTGCTCTGAAGATCGCTTGCGATCTGGTAGACGAGGGCATGAGAACGGAAGAAGAAGCCGTTGCTATGATCGATCCCCGTAACCTGGACACCCTGCTGCACCCGCAGTTTGACGCTGCCGCCATTAAGGCTGCTACCCCGGCCGGTAAGGGCCTGGGCGCTTCTCCCGGCGCTGCTTGCGGTAAAGTTGTGTTCACCGCTGATGACGCTGTGGAGTGGAACGAGAGAGGCGAGAAGGTGGTTCTGGTTCGTCTGGAGACTTCTCCCGAGGACATCACCGGCATGAAGGCTTCTCAGGGCATCCTGACCGTTCGCGGCGGTATGACTTCTCACGCTGCCGTTGTTGCTCGTGGTATGGGTACCTGCTGCGTATCCGGCTGTGGCGACATTGTAATGGACGAGGCCAACAAGCAGTTCACTTTGGCAGGCAAGACCTATCACGAGGGCGACTACATCTCCATTGACGGTTCTACCGGTAATATTTATGACGGTATTATTGCAACCCAGGACGCAACCATTTCCGGCGACTTCGGTCGTATCATGGGCTGGGCTGATAAGTTCCGTGTACTGAAAGTACGCACCAATGCAGACACCCCCGCGGATGCCAAGAAGGCTCGTGAGCTGGGCGCTGAGGGTATCGGTCTGTGCCGTACCGAGCATATGTTCTTTGAGGAAGACAGAATTGCTGCTTTCCGTGAGATGATTTGCTCTGATACCGTTGAGGAGCGCGAGGCTGCTCTGGAGAAGATCCTGCCGTATCAGCAGGGCGACTTTGAGAAGCTGTATGAGGCGCTGGAGGGCTGCCCGGTAACCATCCGTTTCCTGGATCCCCCGCTGCATGAGTTCGTTCCCACTGAGGAAGAAGATATTGAGAAGCTGGCTAAGGCACAGGGCAAGAGCGTTGAGCAGATCAAGGCCATCATTGCTTCTCTGCATGAGTTCAACCCGATGATGGGTCACCGTGGCCTGCGTCTGGCTGTGACTTATCCTGAGATCGCTAAGATGCAGACCAAGGCCGTGATCCGCGCTGCCATCAATGTACAGAAGGCACATCCGGATTGGACCGTGGCTCCGGAGATCATGATCCCCCTGTCTTGCGACGCTAAGGAACTGAAGTATGTAAAGGACATCGTGGTTGCCACCGCTGATGCAGAAATCGAGGCTGCCGGCAGCGATATGAAGTATGAAGTGGGCACCATGATCGAGATCCCCCGTGCGGCTCTGACTGCCGGCGAGATCGCTAAGGAAGCAGAGTTCTTCTGCTTCGGCACCAACGACCTGACCCAGATGACCTACGGCTTCAGCCGTGATGACGCCGGTAAGTTCCTGAACGCTTACTATGACGCCAAGATCTTTGAGAACGATCCCTTCGCCAAGCTGGATCGTGACGGTGTTGGCCAGCTGATGCAGATGGCTGTGAAGAACGGTAAAGCTACCCGTCCCCAGCTGCACTGCGGTATCTGCGGTGAGCACGGCGGTGACCCCAGCTCCGTAGAGTTCTGCCACCAGATCGGTCTGGACTATGTGTCCTGCTCTCCGTTCCGTGTGCCGATCGCGCGTCTGGCCGCTGCACAGGCTGCTATCGCTGAGAAGAACGCATAAGTTCTCCTTATAAATCCATAACAAAAAGGACAGTCCTCGGACTGTCCTTTTTTATTGTTGCTTTTCATTATCGAACAGGGGGAACAGGGGACAGACCCCTGTTTCCAAATCTTGCAGGCTTGGTAGTTACAGCGAACCGCATTTATTTTTCTTTCCCCAGTAATCGGCGAAGCTTCTTTTTCAGGCGGGCGAGACCAATGCCAAAGGTGGAGGTGCGCTGGTACCAAGCCAGGCGGCGCAGGGGCTTTTTGGTTGCTTTCAGTTCTGTTTTCAGGGCTTTGCGCTCTTCTTTTAGCGCCTGAATTTGCGCGGCTTGCTTTTTGTTGCGCTCTTGCAGCTGGGTGACCTTGCGCTGACTGTCTCGCAGCTGCGTGGCCAGGCGGCTGTCGTCCTCTATCTCTTTGCGTTGCAGGCGTACGGCGGTATCTACCCGGCGGGCGATCTCCTCCGGCGGGCGCACCAGCATGGAATGTACCGGCTGAGCATAAGAAGTGGCTGCCGTTTTTTCGTCGTACAGCGAGCGGGCAGGCGTGCCTGTGCGGTCATCATAAATGGTCTTGATCCCGTTTTCATTCAAGAAGTCGATTAGGTGCCAGAACCGTTCCGCGTGGCCGTTGTTCACCTGGCGGAAATCGGTTTGATCATACAGCGCTGCCAGATCCGAGTCCGGTGTGACGGCAGAGGCGGGAATGGCAGGAATGTTGTGATACTCTGCCAGCTCCCGAATGCGGGCGTCCGTGGGGAACAGCAGGCTGGGCACGCCACACAGAATATTGCCGATGGCACCGTGAATGCGGGTGCCGTAGTTAAAGTCCATCTCTCGATTAAAGGCAAACATACTGGGCAGGTTGATGAAGAACCAGGCCTTGTCCTCCACAAATACCGGGTGGTCCAGATTGGTGGGGTGCAGCACGCGGCTGTCTGCCGTGTCCGGGTGGGGGATCCCCAGGTACATCAGCCGCAAATCGTCAATAAACTGAGGCACAAAGTAGGTGTTGGGGAACCGTTCGGTGCAGCGCACGGCGAACTTTTTGAAATCCGGCGGATTGGACACAGAGCCGGTAAAGCACAGCTTGGATTCCGGGGTCAAAGGCTGCTTCTCTCGCAGGGGTAGACCCGGGCCGTTCAGTGCCAAAGAGGGGCAGCCGGTCACATCGATCTGGGAAAAGCCCAGCCCTTTGAGATAATCATAGGTGATCTGGCCCCGCACGCCCACGCTGGCAGAATGATCCAGCACGGCGGCGATAAAGTCCCGGGCTGCGCCGTCAAATTCCCGGGGCTGCTCCAGGTGTGGCTCGTAGGGCAATTGAATGCCAATGCCGGTGACCGTTACGGGAATCGTCAGCTGGCGAATCAGTGCCGTCCAGTGCTTTAAGCACTTGCGGGCAAAGTCCTCCCGAAAGGCGTTGGCCATGGGCAGGATCAGCCGGTCGTAGTTCTCATTGATCTCTTGGGCTGTAATCTGCTTTTTCACCAACGTCAGGTCAGAGATAAAGTCCACCCGACTGTCCGCAGTGGCCACCAGCCGGGTGATGCTGTTGGCAAACAGCAGATTCCCGGTGTTGTTGCCGATGATCTTGTCGGTGATTACATCCAGGGCATTGTATTCCGCCCAGGGCGCTACCCCGGCGCGAATGAGTATCCGTTCCATTTTCTTCTCCGCTCTTTTTATTTTTGCGTAAAGTTTGATAGTCTACTTTATGATACAGTATAACAAAAAGGCCGCCCCTTGTCAAAATAGACACCCGTGAACAGGGGACGGTTTCTTGTTTTGCGGGCGCGCTGCAATTTTTTGCTTTTCTTTTGCCTTTTGCCGTTGACAAGGGGCGCCAGTGGTGTTATAATACGACCTAAGCACTAATGGACTTTAAAGCGCTAAAGTGCCAAGTGCAAAATGATAACAGGAACAGGAGTAACCAACCATGACCCCCAGAAAAGGCAATTTAATGGGCGTGCGCACCGACATTAAGGTGCTAGACGCCACCATTCGCGACGGCGGACTGTGCAACAACTTTGACTTCAGCGACGAATTTGTGCGGGAACTGTATAAGACCAATATCAAAAGCGGCGTGGACTATATGGAGTTTGGGTATAAGGCCAGCCGCACCCTTTTCAACGAGGCGGATTTTGGCAAGTGGAAGTTCTGCAAGGAAGAGGACATTCGTGCCATTGTTGGCGAAAATGTAAGCGATATGAAGATTTCCGTGATGGCAGATGTAGGCCGCTGCGATTTTAAAACGGACTTTCTGCCAAAGAGCGAGAGCGTCATTGACATGGTGCGCGTGGCCTGCTACATTCATCAGATCCCGGCAGCCATTGAGATGATCGAGTATTTTCATGACCTGGGGTATGAGACCACCTGCAATATTATGGCCATCAGCCAGGCCGGTTCCGGCCAGGTGGGCGAGGCGCTGGAGATGCTGTGTAACTCCTCGGTGGATGTGATCTACCTGGTAGACAGCTACGGCTCCCTGTACCCGGAGAATGCCGGTGTGTTGGCCCAGCGGTACTTAGAAGCGGCCACGGCTGCCGGCAAACAGGTGGGCTTCCACGCCCACAACAACCAGAACTTGGCCTTTGCCAACACCATTGAGACCCTGTCCTACGGTGTGTCCTACCTGGACGCCACCGCCATGGGTATGGGTCGGGGCGCCGGCAACTGCGCTATGGAGCTGCTGCTGGGCTTCTTAAAGAACCCCAAGTACAGCTTGTACAGCCTGCTGCTCTTTATTGAGAAGTATATGATCCCCCTGCGGGAGGCCGGGGTGCAGTGGGGCTTTGACCTGCAATATATGTTCACCGGCCAGCTGAACCGTCATCCCCGGGAGGCCATGAACTTTACCGCCCAGCACCGCACGGATTACTGCGAATTTTACAAATCTCTGCTGGACAACGACTAAACATACAGAAAATCGCCCCGCAAGCGACCGTTTCGGCAGCCTGCGGGGTTTGTTTTGTGCTTATTTGTTTTTCTCCAAATCCTGAGCGATTTGGGCATGGTCAATGGGGTGATTCCGAAAGTAGTATTTCTTGTCCCGATCACTGATGGGGCGCAGCACCCGGCAGGGGTTGCCCACCGCCACTACATTGGCGGGAATGTCTTTGGTAACGACGGACCCGGCGCCGATGACCGTATTGTCGCCGACGGTGACCCCGGGCAGGATGACTGCTCCGGCGCCGATCCAGCAGGTACGGCCAATGTGCACCGGCATATTGTATTGGTAGTCGTACTCCCGCAGCTCCGGCAGCACCGGATGGCCGGCGGTGGCGATGGTCACATTGGGGGCGATCATGGTGTTGTCGCCGATATAAATATGGGTGTCGTCCACCATGGTAACGGCAAAGTTGCAGTACACATGGTTGCCCAAATGCACATGGGCGCCGCCGAAGTTAGAATAAAACGGGGGCTCAATATAGCAGTTCTCGCCCAGTTCGGCAAACATCTCTTTCATCAGGGCCTGGCGCTTGTCTGTTTCTGAGGGTCGTGTGTGGTTGAATTCATACAGACGGTCCAGGCACAGCCGCTGCCGGTCCATAATTTCATCATCGCCGGGCAGGTACAGCGCACCGGTATGCATTCTGTCTTTCATTGCCATAGGGGGCACCTCCGTGTATTTTTCTTCATTATAAGCAAAGAAACGGTCCTTTGTCAACGGCCACTTGCAGCAGCCCCGTTGCCGTGCTATAATACACTGGATTTCTACCGGCAGTGCGCTGCTTGTCAAGGAGAAAAAAGATGAAAAAGCCCTATCAAAAGACCATGTATGCCTGCTTTATCGGCTATATTGTGCAGGCCATTGTAAACAACTTTGTGCCCCTGCTGTTTGTCACCTTCCAGACCGACTACCGGGTGCCGCTGCAAAAGATTACCCTGCTGATCACTGTGAATTTTCTCATCCAGCTGTGTGTAGATCTGCTGTCTGCCGGGTTTATTGACCGGATTGGCTACCGTGCGTCTGTTCTGCTGGCCCACGGCTTTGCAGCAGCCGGGCTGATCTTGCTGACGATTTTGCCGGATCGTACTGCCGATCCGTTTGAGGGTATTTTGCTGGCAGTGGTGGTGTACGCGCTGGGCGGCGGGCTGTTGGAGGTGCTGGTCAGCCCCATTTTGGAGGCCTGCCCAACAGATAACAAAGCCTCCGCCATGAGCCTGCTCCATTCGTTCTATTGCTGGGGGCAGATGGGTGTGGTGCTGCTGTCCACTCTGTTCTTTACCGTCTTTGGTATCGCCAACTGGAAAGCGCTGGCGCTGGTGTGGGCGGCGGTGCCCATCTTAAACGGTGTGCTTTTTGCCACCGCGCCGATTTATCCTTTGAACCCGGAGGGCGGCGCGGGCCTAACCTTAAAGGAACTGTGCCGCAACAAGGTGTTTTGGCTGCTCATGCTGATGATGCTGGGCGCCGGTGCGGCGGAGAATACCGTTAGCCAGTGGGCGTCCGCCTTTGCGGAGGAAGGGCTGGGGGTCACCAAAACCGTAGGTGACCTGGCAGGCCCCATGGCTTTTGCGGCGCTGATGGGTACCGCACGGCTGATTTACGGCAAGTGGGGTCACAAGCTGCATTTGGAGAAGTGCATGCTGGGCAGCAGCCTGCTGTGTGTGGCAGCGTATTTGGCAATCGCGCTGGTTCCGGATCCACGTCTGGCGCTGGTGGGCTGCGCCGTGTGCGGCTTTGCGGTGGGTATTCTGTGGCCGGGCACCTTTAGCAAAGGCGCTGCCGCCATTCCCAAGGGCGGCACGGCGATGTTTGCCCTGTTTGCTCTGGCCGGTGACCTGGGGTGCAGCGCCGGACCCACCCTGGCGGGTATGGTTACCCGGGTGTGCGACGGCAATATGCGCCGAGGGATTTTGGCGGGGATCGTCTTTCCCTTGCTGCTGGTGCTGTGCTTGGTGTTTGGGAAGAAGCGGAAAGCCGCGGCGGGAAATGCGCAGGCGGATACGAACCGCTCCCATGGTTAACCGATTATAAAAACAAAAACGGTGCCCTTTTCTATAAGGGCACCGCGGTTTTTATGGGTGTTTGGATTACATTTGGAATTTGCGGATATACTCATCCATGCAGGACTGGATGATTTCTTCCGCCTTTGCCCGGTCATCCACTTCCAGCACGGAGGTACTTTTGCTCACTTCCAGGGTCTTATACACCTCAAAAAAGTGCTTGATCTCCTCAAAATAGTGGGCGGGCAGCTGGTCAATGTTGGTGTAGCAGTTGTAGTTGGGGTCGTTTACCGGCACGGCGATGATCTTTTCGTCCTTGGCGCCGCCGTCCTCCATCATCAGTACGCCAATGGGGGCGCACTCCACGATGGTCATGGGCTGAATTTGCTCGCTGCACAGGACCAGCACATCCAGCGGGTCCTTGTCGCTGGCGTAGGTGCGGGGGATAAAGCCGTAGTTGGCCGGATAGTGAGTAGAGGTAAAGAGCACCCGGTCCAGCTTGAGCATACCGGTCTCCTTGTCCAATTCGTACTTGTTTTTGCCGCCTTTTTGAATTTCAATCACGGCGTAAAAGCGGTCTTTGCGGATCCGCTTGGGGCTGATGTCATGCCAAATGTTCATCGTGGAACCTCCTTCTTAGGGTCTTGCTGTTCTCTTTTTTGTACACTCTTATTTTATCATAGTCCCCGGCGGGGCGCAAGGGAGCGGGCGGCGGCATTTTCCACGAACTTTTGTTGTAATTCCCGCGTTTTTATGGTACTATTGAAAAAACAACACAGAAAGGAAGGGATACCCTGTGTTTGCAGATATTGCGAAAATCAAAATCAAAGGCGGCGACGGCGGTGCCGGTGCAGTGGCCTTTCATCGAGAGAAGTATGTGGCTGCCGGCGGCCCGGACGGCGGTGACGGCGGCAAGGGCGGCGATGTGGTCTTTGTGGTAGACGATAATTTGGCTACCCTGGCAGACTTTCGTTACAAACGGAAATATGCGGCTCAGAACGGCGAGCCGGGTCGCGGCGGTCGGCAGTACGGCCGTAAGGGCCAGGATCTGGAAATTCGCGTGCCCCGGGGCACGGTGATCCGCGAGGTGCAAAGCGGCGCCGTCATGGCGGATATGAGCAAGACAGAGCGGTTTATTGCAGCCAAGGGCGGCAAGGGCGGCTGGGGCAATATGCACTTTGCCACCCCCACCCGGCAGGTGCCTCGCTTTGCCAAGCCCGGCGTGCCCGGCGAGGAGTGGGAGATCAGTCTGGAGCTGAAGCTCATTGCGGATGTGGGGCTGATCGGCTTTCCCAGCGTGGGCAAAAGCAGCCTGATCTCCGTGGTCAGCCAGGCCAAGCCCAAAATCGGCGACTACCACTTTACCACCCTGGTGCCCAATTTGGGCGTGGTGTCCATGGGCGCGGGCAACAGCTTTGTGCTGGCGGATATTCCCGGGTTGATCGAGGGCGCGTCAGACGGCGTGGGCCTGGGTCATGACTTTTTGCGCCATGTGGAGCGCTGCCGGCTGCTGGTGCACCTGGTGGATGTAAGCGGTCACGAGGGACGAGACCCGATCGAGGATTTTGACGCCATCAACCGGGAGCTGGAGAAGTTCAACCCGGAGCTGGCCAAAGCACCCCAGATTGTGGCGGGCAATAAAATCGACATGGCGGAGCCGGAGCAAATTGAACGGCTGAAAGCCTATGTAGAGGCCAAGGGCTACGACTACTACTCCATTTGCGCGCCCATTCAGGAGGGCACCCGGGAATTGATGAACGCAGTGTGGAACCGGCTGCAAACGCTGCCCCCGGTAAAGGAGTACGAGCCGGAGGAGATCCCCACGGAGCTGCTGGTGCAAAACAGTACCGGCTTTACCATCACCAATCCGGAGCCGGGCTACTACCTGGTAGAGGCTCCCTGGTTTCCCAAGGTGCTTAAGGGCATTGATGTGGAGGACTACGAGGCACTGCAATACATGCAGCGGGTGCTGGAGAAGAGCGGCGTGTTTGAGGCGCTGCGGCAGCGGGGGATCCAGGAGGGCGATATTGTCAGCCTGTATGATATTGAGTTTGAGTACATTCCGTAAGGAGCAAGTATGGAAGTGTTGAACACAGATCCGCGGCAGCTAAGCCCGTTGAATTTGGCCTTTATCGGCGACTGCGTGTATGAGATGCAGGTGCGCTGCCACCTGGTGGCGCTGGCCAATCGGCCGGTGAACGACCTGCACCGGGAGAGCGTGAAGTTCGTCAGCGCCAAGGCCCAAACGGCGGCCTTTGCCCGCATGGAGCCGCTGCTGACAGAGGAAGAACTGGCGGTGTTTAAGCGGGGGCGCAATGCCAAGACCGGCCACCAGCCTAAGAGCGCCACCGTTGGCGAGTACCACTGCGCCACCGGGGTGGAGGCGCTGTTCGGCTATTTGTACCTAACCGGCCAAACGGAGCGGATTGAGGAACTGTTTGCCATAATCTTTCAAGAGGGCGAATAAACTATATGAAAGAGAACACCCACTGCAAGGTGTTCTCTTTTTATCTATAAGTTTAGCAAAAGAAAAAGACCGGCAGGCGAACCTGTCGGTCTTTGGTTTTCTCTGTATCGAGAGGGATTAGCCCAACTCGGAGAAGTATTTGATGGTGCGAACCATCTGAGAGGTGTAGGAGTTCTCGTTATCATACCAAGAAACAACCTGAACCTCATAGGTGTCGTCAGCAACCTTCAGCACCATGGTCTGGGTAGCGTCGAACAGAGAACCGTAACGCATACCCACGATGTCGGAGGATACGATCTCGTCGGTGTTGTAACCGAAGGACTCGGTAGTCTCAGCCTTCATAGCAGCGTTGATGGCCTCAACGGTCACTTCCTTGTCGGTCTTGATGACAGCGGTCAGGATGGTGGTGGAACCGGTGGGGGTGGGAACACGCTGTGCAGAGCCGATCAGCTTGCCGTTCAGCTCGGGGATAACCAGGCCAATAGCCTTAGCAGCACCGGTGCTGTTGGGAACGATGTTCACGGCAGCAGCACGAGAACGACGCAGGTCGCCCTTTCTCTGCGGGCCGTCCAGAGTCATCTGGTCGCCGGTGTAAGCGTGGATGGTGCACATAATACCGCTCTGGATGGGAGCAAAGTCGTTCAGGGCCTTTGCCATGGGAGCCAGGCAGTTGGTGGTGCAGGAAGCGGCGGAGATCACGGTGTCCTCAGCCTTCAGGGTCTCGTGGTTTACATTGTATACGATGGTGGGCAGATCGTTGCCTGCGGGAGCAGAAATAACAACCTTGCGGGCACCGGCCTTAATGTGAGCAGAAGCCTTCTCCTTGGAAGTGTAGAAACCGGTGCACTCCAGCACTACGTCTACCTTCAGCTCGCCCCAGGGCAGCTCAGAAGCGTCAGCCTTTGCATAAATCTTGATTTCTTTGCCGTCTACGATGATGGAGTCATCGGTAGCGGACACGGTGTCAGCCAGTGCGTACTTGCCCTGAGAAGAATCGTACTTCAGCAGGTGAGCCAGCATTTTGGGAGAAGTCAGGTCGTTGATAGCAACCACTTCATAGCCTTCTGCGCCGAACATCTGACGGAAAGCCAGACGGCCGATACGGCCGAAACCATTGATAGCAACTCTTACCATTTGGAATTACCTCCGAAAAATATTTGAATTTACCCGGGCGCTATGCGCCCTTGTATTGCAGTCTTTATTTTATACCGCTTTTGCCAAATAATCAAGCGGAATTTCCACTTTTGTCAATGTTCACCAAAATTCAGCTTTTCAGCGGTGCTTTCTTGTGTTATAATGATTTGCAGCGGGCGGTTGCATCGGGTGTTTTATAAAGTTATGCATCCCTTGTAAAGGGAGGGGGACCGCCGTAGGCGGTGGAGGGATTATACGGTAAAAGCACTCTGCATTTTCACCTCCGGTGCAATCCCTCAGTCAGCTGCGCTGACAGCACCTAACCGGTGCCCGTCCCCTCTGTCG
>OLRY01002581.1_pt1 | contig 11865 bp, 8 predicted proteins | sample 1672541 | NCBI WGS metagenome assembly OLRY01 (sample SAMEA3136697, study PRJEB25190) | human gut metagenome | biome: human gut; feature: human-associated habitat; material: faeces | place: Austria | collected 2013
AAGTTTTTTGCTGGTTTTTCTTTTATTGAGGCATCTTACTTTCCCTTAGAATTATATCAGACTTCCTGCGAATCTACAATATTTCCTGACGGGTCGGCAGGCTCTCTGCCCTGTTAGTTCTGAAAATTTTATAAACTTGGTAAATTTAGTGGTATATAAATTGAATTTAAACAAAAAAGGATTTAAAATGGAAAAATACGAACGGAAAGAAGGGGTAATGGTATGAAAGTTGCTCGCAGCAGAAAAGATGTTTTGACAATTCCAAATCTTCTGAGTTTTTTCAGAGTGATTCTGGCGATGGTATTTCTGGGAGTGTTTTATAATCCTGATGTGGAGAATAAGCGGGCGGTTCTGACGCTGATCCTGGTGGTTTCCGCAATCTCGGACCTTTTGGACGGAAAAATTGCCAGGAGATTCAATATGGTAAGTGAGCTTGGAAAGATTCTTGACCCGGTAGCGGACAAGATCACGCAGGGCGTACTGCTGATCTGCCTGCTGTCAAAATATGATCTCCTGAAATGGATGTTCGTCTTTTTCCTGCTGAAGGAGAGTTACATGGCAATTGCCGGGATCAAGGTGCTGGAGCGAACGAACCGGAATGATGGAGCAATGTGGTACGGCAAGGTGAATACGACCGTGTTTTACATCGTCATGCTGCTTCTCATCTTTTTGCCGGATATGCCGACAGCGGCGGCAAATACGCTGATCATTGTGTGCATAGGCTTCATGGCATTATCGCTTGTGCTTTATGTGAGAAGGTACCAGAGCCTGATAAAAAAGAGCAAAGAGGAACAGGAGAAGAGTGGTTCATAAACATTTTGTTTCGGTAGATCTGGAACGTATCCTATAAGTGAAAGCAGAACAAATGAAAGGGAACGGGCTTTTAAAATGACAGATGCTCTCATAATTTCAGGAGAGCACCTGCTTTGTATTTACTGCCGGTAAGTGCTTAAAAAGTCGCCGATTTTCCTTGACGCCTGCTCCAGTACCTCAACACGCGGGAGATATACCACACGGAAATGATCCGGCTCCTTCCAGTTGAAGCCGCCGCCGTGGATGATGAGAATCTTTTTTTCGCGCAGCAGGTCGAGGGCGAACTGTTCATCGTTTGTGATATTAAACCGCTTTACATCAATTTTGGGAAAGATGTAGAAGGCAGCCTTTGGCTTCACGGCGGTGATGCCGGGAATATCGGTCAGCGCATTGTAAATGACCTCGCGCTGCTCATAGATACGTCCGCCGGGAACGATATAATCCTTCACGCTCTGATGACCGCCGAGCGCTGTCTGCACGATGGACTGTGCGGGCACGTTGGAGCAGAGACGCATGTTGGAGAGCATATTAAGCCCTTCGATATAATCCTTCACGTGCCGCTTATTTCCGCTTAAGATCATCCAGCCGATGCGGAAGCCTGCGATCATATGCGACTTGGACAGACCGCTGAAGGTGACGCAGAACAGGTCGGGCGCGAGGGAAGCAATCGAGATATGCTCTTCGCCGTCCATCACCAGGCGGTCGTAAATCTCATCGGAGAAAATGATGAGCTGATGCTCCCGTGCAACGTCCACGATCTGCTGCAGGACCTCGCGGGGATACAGCGCTCCGGTGGGATTGTTGGGATTGATGATAACGATCGCCTTCGTGCGGTCGGATATTTTCTTTTTGATATCGTCAATATCCGGGTACCAGTCGGACTGCTCGTCACAGATGTAGTGCACCGCTTTGCCTCCTGCGAGGGTGGCGCATGCCGTCCACAGCGGATAATCCGGAGAGGGGATGAGGATTTCATCGCCGTCGTCCAGCAGAGCGGACATACACAGATTGATCAGCTCGCTGACACCGTTTCCGGTATAAATATCGTCGATAGAGACGTTTGGAATGTGCTTGATCTGCGCATACTGCATGATTGCCTTGCGGGCAGAGAACAGCCCTTTTGCGTCGGAATAACCCTCGCTTTCGGTGAGCTGCTGGCGCATGTCGTAAATAACCTCGTCCGGCGTCCGGAAACCGAAGGGAGCGGGATTGCCGATGTTCAATTTTAAGACGTGAGTTCCGGCGCTCTCCATCCGGTTCGCTTCCTCCACGACAGGACCTCTGACGTCATATAATACATTATCCAGTTTCGATGATTTTTTAAATTCTCGCATGATGCTTCCTCCTGGGGATTTATTTTCTCTCTCATTGATCTTTTCCGGTTTTTTTATATTTCCGTTTAACAGCCAGTCTTCATCCACTTGCAGGGCGGCGGCGAGAAAATGAAGGATATCCGTCCGCGGGACGGTTTTTCCGCTCACATACTGGCTTACATGGCTTTTGCCAAGCTTTACGCCCTGTCCGGCGGCGGCACGCACAAGATCCACTTGCTTGATACCGCGATCGCCCATTGCTTTTCGGAGTCTGTCTGCAAAGGTTTCGTTTGACATAGATGCCCTCCTTATGAAAAATGGGGTTCCAAAAAAGTTCAAAGATGATTATACACTAATGGAATGGAAAGTTCAATAGGGAAATGGAGAGGTTCAATTTTTGAATAAAAAGTTCAAAAAGAGGATGGGTTGCTCAAATAAAAAGAGTATGATATGATTTACAAAAAGGAGCGGATTGGGTAAAGAAATGAAAAGATTGGTTGGCTTCAGGCAAAAAATAGGGAATAAAATTTTATGTCTGGTAGTGATCATCTGTGCACTGCAGATGATCGCTTCGCTCGTGATTTATGGATTTTCCTACCAAAACAGAAAACAGGAAATTATCAGCGCCAATATAAGGGTTCTGGAGCAGGCCAATAATAATTATCTTTCGCTGATCATCGGCGAAATGGAAAATATTACGAGAGATATTTTTTATGATGAAGTGTTTTGGGATACAGATAATTCGGAGGAGCTGGAAGGCCGGATTTACAGTATTCTGGCGAACAAGCTGCATACCATGGCGTGCGTAAACAGTATTTATCTGTTTTGCAGCAGGACGGATAAATTGTATATGATGGACGAAGCGTCTTTTCTGGGGCTTCCGGTAAAAACAGAACAGAATAATACATTTTCCGCGGGGTATGAGGACATCAGCGAGGAAAAATGGTTTGTGGAAGCGCAGAATAAAGAAGGAAAGATGGCAGTCACACGAAATCGGGAAATGCGCAGAGGAAACGAATTTATGATAAGCTTTTCCAGATACTTAAAGTATCCTCTGCTGGGAAACGAAGACTATTACGCGATCACGATCAATATTGATCATTCTTTTTTTGAGCAGCTGGAGAGACAGGTCTGCGAGGAAGGGGAATTTGTCTTTCTTTTGGACGACCAGGGAAATGATATTTATTTTGGAAACAATGAGGCTTATTGCCAGATGGTAAAAGCGGAAAGGGCGGATGAACAGGAATGGTTTAAAATAGCACTGGATGGGATATCCTATATCGGGATACAGAATAAAGCAGAAAAATATGCATGGACTATGCTAAAGATCATTCCGGAAAAGTATATTTTAAGGGATACAGCGCGGACGGTGCTGCTGAACTGCAGTATTATTTTTCTTATTTTTGTCGCAGGATTTCTTTTTTTGCAGAGGAATATCAGACGTATTACGCGACCGATCGAGAAGCTGGCAGGCATTATGCGCAATTATCAGCAGGGCGCTGTGGTTGAGGATGGCGGTATGTCGGCCAGAAAAGATGAGATAGGGGTGCTTTATCAGAGCTATCAGAAGATGCATGACAGGATAGAAGAGCTGATCGAGTCTGAATATAAAAGTCAGATACTTGAAAAGGAAGCGAGGCTGGAAGCGCTGCAGGCACAGATCGATCCTCATTTTCTTTATAATACGCTCCAGACCGTGAGCGGAATTGCAATTGAAAAAAATGTATATGAAATAGAAGAGATTAATAATCATCTGAGCAGAATGCTGCGGTATAGTCTGAGCAAGAAAAAGAGTCTTGTAAAGCTGGAAGATGAACTGGAAAATATAAAAAGCTATATGTGTATACAAAAGTATCGCTATGGGGAGCGTATTTGTCTGAAATGGGAGTTATCCGAGGAAGTGCTTGGGTGTATGGTGCCGGTGTTTACGCTGCAGCTTGCGGTAGAAAATGCAATGAAGCATGGACTGGAGACAAAAGTTGGTCCAGGCATTATCCGGATTTACGCAGACCGGATATCGGAACATATGCAGAGGATTTTTGTGGAAGATAACGGGAGCGGTATTGCAGAAGAAAAGCTGGCTGAAATTAATAAGATGCTGCATGAGAGGGCAGAGGAATATCCGCAGAACGTGTATGACAGAAAGGGACTCAGAAATCTGAACGAGCGTTTAAAACAGCAATTCGGACAGGCATATGGGGTTGAACTGAAAAATAACGCAGGAGAAGGCGCAGTCCTTATTATTTATATCCCGTAGTGTAGGCTGGAGATGGTTGGAGGTGAGGTTTTGCTGAAAGTACTGATCGCAGACGATGAATTTATTGTGAGGAGGGCGATTCGCCGTATCGGGCAGTGGGAAGCATTCGATATGGAGATATGCGGGGAAACAGAGGATGGCTACGCAACGCTTGATTTTATTATAAAACAGCAGCCGGATATTATGATTCTTGACATGCGTATGCCGGGAATGTCCGGCGAAGAGATCCTGGAAGAACTGAAAAAAAGAGACATCAGAATAAAGATTATCGTAGTAAGTGGTTTTGACAGCTTCGAATATGTGCGGAAAGCGCTGCGTTACGGTGTTGTGGATTATATACTGAAGCCTGTAAACCGAACAGAATTTAATGAGATTCTGAAAAAGACCGGACAGGAATTGAGCAGCAGTGCTCCAAAAGAAAAAACGGAAAAAGATATCTGCGGGCAGATTAAAGAGGAGATTGACAAAAATTATTCACAGAATCTTGCAGTAAGCGGTTTTGCGGAGCGTTATTTTGTAAATAAAGATGTGCTTTCACGGCTGTTTAAAAAGAAATATGGAGTGGGGATCACCGAATATATTAATTCGGTGCGGCTGGAGCAGGCAAAGCTGCTGCTTCTGTGGGGCTATCCTGTTGGCAGGGCTTCCGAAATGGTCGGATATCACGATGTGAATTATTTCAGCCGCATATTTAAAAAGAAATATGGGATGCCGCCGTCTGCGTATGTGAAGACGGAGCAGGAAAAGGACAGCTCAACGTGAGCTGTCTTTTTTGTGCTAAAAACGGTCGGTTTTATCCATAGTTTTACGTTTTCGAATGAATTATGATAATGATACAGGTTACTTTGAGCTCGAAGAAAAATTTATGGGAGGTTAAATATTTATGAAGAGAACATTATGGAAGGTGCTTTTTGGATTGGGAACTGCTCTGGCAGCATCCGTAATGACGGTACCGGCAATGGCGGCGGAGCCGGTTGAACTGGAGTTTTTGTTCGGTGATCCAAACAGAACGGAGATTTTCAGCAGGATCGTGGAGGACTTTAATGAAAGCCAGTCTGAGGTTCATGTGACATTCACAGCGACGGGGACGAACCATCTTGAAGAATTGATGACGCGGCTTGCAACCGGCGAAGCGCCGGATCTTACCAGCCAGCTGCAGGGCTACGAGCTGGCAAGCTATGTGGAGGCAGGACATATTAAGGATATCAGCGGCCAGCCGTATATGAAGTACATCCGCGACACCGAATTGGATACGGTGACGATTGACGGCGGGGTGTATGGCATTCCGATGGATACGCAGGCATGGGGCGTTTTTTACAACAAAAAGCTTTTTGAACAGGCAGGCATATCCGAAGTCCCCAAAACAGTTACGCAGCTGCGGGAATGTGTGGATAAGCTGCAGGCAGCCGGCATTACACCGTTTGCCGCCGGGTACGGTACGGAGTGGACGATTGGACAATATCTTGGATACGGCTGCTCCTCTATTTTGACTCCGAAGGCGGTGGAGCTTGGAGAAAATTACAAAAAAGGAAACTGGACGTTTGATCTTCCGGGCATGGATCTTGCATTTGATGTGCTCGATCTTGTAAACGAGAATACACAGGACAGGCCGTTCGATACCGATGTTTCCGGACAGTATGCTGTATTTGCAAAGGAAGAGGCGGCTATGATGCTGCAGGGAAACTGGTCTATCCTCCAGGTCAGAGAATTAAATCCGGACATGCAGATGGGAATTTTCCCGCTACCGATCTCTGAAGATGAAGAAGCGCTTGTATTTCCAAAACAGTATGGGTTTGTTATCAATGTGCTGGCAAAAACAGATGAAGATCCGGAAAAAGAGGCGGCGATCAATACGTTTATGGAATACTTCCTCAATCCGGAAAATGGCGGCGGATATTATTACGATGAGATCGGGGTGCCGACGGCAAATGCGGTAGCGGAACCGAAGCTGGATGAGGCTTCAGAGATTCTTCAGGAATATCTGGAAGAAAATAAAACAGTATTTACTTATTATGCATATGAACCGTCAGGATTTGACGCGGAATCATGGAAGGTAACGGTTCAGTATTTAAATAGCGGGTCGAAAGATCACGAACAGCTGATAAAGGACTTTGATGCGGCATTTGATAAATATGCGGACGCATTAGGATAACCCAAAATGCCCGGAGGAACGGCGTAAAACAGCTCCGGGCTTTTTTGTAAAATTTTTGCGGGGTGATGAAGAATTGAGAAGAAAAAAGGAAGTACTGGATTATATCCGTTTTGTCTGCCCAATGCTGCTACTCTATACAATTTTCTTTCTAGTGCCGCTGGGACAGACGGTCATGTGCTCATTTACCAGCTGGAATGGGATATCGCTGGATAAAGAATTTATAGGGTTTGCAAACTATTTGAGTGCGTGGAAAGATCCGGTGTTCCACAGCTCCATGAGGTTTACAGCGGCATCTGCGATTTTGTTCATGATTGCTGCAAACGGGCTGGGATTTTTGCTGGCTCTGTGTCTCAACCGGAAAATAAGAACCAGGATAGCTCTGAGGGCGATCATTTTCTGCCCGTTTATTTTTAATAATGTTACGGTAGGGTTTATCTGGCAGTTTTTGCTGGGCAGATTGATGACAGATCTGTATCCGGCTACGGGATGGGGCATTTTCAACATGGGATGGCTGTCCGATGAAAAACTGGTGCTTTATTCAGTCGTATTCGTGAAATTGTGGCAGTCAGTAGGGTACTTTATGGTCATTTATCTTGCGGGACTGCAGATGCTGCCGCAGGATCCGCTGGAGGCTGCGGTTATTGACGGCTGCGGAAGATTGAAGATGATCCAGTATATAAAGCTTCCGCTGATGAAATCGACGATTTTTGTATGTCTGTTTCTTGCTGTGACAGAGACGTTAAATATGTATCCGCTCCTGATGACGCTTACAAACGGCGGTCCCGGACATGCATCGGAGAATATATCCCTGTATATTTATACGGAGGCATTTAAAAGCCATAATATGGGGTATGCATCTGCGCTGGCGGTCATTCTGACAATTGCAGTAATGCTTGTCGCTGCTGTTCAGATGAAACTGACAAAGGAGGAGTGACGATGAGGGAAAATAAGAGGGTTAATTTTCTGATAGCGTTGGCTCTGTGGGGGTTATGCGCCGGAATGTTTGCGCCGATGCTGTTTGTTTTGCTGAATTCTTTGAAAACGTTTGGCGAGGTTGTGATGGAACCGCTGGCGCTGCCGAAAGTATGGAATCTGGATAATTATGTGGAAGTACTAAATACCAGCAATTATGTACGTGTGTTTGGAAATACGATTTATTTTTCTGTTCTGAGCGGAGCCATCGTACTGGTACTTGGCTCTATGGCGGGATATAAGCTTGCCCGGATGAACAATAAGGCAGGAAAAGCAACACAGTTGATTTTTATGATGGCCATGATGCTCCCGTTTCCGGTTATTATGATCCCGATGGCAAGCGTGGCATCCAGTATGGGTATTACGAATAATCTTACACGGATATCTGTACTGAATGCGGGATTTTCCTGTTCGCTTGCGGTAATTATGTACAGTCAGTCTATCAGGGGGATTCCGACAGAACTGGATGAATGTGCGTTTCTCGATGGCTGCAGCGGGTATCGTTTTTTTTTCGCGATCATTTTTCCGCTTTTGAAACCGGTTACGGGGACTTTGGCAGTGCTGTATTTTATTCGCTACTGGAATGATCTGATGCTGCCCCTGGTGCTGATCTCGAAAAAAGAATATTATACGATCCCGCTGTCGCAGTTGAATTTTTATAATCAATTTACGCAAAACAGATGGAATCTTTTGCTGGCGTCTGGTGTGATGGCAATTATACCGGTACTGATATTGTATATTTTTGCACAGAAAACGATTATTGAGGGAATTGCCGCAGGCGCTGTGAAAAGCTGATAAAGACAGGGAGGGACAACATGATCGAAAGAGCAGATTTTCGTAATGTAAGCATAAGCGGAGGATTTTGGAAGGAAAAACAGGAATTAATAAAAAGGGTAACAATTCCATATATCTGGAGAGCTTTAAATGATGATATAGATGGAATTGTCAGAAGCGGAGCGGTAAACAATTTTAAAATTGCGGCAGGCAAGAAAAGAGGAGACTTTTTCGGACTGGTTTCGCAGGACAGCGATTTGTTTAAGTGGATGGAGGCTGCCGCCTATGCTCTTGTGCTGGAGGACTCGAAAGAGATAGAGGAAAATCTTGAGCAGGCAGTGATGCTTCTGGAAGATGCACAGCAGAAGGATGGATATCTGAATTCCTATTATATTCTAAACGGGCTCAGCCAGCGCTGGTCTTATCTGAAGGAATCCTGTCAGTTATATTGTGCCGGACATTTGATAGAGGCGGCGGTGGCTCATTATGAGGTATCGGGAAAGCGGAATTTGCTGGATATCGCGTGCCGCTATGCCGACTGCATTGACCGAAGCTTCGGAAAAGAGAAGGGAAAGATCCGGGGGTATGACGGACATGCGGAGGTGGAGCTTGCCCTTTTTAAACTGTATGAGTGTACAGGTGAAGAACGGTACCGGAAACTTGGAATGTTTTTTGTGGAAGAAAGAGGACAAAAGCCGTTTTTCTTTGAAATGGAAAAGAGAAATCAAAAAATACAGGAAAATCTGGTCTATGAATTACAGGAAGCGGATTTCAGCCATTCGCAGTCACATTTGCCGATACGCCGGCAGAAGGAAGCAAAGGGGCATGCTGTGAAAGCAATGTATTTTTACAGCGCGGCAGCGGATATGGCCAGACTTGAGCAGGATGAGGAGCTTTACCGGAGCTTAAGAGAGCTCTGGGAGGATGTGACACAGCGGAAGATGTATCTGACAGGAGCGATCGGCTCCAGGGAGTGCGGGGAGAGCTTCTCGTATGCATATGATCTGCCGCTTGATCTGATGTATGGAGAAACCTGCGCGTCTGTCGGACTGCTGCTGTGGGCGGGGCGTATGATGCTGCTAAAGGAGGACAGCTGTTATGCGGACGTAATGGAAACGGCACTTTATAATGGGATACTCTGTGGAATTTCGCAGAGCGGAGATCGGTTTTTTTATACGAATGTATTGGAAATGGACCCGGAAAAGTGCGGGCTGAGACCAGAATATGCTCATGTTATGAAGGAAAGGCAGCCGTGGTTTGCCTGCCCGTGCTGCCCTGCGAACATTGCGCGGACGATTTTGTCTGTACAAAATTATATTTATACTTTCTCTGATGAACAGCTCTGCATACATCAGTATATGTGCAGTGATCTGAAAGAAAATGGATGGCAGTGCAGCCAGAGGACAGATTATCCGTATGATGGGGAAATCTTCATAAAAGTACAATCGGAGCGAGACAGTGCGGTAAAACTGAGAATTCCCGGATGGTGCGAGAAGTATATGGTGCAAAAGAATGGAGAATACTATTCTGTTCAGAGAGAAAAGGGATATGTAAAGATTTTTGTAGAAAAAGGAAGTGTTCATGAGATTACGCTCCGGCTGTGTATGAAACCGGAGAAGATATATGCGAAAGCGGAAGCAGAGTCTATGCAGGGAAAGGCCGCTGTTATATGCGGACCGCTGGTTTATTGTGCGGAGGAAACCGATAATCCGCTGCTATCCAGGTGCTGCCTGAAGCAGGGGGGATATTTGAAGAAAGAGCAAAATGCGATTTTGGCAGAGGGATCCTCATACCGGAATGAAATGGATGGATTATATGGAAAACAAAGGTTTTCCCTTCAGTCGTGTGAGATCCGCATGATTCCATATTTTCAGTGGAACAACCGGGGAGCAGGGAGAATAAAAACATTTTTTGAGGAAAGATAGGAGGTGCGCGCGGTGGAAGCAGAAGTGAAAATCCGGGATGAATTCTGGTCTCCCAGAATAGAAAAAATATGCAGGGAAATTATCCCGTATCAGTATGAGGTGTTAAATGATGCGGTGGCAGGGATTCCGCATAGCCATGCGATTGAAAATTTCCGGATCGCTGCTGGGGAGTCCGATGATCAGTACGAGGGAATGCTGTTTCAGGACAGTGATGTGGCAAAATGGATAGAAGCGGCTGCCTGGTCGCTGCGGCTGTGTCCGGACAGAGAGCTGGAGGAAAAGATAGATAGTCTGGTTGATTTAATGCAGAGAGCACAGCGCGAGGATGGCTATCTGAACACGTATTATATTTGTACGGATCTGGAAAAGCGGCTTACAAATTTTTCTCATGGACATGAACTGTACTGTGCCGGACATCTGATAGAAGCTGCCGTGGCATATGCCTTGGCCACCGGGAAGGAGAAAATGCTGCATATGATGGAGCGGTATGTAGAATTTTTTTTAGAGCGGATAGGAGCAGGGGAGGGAAAGCTGCATGGTTATTCCGGACATCCGGAGATTGAGATGGCGCTGTATAAATTATATCAATACACGCATGATGTCAGATATTATGACTTCATGACTTATCTGATCATGGAGAGAGGAAAGCAGCCTTCTTTTCTTTTAAAGGAGGAGGGGTTTGGCGAGAGATATAAGGATAAGTGGTTTGATCTGGAATATCATCAGGCACATATGCCTGCATGGGAACAGAAAGCTGCTGTCGGACATTGCGTCAGAGCGGTCTATCTTTACAGTGCAATGGCAGACATGGCAATGGAAACAGGAAATTCCGATATGAAAAACGCTCTCCGGAGGTTGTGGAGAGATGTTGTGACCAGAAAAATGTATATTACAGGTGCTATCGGAAGCGAGGCGCATGGAGAATGCTTTAGCTCGGACTTTGATCTGCCAAATGACAGAGCTTATGCAGAAACCTGCGCTTCGATCGGGCTGATTTTCTGGGCGAAGAGAATGTTGCACTTAGAGAAGAAGAGCTGCTATGCGGACGTCATGGAGCTGGCATTATATAATGGGGCGCTGAGCGGAATATCAGAAGATGGAAAACATTATTTTTATGTGAATCCGCTGGAAATTCATCCAGCAGAGGCAGAAAAGCGATTTGATACGCAGCATGTAAAAATCCGGCGGGAGGCGTGGATGGGGTGTGCGTGCTGCCCGCCGAATATCGCAAGATTGCTGGCTTCCCTGGATCAGTATGTATATATATGGGAGGAGCAGGGCAGAAAGCTATATGTAAATCTGTTTATCGGCGGAGAGATTCTTATTGATAATGGACAGAGAGGCTTTACGGCAGAGAGCTCTTATTGTTGGAATGGAAAAGTGTGCTTTCGGTATCATGGATTGCCGGGAAAACTTGCATTGTATATTCGTGTGCCGGGATGGGTGAAGGGTTACGCGGCGGCAATTAATGGGGAGCAGACGGAGAACCTGCGGGAAGAAGAGGGCTATATCCGTATAGAACGGGAATTTAAGGAGCGGGATTGTATCACGCTTCAATTTGAGATAACGCTCAGAAAAGTATATGCCAATCCGGGAGTTCATGCGGATGCCGGAAAAGCGGCGCTGATGAGAGGTCCGGTAGTGTACTGCGTGGAGGAA
>OLRY01002584.1_pt1 | contig 11835 bp, 9 predicted proteins | sample 1672541 | NCBI WGS metagenome assembly OLRY01 (sample SAMEA3136697, study PRJEB25190) | human gut metagenome | biome: human gut; feature: human-associated habitat; material: faeces | place: Austria | collected 2013
GGAATTTGGCTGAACTAGTTTGACTTTAGGTGGCTATTCTCGCCCGACGCTAACACCACAGTAAAAGGAGTGAAAAAGGCAGCAATGACGTATAAGTACGCAGTGCTCTTGTTTTGGTAGTATCCCTTCTCGCGGGCGGCTTCGACATAGAGGCTTGTGGGTGCTATGAGCAGAATGAAGTAAATCAGGAGTACAACTAAGATAAGCGGCAGTGTGTTTGGTGTAAACATGGTAAATCCTCTCGTTTCAAAATGTTCTGAATTGATGGGGTGTGGATATAGTATTCGACAGTAATCGAAATATGTTGCGCAACAAATTGCATAAATGACCTGCGATAATGATAGATGCTATGGGGGTAATCGCCTGGGTTTCTCATGGAAGGGGGGCCGACGCAGAACATGGCCCCCCTCGACAATGGTCATCCGATCTGAAGTTGTTGCGGGAATGCGGCGTTCCGAGCGAGGCAAGGGCGCGTCCTTCCGACGACGGTTGCGTGCAACCGCGGCGACGGCCCCATACAGAGGTAAGGAGGGTATCCACCGCAGTTACCACACTGTGTCGGGGCGCTCGTAACACGGCGAACCACCAGACAGGCAGATACCCTCCTTATCAATGGTTCAACCGCAAAGAGCAAGACGCGCATACCGACAGCGAGCGCTAAAGCTCGCCTGCCGCATATTCTGTTGTAAGCGCCTTGCCCTCAAGGACAACGACACAGTGTGGTACCCGGCATTGTACCATCAACGTCCTAACTCTCGAAGAGGACGAAGGCGGCTGGGCGACATCCATGGCCACGAAGCGAAGTCGTATCTGGTGATTGGACATTTGCGCGGGGAGGGATCTAGCCGATGCCGTTAGGTTTGTTGCGCAACAAACCTTCCGAATAACGCGTTACCCTTTGATACGTCAGCATCAGCGAAAGAGAGACGTCACGAAGCGAGCGACGGCTTTCGTCTCTGCAGTTAAAAGAGCGTCTACGGGAAAGGTTGGTTTGAGGCGATGACTTTGTACAAACCGTCCTTCGGTGCCGAGAGGCCTAAGGTTATTACAATTCCGCGAGAATTCACGGGTATTGCCGATAGAGCGTTTGAGGGATGGACCTCTCTTCAGAAAGTTATCTTACCCAAAGGTATTGAGTACATCGGACATAATGCCTTCAATGGTTGCTCGTCGCTTCAATCTGTTGATATTCCGAAGAGTGTAAAGGAAATAGGGGATTGGGCGTTTGAAGAATGCTGCTCTCTAAGGTCAGTGGTTATTCCTGAAGGCGTAAAAAAATATCCTGGTTTACGTTCAAGGGGTGCATCAACCTTCGATCGGTAAGGATTCCCAGCAGTGTTGTCTCCATTGGCCGCGAAGCGTTTAAGGGATGTAAGGCTCTCGAATCTGTGATCGTCCCCAAAGGTGTTGAAGAGATACAGCAAGGCGCTTTTCAAGGCTGTTCGGCGTTGCGGTCTCTCACCCTCACCGAGGGACTCAAATATATAAGCGACAGCGCATTTGAGGGGTGCTCTTCGCTCGAATCGCTGGTAGTGCCCGAAAGCGTGAGTGGTATTGATGGCAATGCCTTTGCGTATTGTTCATCGTTGGAGGCAATTCTTTTCCTCGGTAAAGGTAAAGCGTCATCAACCCTCTGGCTCAGTGACGACCCTTTCCATTCATGTGGCGCACTTCGCACCGTCACTTTTTTGAAAGATGCGTGTACGCGCGATTCGCGTGTATTTCGTGGTTGCGCCAATCTCGAATCCATATTGGCTTTGCGGAGGTGGTTCGAGTGGGGGCTGCGGCCGTTTTAAGACGCTTCGCGAAGGAAAGTTGGGGGGAGTGGGCCAGGGCACATTATTCGGAGCTGTGGAAAAGCGCGATATTGTGATTAACGCTTCGCTTGAATCGGTTCGGACAGCGCTCAGCAAGGGGGAGACGCCCGAATTGCTGTACGAGATACTGCCCTTTGCGGATTCGTCTCCAGATTCAACCCCTCCCGTCTTCGACTCCTCTATTCCCGGCTGGCGAGCTAACGGAACGACAGTGTGGCTCGTTCCCTTCGAGTCGGAGAGCGCCAGTGAGCTGGCGAGCATCTTCCCTCTATCAGATCTGCCGAATCCCGACGTCGAAATAGAGAAATTTGAGCCAGAGACGCGAGATAGTTCCCCGCAAGTTGATGCGGATCGTACAACCTCGCTGGTGAATTATTTGCGAACGGTGCTTGATTGCGAGACGCAAGTTTACTTGGCTGCAAGGGTAGTATGCCAGTTTGAAGAAGCGCGATTAAGATACAACCAAGTGGCAAGATCGGTGACGCCTCAATCTCAATCGGTTCGCCAGATGGTCGAAACGCCCTTCTTGGAAATGGCAATGGCCCTTCAGGGCAGAGTTGACGCCCTCAAGGCGGGGGCGAAACCTGTTATCACCTTGGAGCATGCGGCCGAGGTGCCCCCGGTTCCGGATAAGCCAGAGGCGTTTTCCATGAAAGCCTTTGCGGATAGCCTCCTTCCAATCGAGCAACCTAACTATTTTAAGGTGGGTTTTTCAACAAGAAAAAAGCTGAGCAAGCTAATGGGATATTGCGCGCGAAATATGAGCAAGAGGTTGAAGGGCGAGCGAAGGAAATAGCCTTAGCAAAAAAGAAGTCGGAAAAAGCTTTCGATGAATACGAACGTGCGTGCAAGCTTCGCGAGGCCGCTCTCGACAAACTCAGAAACTTGGAGATTAATAAGCTCAACGAAAAGATAGAACGGCTCATAGCAGATGATAATCCGCTTCAAAGGACAAGAGAAGAAGCTGAGGAGCTGGAAAAGGTTTATGCGGAAGAGGAGCGAATAGCTCGAAAAGAGCTGGAACGGGCTCTTCAGATACGCAGCGATTTGTACTCTTGCAACGTCATCTTCTCAAAATATAGGACGTTGCCTGCGATTGCATCTATTCTCGAGTATCTTGAATCAGGACGCTGCGAAGCTCTTTCGGGGCCTGATGGGGCATACAATCTCTACGAATCGGAGCGCCGCGCCGATTTGATTATCACTAAACTTGATGATGTTTTGGGGTCTCTCGAGAAAATCAAAGAGGGACAGCATCTTCTCTACAGCGAACTTAAGAAGGCGAACGCTGCCCTCGAGAAAGTATCCGAGCAGATAAAGTCGCTGGAAACTAATGCGCTGAACGCAATGTGGGGCATTGCGAAAAACACGGCATCTATTGCTGAGAGGGTCGAGGAGATTGCGATAGACTCCGCAGCAACCGCTGAAGCGACTCAATCGACGGCTGAAGCATCGAGGGCCTCTGTTGCTCTTGCGGCTAAAAATAACGAACTGCTTAACTCCCTCGGGTACTTGATAGCGTTCTCGTAGGTTTGCTGTCGGGTACCTCCTGGGAAGGATCGGTGGAGGCGAGATGGGTGAGAAAAGCGCCGAGCAGGATGTTCAGCGCTATAGGAGGCTGAAGTTTTGGGCTTGAGTAGCACGAATAGAAAACGAACCATTGCTTGTACGGCAATCATTACATCTGTCGTTGTAGTTGTGGCGACGATCCTCGCTTTTATCGCCTTTAATTGCGCGTTCAAACAGGAGGCTCCTTCAGAATGGATGAGGGCAAATTGCGACTTCGGTGAATTTCTCGGCTATCTCGGATCATGCGTTGCTGCCGTTGCTACCGTCGCATTGGCAACGGTGTCCTACGTTCAGACGAAATGGGCCTACGAAGATCAAGAAAGGCGCGAACAGGAGAATACTAAACGTCCATTTTTTGTTATTGCGTCTGTTAAATGTGGAGACGAAAAAGCAGAAGCGTTCAATGCAAACGGTGCTTTCGAGTGCTCCGCTTCGAAAGCCGTCCATAGTATTGAGATAGTATTGCAAAATGTCGGCGATGGCCCCGCAAATAATTACCATTGGGAGTTGGATGGTTTTGGCGTATCTCCCGATGCCGAGTTGGAACTTAGTTGCGTTCCGTCAGCCTGCTCGAAGTCCCAGATGGTCCGTGTGCCTCAGGGCAACGATGTTGTAGTGAATGTAGTGAAAAGTCTGGAATACGAGAACATACTGGGATGCAAGTACCGGCAACAATTCAGAATGACCTGCCGACTTAGTGTGGTTAGGGATATGGTCGATTCACACGCTCTCGGGGCCGAGCGACAAATATTCGTTCAACCGCTTGGGCCTCAGAAGGTGCTGAAAGACTAACCGTTCCTTTGTATGGTTGGCGGTATAATGGCCTCGACCAAAGAAAGGAGCGCGGGCTATGGCACTTATGACGGTGTACCACGGTAGCGGAGACGTCGTTGCCGCGCCCGAGATTCGAGTCGGGCGCTACACGAAAGACTTCGGACCGGGGTTTTACTGCACCGTCATCCGTGAGCAGGCCGAGCGCTGGGCGCAGCGCATGCCGGTGCCGCGCGTGAACACCTACGTGGTCCGCTTCGCCCAAGGCCTCGACATCCTGGAGTTTCCGGAGATGAGTGAGGAGTGGCTCGACTTCATCGTCGCGTGCCGCCACGGCGAGTCCCATTCCCACGACGTGGTCATAGGCGCCATGGCGGACGACCAGATATACAACTACGTTTCCGAGTACATCGAGGGTGCCATCACGCGCGAGCAGTTCTGGGCTTTAGCGAAGTTCAAGTATCCAACGCACCAGATCGCCTTCTGCACCGACAGGGCACTTGAATCACTGGAGTTCGTCAATTGCGAGGAGGTCGGAGATGGAAGGGCGTGAGAGCCGCCGTGCGAACGATATATTCTTCGTTTGCAGCCTGGTCGATTATATCGCGCGCAAGACGAAGAACCGCCGGTCGGATGTCGTGGAGGCGCTCGGGCCGCAGCGTCTGGGGCGCATTGTGGAGTTGGCCGATGTGTACCATAGCGACAACATCGACGCGGTGAGCGACCGCTTCATCGAGGAGGCCGGCATCGGCGAAGGCGTTTTCGACAACGTCGCCGCCGCCCGCTACGCCGTTCCCTCCCACTGGGATATAGGCAAGGTGTACAAGCGGCTCGTCCTCGCCATCGCCGACCGCGAGGGAACGACCGATGTTGGGGCGATCCTGCGCGCCTACCGTTCGCCGGTCAGCGCTCTCATCGACAATTACAACGGCAGTTTTTACTACGATTCGCCCGAGGCCATCTACGATGCCTACGCCACGGGAGAGCTGGAGTAGCGGTTTTGCGGCTTTCACCTGGGATGCAATATTTCGATAAGAATTCTCTAAGGAAAAATGAACCAAATACCCATGGAGGTTCCATGCTCGCGCGCGTAGACTTACTTTCCGAGCGAGGGCCCGGCTTCCATTTCGGGCCCCGAACAAGAAGAGGAAAGGGGAGTCTATGGGAAAGACTGCGCAAACCTTCGGCAAGATCAGCCGCCGGTCGTTTCTCGGCCTGGCCGGGGCAACGGGAGTCGGTGTGGCGCTGACCGGCTGCGCGCCGGCCGCCAAGCAGGAGGAGCCGGCCGCAGACAGCCTGCCCGTCACCGGCGGGGATCCGCTTGACTACGACACCGTTAGCTGGTCGTCGTGCCACGTGAACTGCGGCAGCCGCTGTCCGCTGAAGGCCTACGTGAAGGAAGGCCAGGTCGTGCGCATCGACATCGATTCCGACGGCGATGACGAGTTCGGCCCTGGCAAGATCTACCAGATGCGCTCCTGCGTGCGCGGCCGCACCAACCGCCAGCGCATCTACAGCCCCGACCGCATTCAGAAGCCGCTCAAGCGCGTCGAGGGCACTAAGCGCGGCGAGGGCAAGTACGAGGAGATCACCTGGGACGAGGCCATCGATCTCATCGCCACCACCATGAAGGAGATCAAGGAGGAGTACGGCAACGACGCCTTCTATATCCAGTACGGCACCGGCGTGCTGGGCGGCACGGTGTCGAAGTCGTGGCATCCCGATCAGACCATGTTCGCACGCCTCATGAATTTGTGGGGCGGCTACCTGCGCCAGTACGCCGACTACTCCACCGGACAGATCACCTGGGAGATGCCGCTCTTTAACGGCGACGCCTGGTCGAACAACGAGGTGACCGACCTCGTGAACTCCAAGAACATCGTGCTGTTCGGCAACAACCCGGCCAACACCCGCATGTCCGGCTCGGCCATGCAGTACCTGCTCACCCAGGTGCGCCTGCAGAACCCCGAGGCCACCATCGTGGTGGTGGATCCGCACCTGTCGGATACCGCCGTGGGCGTGGCCAACCGCTGGATCCCCATCCGCCCCGGTACCGACATGGCGCTCGTGGCCGGCATGATCCAGTACCTGTTCAGCGCCGGCAAGCTGGACGAGCAGCTCATCCGCGACAAGTTCGTCGGCTTCTTCTCCGACAGCTTCGCCGACGACGTGAAAGCCGCCGAGCCCACGAGCACCGCCTTCATGGGGCTCGACAAGTCCGGCAAGCTCACCATCAAGGAGGACATGTCCTACGAGGCCTACCTCGCCGGCACCGGCGCCTACAAGGGCACCGGCGAGAAGACCCCCGAGTGGGCCGCCGGCATTACCGGAATCCCGGCCGACACTATCCGCGAGTTGGCCGACCTGTACATGGACGGTCCGACGGCCACCATTCAGGGCTGGGGCCCGCAGCGTCACTCCAACGGCGGCAACAACTCCCGCGCCATCGCGATGATCGCCGCCATCACCGGCAACGTGGGTATTTCCGGCGGCGGCACCGGCGCCCGTGAGGGCGTGGGCGGCGTTCCGTTCGCTACCCCCACGGCCATCCCGTGCTTCCCCGAGAAGAACACGGTGGGGGTGTGCGTGTCGTTCTTCGACTGGTACCAGGCCATCGAGGACTACACGGTCATGAACGACGCCACCTGGGGCATCCGCGCCATCGACGAGACCGGTGTCACCAGCTACGCCGAGGAGCCCGGCACCCTGAAGCTGAAGGCCCCCATCAAGTTCATCTGGAACTACGGCTCCAACGTCATGATGGGCCAGCACGCCGACATCAACGACTCGCTGCGCATCTACAATCTTCCGGACGAGAAAGATTCCGGTGTGCGCATGATCGTCACGGTTGATCCGTGGATGACACCGACGGCCATGGCCTCCGACATCATCCTGCCCGGCACCACGCCCTTCGAGGAGGACGACCTCACCACCGGCGGCACCGCTTGGACCGGCTTCATCTGCTGCGAGTCGAAGGCCATCGAGCCTCTGTTCGAGGCCAAGCCCGTCTACGAGATCTGCACCCTTCTGGCCGATGCGCTCGGCATCAAGGACGAGTTCACCGAGGGCAAGACCCAGCTCGACTGGGTCGAGTGGTGCTACAACGAGGGGAAGGTGGCCGGCGACGACTTGCCCGACACCTTCGAGGAGTTCCGCGCCGTCGGCCTCATCAAGCAGACCGACGACCATGAGCCGGCCATCGCCGCGCCGGAAGGCCCGCTCGCCACGCCCTCGGGCAAGTACGAGGTGTTCTCGAAGCAGGCTTACAACCTGTCGCGCCAGTGGGACCTCACCGGCGGCGGGTACGTGCCCGACGACGGCCGCGACCAGATCACGGGCCTGCCCATCTGGTACGAGAACTTCGAGGGCTACGGCGACCCGCTGCGCGAGGAGTACCCCTTCCAGCTCATCGGCCACCACACTAAGACGCGCACCCACTCCTCCTACGGCAACGTGCCGTGGATGAGCTCGGTGGCCCCGCAGCAGTGCTGGATCAACGAGGGCGATGCCGCCACGCTCGGCATCAAGCAGGACGACACCGTCATCGTGTCCACCGAGCGCGGCCGCTCCCAGATGACGGCGAAGGTGACGAACCGCATCATGCCCGGCGTGGTGAGCGTGCCCCAGGGCGCGTGGTACGACCCGGAGACCCGCGACGGCGCCACCATCGGCGATCCCAGCGTGCTCGATTTGGGCGGCTGCATCTCGGTGCTGACGTCCTCGCGCCCGACGCCCATCTCCAAGGGCAACGGCGTCCACTCCAACCTGTGCAAGATCGAGAAGGCCTAGGGGGATAGACCATGGAACAGTACGGATTTTTCGTCAACACCGACATCTGCACCGGCTGCAAGGCCTGCATGACCTCGTGCTTCGATCGCAATAACTTGGAGGTGCCGCAGAAGTTCCGCAAGGTGTTCGAGTTCGGCGGCGGCGAGTGGAAGGCCGACGAGGCCGGCGCCTTTACCGCCACGGCATTCACCTACTACGTCTCGATGACCTGCGGACATTGCGAGAACCCGGCCTGTGTGGCCAACTGCCCCACCGGCGCCATGCAGAAGGATCCGGAGACGGGCATCGTCAACAACGACAAGGAGAAGTGCATCGGCTGCATGACCTGTGAGAAAAGCTGCCCCTACGGGCATCCGGTGCAGCTGGACGACGGGCTGTCCCACAAGTGCGTGCTCTGCTCCGACGAGAACCCGGAGGGCACGCCGGATCCCACCTGCGCCAAAGCCTGTCCGGTGCGCGCTCTGGAGTTCGGCACGCTTTCCGAGCTGCGGGAGCGCCATCCCGAGGGCGTGAGCGCTTTGGGCGAGCTGACCGATGAGACGGGCCCCGCTGTGGTGTTCGCGCCCCATCGTGACGCGGCCAAGGGCGGCGTGCTGCGCAACCCGCAGGAAGTGAGCCACGAGGCCTAAGCGCCGACGGCTTAAGAACGGGACACTAGCTTTACGGCGGCTGGGAGGGGATAACTCCTACCAGCCGCATCGGGGGGTAGGGGGGGGGCATGGATAAGAAGACGAGCCGGCCGCGCACTGCCTGGAAGTGGGTGCGGTAGAGCTGTGGCGAGAGTCGGGCGACAGAGGAAGATCGGACTGCGGACGAAGCTCATCGGGCTTCTCACGGTTGTTCTCGTGCTGATATCAGCGGTGTTCCTTGCCTTCACCTACGACGATCAGTCGCGCCGCGCCGAGACCGACCTTCTGGAAAAGTCGCGGGTGCTCGTTACCGAGATGGATGCCATGTGGGATTTCATCTCCCTGAATCAGAACGTCATCAACTACACCTCCGATGGGGAGTACGACTACAAGGGACTGCACTGCGCCATCGCGGGCAAGTCGGTGGCGGCTCTGTTCTCCGAGAAGACGGACTACTCCATCCGCTTCACGAATTTGAACCCGCGCAACATTTACAATATCCCGGACGCCTACGAGGCCGCCGCCATCGAGGCATTTTTGACGGATGAGGACACCGATGAGGTCTGGGGCTACCAGACCGAGGGAGGTGATCAGGTCTTCCGCTATGTGCGGGCCATGGACGTCTCCGACGACTGCATCGAGTGCCACGGCCAGCCCGCCGGCGAGCTGGATGCGACTGGTTACCCGAAAGAGGGCTGGAGTGTGGGAGATGTGGCCGGAGCAGTATCGGTGGTGGTTCCCGCCGATGGCGCCATGGCCAACATGCGTGATGCCATCGTCGGCAACATGATGTTCTTTCTGGCCGTGGTGGCTGCCATGGCGCTTCTCATCTATGTCGTCATCAGCCGACTCATTACTGAGCCTTTGACGGAGCTGCGTGCTTCGTTCTCTCGTGTGGCCGAGCCCGGCGCGCGGACGGCCGAGGGGGAGATGGGTACTCCAGGAGTCTTTGGCCCAGCGGGCGTCATTGGACATGGGCCCGCGTCCGCTTCCGGTTGCCTGCGCGGCCTCCCGCCACGAGGCTCCCTGGACATGGCCGAGCGCGGCGTGCTGTACTCGTCCCGCGAGATAGACGGCCTCATCGAGCAGTACCATTCTATGGCCCAGCGCCTGGAGGAGCTTTACGGAAGTTTGGAATCTCAGGTAGCCGAGCGCACAGAACAGCTCTCCAGTGCAAACGCCGAGCTGGAGTGTCAGCGCCGCCGAGTAGAGGAGATCAACGCCCAGCTCGCCCGGGACAACCAATACAAGTCCGATTTCCTTGCCATTGTCAGCCACGAGTTGCGCACGCCGCTAACCTCCATCTTGGCTTTTGCCGAGCTTTTGGGTGAGTCCATCGGCCCCGATCGGCCCGAGGCGCGCCGCCAATTGGAGGAGATTGGCAAAAACGGCGCCATCTTGCTGGAAATGGTGGACAATGTGCTGGAGTGCGCCCGCATCCAGGCGGGCTCCGAGACGCTGAACCTGGAGCTGGTTGATTTGAACGACCTCGTGGGAATGGTGGAGTCGGCCATGGCGCCCGTGGCTGCCAAGAAAGGCGTGGCCTTCACCACTCGTGTCGATTTCGACGTGCCTCTCATTATGGGAGATTGGGAGAAGCTGCGCCGGGTGCTCGCAAATCTTACGAGCAATGCCGTGAAGTTCACCGACGCCGGCGGCGAGGTGGCTGTGCGCGTCTGTTGCGAGGCGAAAGAGGATGGTGCTCGCAACGTGGTGATGCGCGTGAGGGACACCGGCATAGGTATTCCGAAAGAGGCCCAGGAGCTCATCTTCGAGCGGTTCCGACAGGAGAACATGTCCACCGTGCGTCGTTACGGCGGTAGCGGGCTGGGGCTTTCGTTGGTAAAGGACCTAGTGGCCATGATGGGTGGCACCGTGGCCGTGTCAAGTGAGCCGGGATGCGGCTCGACGTTCGCGGTTGAACTGCCCGCAGAGGAGGAAGACCATGACTAAGGTGATGCTCGTCGATGACGACGCGTCCATGCAGGTGCTCATCGAGCAGATCGTGCGCCGCGGCGGCTACGACTTCTGCTGCGCGGGCAATGGAACCGACGGCCTGGAAATGCTGAGAGCCGAGCGTCCCGACTTCCTTATTCTGGACGTAATGCTGCCTGATATCAATGGCTTCGAGATCTGCGAGATCGTACGAGGCGAGGGTCGCAATGTGCCGATCATGTTTCTCACTGCCAAGGGCGACATCGTGGATAAGTCCATCGGCTTTAAAGCCGGCGCTGACGACTACCTCGTGAAGCCCTTCCAGTCCGAAGAGCTGCTTCTGCGTCTGAACGCGCATTTACGCCGCCGCGAGCGTGACCGCGAGCGCCAGCGCGAAGGGCGCGACCACCGTTCTGAGGCCTTTTCGGTGGGGGATTTGGAGATCCGTTTCGGAAAGTACGAGGTGCGGTTGCGTGGCGAGGTCGTGGCGCTTTCTTCTCGTGAGATCGAGCTAATAGAGCTGCTCGCCTCCGACCCGGGCGCCGTGTTCACCCGCGATCAGATCCTCGAGACGCTCTGGGGCAGCAAGGAGGCGGCTGACCCTAATTCCATCACCGTCATGGTGCGCAAGATTCGCGAGAAGATAGAGGATGACCCCTCCAAGCCGCGCTACCTTGTTACCGTCTGGCGGGTGGGCTACAAGTTGGCCGAGTCGCTGTAGCTTCGCAGTGCCCGGTGCCGAGGCGCTCGAGTGCCTCTTTTGTAGAGGTTATGCGAAGATCACCAATTGTTGTTGCGGGTAAACTTCTGGCCGGTTTTCTCTTGAAGGGGTCTTCTCTTTGTAGTATTCTTCTCTGCTGTATCTCTGCGCCAGAATTGCATTTTCATGCCCAAAATCAGGCGCGGACGCCAGAGAAAGGACTATCGCGTGGCTGATGCTGCAAAGAAGAATCCTGAGAACGAAACCGAAGAGGTCGTGGTGGCTGAGGACGTCGAGGAGATGGACGACCTGGATGACGACGACATGGACAACGCGGAGCCTCCCGCGAACGCGGCGAACGACGCGACTTCTGACAGCCTGACCGAGGACAAGATCGAGGCCGGCATTGACTCCGAGGAGGATCTGCTGGACGGCATTCCCGAGGAGGAGCTGAAGGCCACGGTGGAGGCCGCCGCCCTTCCGAAGGTCACCCCTCGCACCAAGGCCCGGGCGCGCAACCGCGCCAAACGCAACGCCGATGCCGGCGTGACCATGCTCACGGGCGACCCGGTGCGCATGTACCTCAAGGAGATCGGCAAGGTGCCCCTGCTCACCGCCGCCGAGG
>OLRY01002587.1_pt1 | contig 11818 bp, 3 predicted proteins | sample 1672541 | NCBI WGS metagenome assembly OLRY01 (sample SAMEA3136697, study PRJEB25190) | human gut metagenome | biome: human gut; feature: human-associated habitat; material: faeces | place: Austria | collected 2013
AGGTTTGACCGTTTGCGTCGATGGGGTTTTCATTAAAACGCTCATTTGGTATGTTTATAGTATAAAAGTTATGACCCGAAATGTAAATAAAATTCCGTTACTGGACACGTATGCGTGTACAGTAACAAATCAAAAAAGGCAGGTGGGATATGGTACGGGTAGTGATATATGGGGAAAAACCGACCGACATTGAAGGTCTGGAAAAAATGCTGCGTGAAATTTTGACTGAAAACCGCAGATGGCCGATGATTCACACGTATATCAGTGATCTGGACGCATATCTGCACTTTGTAAAGGGGAATCCCTACCTCATTATGCTGGCGTCCGTGCAGGGCAGACAGGGAGTGGAAATCGTAGAAAAAATCCGGGAAAATAACCCGGCGGCATCCTTAATCTGGCTTTCCGGCCGGGACAATGCCCTTGAATCCTGGCGGCTCCATGTGACCGCATTCGGGGTATTTCCGACGAAAAAAGAAGAATTAGAAGAACTTCTGGCGGCGTGCAGCGAAAGCCTGCTGGATCGGAAGAAAAAGTATTTTGTTTAGGTGGAAAACAGACTGAAATAGATAAATTTGTTCAGAATAGATGGAGGGAAAACAGCATGAAAAAGAAATATAAGCGTGCCCTGGCAGTGGCGCTGGCGACGGTAATGATATGGAATACATGTGACTGGCACCCGCAGGCGCTGGCAGGCAGTGCGGTGCAGTATATCGAGGAAGTGAAGGAGCTTTCGGATGAAATCCTGCATCAGGAGGTTCCGTATGGAACGAAATATAAGGATCTGGAGCTGCCGGACAAGCTGAAAGTGCGGGTTTTGGCGGAAGAAGCACCGGATGAAGAAAACAGTGCAGAAGATAAAGATGGTGCGGAAAAGATTGCTACGCCGTCGGAGCTTCAAAGCGGAGACGGTGAAGTGGAAACAGAAAAAAGGTTTCAGACGCTTTCTTCATCTGAAACAGATGGTACAGTTCGGAAAGCATCCCCATCTGAGGCAGATGTTATAGAAAAATCGGAAATAGGGGAGGATGACACTGAGCAGAAAGCATCCCCATCCGATGCGGACGGGACGAAAACCGATAAAAACTGGAAGGAAATCAAGGTCCGCTGGGTGCTGGATGAGACATTCAGTGAGAAAGATACATACGATGGAAAAACACCGGGTATCTATGTGTTTGATGCGGAATTGAAAAGCAGCCGCTATGAACTGGATACCGGCTTTTTGCCAAGCATCGAGGTGACGGTGCTTCCGGAAGAAAAAGGCCCGGCAATCCTCGGATTTTCGGAGTTAGATGAGGCAGTTGCGGTGCAGAAGCTCCCTCTGGGTGCCAAAGAAAGCGATATCATCCTTCCGGATACACTGGAGGTTGAGGTGGAAGAGGCGGATGAAACGCTGGCGGAAGACAGCCAGAACGTGCATCTGGTGGAAGCAGTAGATAAGGGCACAGAGAAAGATACAGATGCGGAAACGGCAGTCTGGCAGATTTCCGGCATAACCTGGAAACTGGACGAAGAGCAGAGTGACCTTCCGGAGTTTCACGGCGGCATTTCCGAAAAAGACTATTTCGAGGAATTTGACGAAAACGGCGAGCCGGTCGAGACTTCGACGAAGACCTGGGCGGGCTATCATGAGGCAAACCAGGACTACAACGGCAGTACCTATGTCTATACACCGGTTTTGCCGGAGGAATATTCACTGGGAGAGGAGACAGAGCTTCCGGAAATCTGCGTTCTCGTAGGAGAGATGCAGCTGATGACTCTGGCAGGCGTGGAATATAACCTGAATAATAAGCATCTGCTCATTAATAGCACTAACAAAGATCAGTTTAATGGAAAAACCATTACCGGCTCCTATTGCCCGAGCACCCGGCCGGAGTTGACTTATACAGACATCAAGGGCGGTATCATAATTGATAATGTTACGGTCGATTTGACGATTAAAGATGTAACGATCAAATCTGATGGGGCCAGAGGATGGAATCTGGCCGGTATTTACCTGAAAGGCCAAGCCCAGCTGAATCTGACCTTAGAAGGAACCAATACACTTGTGGGACTGGATGATGGAGCCGGAATTGAGGTGGAAAAAGGGGCAACACTGGTTATTACGGAGCAGAGTACCGGAAACCTGAAGGCAGTGGGAGGTGCCTATGGGGCCGCCGGTATCGGAGGAAAACCCGGAACAACAGGTTACGAGGGTGCAGATAAGAACTATGGGACAGGAACGATTATAATCAAGGGTGGAAGCATTGTAGCTGAAGGTGGAGCTTATCAGGTTTCCCAATCGACGCGTTATCATGGAGGAGCCGGAATCGGAACCGGTCTGTATGGAATCGGCGGAACCATTGAAATACTGGGCGGAAGGATAACCGCAGCAGGAGGAAGGGAGACAGGAGCCGGAATCGGAGGCGGAGCTGGTGGAGGTGTAGACACCATCGTGATCGGCGGGACGGAAGGCGAAGCTCCCAATATAGCCGTATCTTCTTATAATAATGGCGAATTAGGATATCCGGGAGCTGCCATCGGCACCGGATGGAATGGAGTGGATGGTTTACAATTATCCTGTGGCGATATCCGGATATTAAGTGGATCTGTGGAGGTAACGGGCGGAAATATTGGTTATGGAGTGTTAAAGCCTCTTCCTGGAAATGGCATGAAAGGCGGCAGTATCACTATTTCCGAGGAGGTGCAGCTGAAGCTGCCGCTTGAAAGCAAAATTGAGCCCCGGGGAGACTGTACCTACGGGAAGAAAACATTCCGGATCGCCGCTTATGATAACCAGCTACCAGATGGAACCTATACGGCGGACATATCCCTGTATCGGGAAAATGATACAGAAAAAGCAACTCCGGTTTATGAAACAAGCACTCAGATGACCGTCTCCGGATTCAGGGGAGCGATACCGGATATAACCCAGTGGATAGGCCATTCTGGAAATATGCAGATGGTTGTAGAGCTGAAGCCTTCCGGTGGCGGGGAAGGTAAGACGATGGATGGAAGGGTTGTTCTAAACAAAGGAAAGGATGAAGCCATCTCCGTCACGCTGGGAAAAGCCGCTTACCAGAAGACAATGGATCTGACCATCCATGATGGCCGTTTGAAGAATGATAAGAATTATACACTGACGGTTCGACTGGGGGAAGAAGCAAGCGAAGGCGGCACTGCACCGGATGTAGTAACCTATTCATCTAAAAAAGCTTCCGGTTATCAGATAAAGACCGATAAAGTCAGCTGGTATACGCCTCTGTCCGGAGTGGTTCCGGTATCGGTTCAGGTAAAGGAAGAAGGAGGGGAAGGAGAAAATACGAATAGCTTTACAGTAACAGGAACCCTCACGATGAAGTCAGAGGAGGAAAAGAATCTTTCCCTTACCATCGGAGAACCCTTGTATCCTGTCCGGTTCCACTTCTACTCATCTAAGGTGCAGGCGGCAGAGAATGTATCCCTGACAGCCGGACGGCTGGCTGGAGCCTTAGAAGCTCCGGTGGAATTAAAGCAGGACAAAGGCCAGTTTGCCTTTGACGGGAAGCTGACAATCGATGCAGCAGCAGGTAATCATGCATATGCTCTGGCATATCTTCCGGCCGGAAATTACCGGTTTGTGATAAATACAGGTATCACAGAATTAGGAAGCTCCGGTGGAAGCTTTACTCTGGACAGCGAAACGGTAAAGGCAGAGGCTGCCGGAACGGATATCATCGTATTAAATGCGGCAGAGGCACTGGAGGGAGAGCTGGATCTTTCCCTTGGAAATATATCTTTTTCCGGGGAAGATGGTAAGCTGACAATATTATATTCTAAAACAGATGGTTCCGGCCAGGTGGTTACAGCAAGGTTAATAGACCAGTCCTATGATAAATGCTATCGGATCACTTCATCTGGGAATAATGTAGAGAAGTATCATCTCTCCGTGGATATCCCAGCTTCCAGGGAACTAAAGCTCGTATTAAAGAATCTTACGATTACCCCGGAAAAGGCTATCGCACCGATTCAGATAAACGGAGAGTCCCAGGTGATCACCTATCTGGAAGGGGAAAACAAGATTTCGATTAATAAATCAGAGAAATCTTCATCAAGGTTAACTGTTTCACCTGCCGGCATCAGTGTGGCGAAAGGTGCAAAGCTTACGATTGACAATGAACCGGGACAGCAGGGATCCATAGAGGTGCTCAATAATACATATGCAGACAGGAGTGGTGCAGCAATTGGAGGAAATGTAGAACAGGATGCAGGAATCATTCACATCCAGGGGGGAACTGTAATTGCAAAAATGACGTATGACGGTCCTAGGGGAGCTGCCATCGGTGCTTCGGTAGGAAAAAGTGTAGAAGAAATACGGATTAGCGGAGGAAATGTAACTGCAAAAAGTAGTGATGGTGCCGGAATCGGAACAGGAGGTGCTTTTAGGAAGGAGGAAAGAACCGGTAAAATCGTGATAGAAGGCGGAACGGTGAATGCAAGCTCGTGGCAGGGTGCCGGAATTGGAAGCGGTTATGGATATGCTCCTGGAAACCAAGCGATGACTGCTGATATTGAGATTCATGGCGGAATGATTACAGCCTATTCTAAATGGGGAGCCTGCATCGGAAGTGGTAAATACAGTTCATCGAAGGTGCTGATTGACGGCGGCACAATATGCTTAGATAATAAAGACCCAGACTATAGGAAAGTTGCTCATATTGGAAAGGGGGATGAAAATTCTACACAGGCACAAACTGATGTGACGATTACGGGCGGAACGATCTGTTTGATAGGGGCGAATGGATATATACCGCGACCGATCATTTATGGTTGGGAACAGGTAGATGGAAAGGGGCAACAGAATAAGCCAAAAGATGCGAAGGGTAACCCGGTTTATTACACCACAGCGGATCTGACCGGTATCTATGAGAATAATACACTGGTTGAAAAAGCAGGTATTGAAGGAAGCTCCTACGTCTTTAAGGATGTCCGGACAGATTCCAACGGAAAGCTCTATATGTACCTTCCGGCATCGGAGACAGTGAAAGCCTCCTTTGGCGGTGTGGAATTTACCGGAAAGGTTGAGGCAGGCAAGGATGAGAATGTATTAGAGCGTGAACTGACTTCTGTTGATTATGGAAAGGAATTATTGAAAAACAATTTACAGAGCGCAGTGGAATTTGCACAGTCAAAAGATGCATCGTCCTGGACGGAAATTCCGGTAAATGGTGCGGCATCGCTGACAGAGATTCTGGATAACCAGCCAGAAGGTACAAATGAGATTTCCCTGTATGTCCGTAAGAAAGCGGACACTTCCGGCGCTGTAGGAACTGCAACCGAGATAAAGATTCCGGCAAGACCGGAAACCCCGGCTAAGATAACAAAGGTAACGAAAACCAGCTACTCTATCAAAATTGTCGAGCCGACTGATGCCAAGTATGAGTACGGAATTGCCGCCACTGAGTCTGGTGAGCCTGAGTGGTGGACGACGAAGACGTTTACGTCGCCGAAGCCGGCTAACACGTATTACGTAACTCTTCGTGTGAAAGCAACAGACAGCAGTTTTGCATCGAAGCCAGCTGATCGTTTGGAGGTGACAACACCGGATGCATTACTGATCGACGGTCCCGCTGGCGCTGTATCCTTTGAAGCGAAGGGAACCTATGGACAGACGCTTGCTCAGATTCAAGTACGGCTGGCAGAGAAATTTAAGGTTGTTAATTATGGTAGAACGGAGGTTTCTGGAAATTGGCACTTCATTGAAAGGCAGGGCGGAATGTCTGCTTCCTCCATTTATCCGGAGGTAAAGGGAACCACTGCATATCAGGTAGAATTTAGCCCGAAGGGAGCACCGGAAGGGCAGTATGGAAATAGTTTGACAAGAGACGTGATTCCGGAGATAGCTCCGAAAGAGTTGAGAGCAGTTCTTACGACACCTATTGAAAAAGACTATGACGGAAGTACCGATATCGCATTAAAGGCGACGGTAGAGATAGGAGCTTCGGGTCAGAGCTATACGATCAGTGGCCTGAAAGGAAGCTTTGAAGACGCCAATGCCGGAACCGGTAAGGCGGTAACCATTGATTCCTCAAAGGCAAGGGTTGAGACGGGTGAGAGTGCAGTGAATCTGCAGAATTACCTTATCACATATCCAGCCCAGACCGGAACCATCCGTCCGATACAGGGTTCGGTTTCAATCGACCAGAAAGCATGGACCGGAGAAAAAACCTATGGAGATGACAGCTTTCCACTGAGAGGTGTGACTGTAGTGGGAGATGGAGTTCTGAACTATACAAGTTCTGATGAAAATGTTCTCACCGTGGACGAACAGGGGCAGGTGACCATCAACGGCACGGGTTCCGCAGATGTAAGCATCACCATGGAAGACGGAAGAAATTATTTCGGTACAACTACACCTGTAAAGGGAACTATAAACATTCATAAAGGAACCCTCGCCCTTATTTTAACGGCTGTGAACCGGACGACCGGGGCTCAGCTTTCGAAAGAAATTCTGGGAACAGAGGAAGAGGATTTTGATATCATTGCCAGCGTGCAGGGAGTTTACCAGGACAAGCTGCAGGGTTATGTTCATTTCTATGATAATGAAAGCCCGGATGCAGATATAGTTTCGGTTGGGGAAGATGGAACCGCTGTACTTAAGTGGACGAAGCCGGGAGAATCATTGGTAGGCACCCACACAATCAAAGCCGAATTTGATTTTGGCGAATTTAATACGTGGGAATCCAGATACAACACACCGGATCCGGCATCCGTTACATTTGAAATCAGTAAGACAGCTCCACCGGCAGAGGATAAGCCAGAAGACTCCGACAAGCCGGATAACTCCGACAAGCCAGACCAATCAGGCAGCCAGAGCTCTTCCTCCGGACGTGACAAGTCTTTCGGCAGCGGAGCGACCAGGCAGGATCCGGTGAGGGGAAGAACCAACAGCACCATAGGTATTCTCACAGGAACTGCCAACAGCACTGCCAATGACGGAAAGAGCCACTGGATGCAGGATGAACACGGCTGGTGGCTCCGCTTCGCAGACAGCAGTTACCCGAAGGCAGAAAAACGCGGTACAAATGGCATTGCATATGCATGGGAGCAGGTAAACGGCAACTGGTGGGCGTTCGATGAAAGCGGCTATATCAAGACCGGCTGGATGCGCGACGAAGACTATGGCGGCTGGTTCTACCTCGATCCGGAACACGGCATGCAGACCGGCTGGGTCCTGATTGACGGAAAATGGCACTATTTCCAGCCGACTTCAGACGGAAGAAAAGGCATCCTGTATGTTGGACGTCTGACACCGGACGGCTACTATGTAGATGAAAATGGTGTGTGGGATGGGAAAGACAGACAGTAAAAAGAACATTTAGGTCGAAGTTTGACGGATTGCGGCTTCTATCTAAATACCTCATGAAGCTGAGCCAAAATGAAATTCCAATGTGTTTACAGCTGTATTCATGAAAAAATATAATGAGCGCAGGAGAAAAGAATGCGGCTGCGAAGCAGACATATTCTTTTCTTGCGCCATTAACGAACGAACAGCCATGCGAAGCAGGGCGGTAGAGCGCGATAGCGCGGGTTCGTGAGTGGACGGGTGAGAATACGTATGATATAATGAACCCCGGGGGATCATAACCTGATTCACAAGGGGAAAACAAACCGACACAGGAGGGGAACACATGAAGAATTTCTACACCGAAGAACAATGGAATGAGATTCTGAAACAGCAGGAATCCGTACTTTGCTACGATACATTTACCCGGAAACAGGCGCTTGAGCTGGGGCTTTTGATTGCAGAGGTCACGGAGAAAAAATATCACGGTTCGGTCGCTGTCCGCATCGTGGAGGACGAGACGACCGTCTTTGCCTACAAGATGGAGGGCGCGACGCTGGAAGCAGACTGGTGGATGACCAACAAGCTGGCAGCATCGCGGCTCACGGGGATGAGCTCGCTGCGGGCACTGACGGCATCGAGAGCCGGAGAACTGGAAGCATCCTGGAAAGTGCGCGAGGAGAACTTCTTCGTGTGCGGCGGCTGCATCCCGGTTTTCATGAGAGATGGAAGCCGTCCTTTTGCCTATGTGATGGTATCCGGCATGGAACACTGGGACGATCATCAGGTGATCGCGGATGCGATGGCGAAACAGCTGGGAGTTGAAATTCCGGAGATTCGGAAAGAGCAGCCATAAAACGATTGACTTGTAAAAACAAAGACGTTTGCAGAAATGGAAGATAGATGAGCTATCTGCATTTTTGCAGACGTCTTTTGTGGTTTTACTGCGCCGTATGGCGATGAATTATCCGTTATTTTGTATAGCGCACTTCCCCACCTGGTGGTATAATTCAAGTATTATAAAATTTGATATGAAAAGAATATTTGCAATAACTCAGATGGTTTTTGCATAGCAAAGAACCATCTGAGAGATCCAGAGAATGCGAGGGATGTGGATGAGTAAAAAAGAGGTACGTCAGGCGGCTGCGGAACTGACCGAGCGCCTTTGTGAAAAAGACTTTTTAGACCGGTCGGGACTGAGCCGGAAAAATGTCATGATGCTCATGAACAAGGATCACTGGGAGGAGCAGTTTGCCCGTATTTTCCCGATCAAAAAGCGGATTTCCTGCCGGGCGGTCTACGAGATCTGTGAGGAACCGTTAAGCCTTTTAGGGCATGAGCCGGAAGAGGGCTGGATGAAGTTTACCTACCAGTATGTGTGCCATATTCTCTACCCGGATGCGGAGTTTAAGAAGGAAAATGCCGCTTTTTCCGCCGGTGCGGAGTTCTATCTGGCAGTGCTTCAGTTCGTGTTTGACCGCGAGCGGGCGGTGCTTCCGTACAAACCGATGGAGGACTTTGCATTTTTGGATGATGAGGAAGCTTCAAGCTTTGAGTGCGCGGCAGAATACAGCCGTTTCAAGAAGTTTTTCGCACAGGAATACATCTATGAGATGATGCGCCTCAATGCGGAGGTGACGCCGTTTCGGACGCTGGAACACATCGCGGGCGTGCATTATGTCGCGATGACGGTGGCACGTGGGCTTTATGCGGCGGGAGTTCCGATCGATCTGACGCTGACCTCGGGCGCAGCTGCGGGACATGATCTCGGCAAATTCGGCTGCAAGCCGAATGAGCGGGTTCCGTATCTTCATTACTATTATACAAACCAGTGGTTTAACAACCATTCGATGGAATACATCGGTCATATCGCGGCGAACCATTCGACCTGGGATCTGGAACCGGAAAACCTGTCGGTTGAATCCCTGGTGCTGATCTATGCCGATTTCCGTGTAAAACAGAGCCGCGGCGATGACGGGCGCGAGATTACCTACATTTCCAATCTGGATGAGGCGTTCAACGTCATCCTCTCGAAACTCGACAACGTGGACGAGGTTAAATTAAACCGTTACCGCTTTGTTTATTCCAAACTGCATGATTTTGAGGATTATATGCGGTCTCTCGGTGTGGATGTGGATTTGAATGGACACCCGAAAAAGCCGGAGGTGCTGCCGGATATTTCCCTTCGGAACGCAGAGCAGACGGTGCAGTCCCTCATTTTTATGGGTATTGAGCATAATATCCGTGTCATGCATCAGATGGGGGCGGAACGCCAGTTTGGCAATCTCCTCGAGGCGGCGCGCAGCGAGAAGGATTGGAAGAGTGTCCGCGCGTATTTAAACATTTTCCGTGAATATTTTACATATACAAACGACAAGCAGAAAGAGCAGACGCTGGGCTTTTTATATGAGCTTTTGATGCACCGCGAGGGCGACATCCGCGCGCAGGCGGCGAGGCTGCTCGGACACGTGATCGCGCAGTTCAACGCCGGTTACCGCAAGGAGCGCCCGGCGGGGATGCCGGATATTGCCGAGGAGCGGGTGATGGAGATCTGGAAGCAATATCTGGAAATGATCATCCGGCCGGATCACAAGCTGATGCTGCAGCAGAAACGGCGCATCCGTTATCACCTGAAAAATGTGCTGGCATCGGTGGTTGATCATGCGACGCCGAGCGATCTGCGGGAATTTCTGGGGGCATTTCTGGTTTGGTATGACCGGGCGGATGAGCTGGATCCGGGCGAGGCATTTTCTTTGCTGGATACGGTGCATTTCATGCCGTTTGATAAGCTGAGTGAAGAGGAACTGGGGAAAATCGCAAAATTTGCCCTGATTGAGTCGCAGAGCGGGGAACCGGATGTGCGGATCGCATCGTGGCGCGCCTTCAAGCTTCTGACGGCGTACCAGCCGGATCATCCGTGCTGTGCCGAGATCGGCGTGTGCGTGAGGGCGGCGCAGGTTGAGGACAATATCACGATGACCTTCCTCAAATACCGCGTGTTGAGTAACCTCGGAGAGGACACGGCGAGAGAACAGGAACTTCTGTACGACCGCGACGTTGTCTCTGATATTTTCCTGGATAACCTCAAAACAGCGACGCCGTGGGTCATCAAGTCGGCCAATATCAAGCTGCTCGTCGATCAGATCGCGCATGGCAAACAGGAACATATGCTGCATATCGCAGCGCATCTCTCAAACCTTGTAAAAGTCAGCGAGCACGTGATCGTGCGCCATGATGCCGGAACCGCCCTGCTTCGCATCATCGGGCTTCTAACACCGGATCAGAGAAATGAGATCGTGGTTGAGCTGATGAAGGGGCTGGAAGTCGGTGAGTACGAATTTTCCAAATATATTCCGCAGTATCTGGGGCAGGCGGCGCTGTGGCTGCCGCCGGAACAGCTGGAGGAGATCGTTTCCTACCTGCATGGCATGATGGCAAATGCAAACGACCAGATAGTCTCGGTTGCGCTTGATACGGTCGGCGTGCTGCTGGAACGGTATTCGTGCTACCCAGAGCGCTTTGCGGAGGAAAAAGAGATATGCGAGGAACGGCGCGGACGCCTGCTTGGCATCCTGCTCAGTGGTCTGGCGAATTACCGCGAGTCGGTGCGCCAGGAGGCGATGCTGGTGCTGGGGCAGACCGTCTTCGGCTCATCCTGGATGGAGTGCCGGGAGAAAAAAGAGCTGTTCGCCCTGTCCTTCCGCAAGATGCTGTTCTTATTCAATGAAAATAAGGGAAATGAGCTGACGGCATTTTATCGTGCGGCGTCCCTTTCCAATATTTACCGGTTCATCACGCAGTACCATATGACCGAGGGCAATTTAGAGATCAAGGAGCGGAACCAGGTGGCATTCTTCCCAGGCACATTTGACCCGTTTACGCTGTCACACAAGGAGATTGTCCGCGAGATCCGCGACCGCGGCTATGAGGTGTTTCTGGCGGTCGATGAATTTTCCTGGTCGAAAAAGGCGCAGCCGCATCTGATCCGCCGTCAGATCGTGAGCATGTCGGTGGCGGGTGAGTTCCATGTGAACCTGTTCCCGGATGATATTCCGGTCAATATTGCCAATCCGGCGGATCTGAAACGCCTGAGAGAGGTGTTTTCCGGAAAAGAGCTGTATATCGTGGTCGGCAGCGATGTCATTGCCAATGCCTCTTCTTACAAGAAGAAACCGGTTAAAAATTCGATCCATTCGATGAACCATATCGCGTTCCGCCGCGTGGGTGATGTCAAGGCGGACAACAAATACAACCGTCAGATGATGGATCAGATCAGCGGCAAGGTCGTGGAGCTGGAGCTTCCGGAGCATCTGGAGGACATCAGTTCGACGAGAATCCGTGAAAATGTCGATCTGAACCGCGATATTTCGAACCTGATCGACCCGTCTGTGCAGGAATACATCTATTACAATGGTCTGTATCTGCGCGAGCCGGAATATAAACCATATATCCGCGCACGTGCGATCTCCTACGAGGAGGTGGAGATGCCGGATGAAATGCTTCTGGCGGAAATTTCGA
>OLRY01002589.1_pt1 | contig 11802 bp, 10 predicted proteins | sample 1672541 | NCBI WGS metagenome assembly OLRY01 (sample SAMEA3136697, study PRJEB25190) | human gut metagenome | biome: human gut; feature: human-associated habitat; material: faeces | place: Austria | collected 2013
ATAAAGAGTCAGAGATATAAAAATCTCTTAAAATCTATTTCTAATTATAACATAAGTTGAGCGTTTTGGTGAAAAAGTTTAAAGAGATAGAATTGCATTTACGAGAAATACAACGTATACTAAAATTATCGAAATAACAGGAAGATACTGGACGGATGATACAGAAATATGGAAGATTCAAAGGAGGATATCATGGGAGAAGAGATATACCAGAAAGCACTGGAGTATGCGAAGAAGAAGCATGAAGGACAGTTTCGGATAGGTGGAGCTCCTTTTATTGTACATCCGATTGCAGTTGCAGAGATTCTTCGGCAGGATGGTAAGCAGGTTGAATATCGGGTTGCGGCAGTATTTCATGATCTTTTAGAGGATACAGATGCTTCAGAACAGGAGATTGTAGAAATCGGGGGAGAAGATGTCTTAAAAGCAGTGAAGCTGGTGACGAAGGAAAAAGAATATTGTATGGAGACCTATATTGCAGGGATTAAGACAAATTCTATGGCATATGCAGTGAAAGGGGCAGATCGTCTTCATAATCTGCAGAGCGCATTCTGTGCAAATGAGAAGTTTCGCAAGAAATACATCCGCGAGACGCTTGACTGGTATATGAAATTCAGACCGGAGATCCCGGAAGTTGTAGCAGAACTGATTGAAAGTTTGAATGATTGTGAAGAAAAGCAACAATTTCGTGAGGAAGTAAAAGTATTTTAAATAGATCAAAAAGATTAAGATTTTTTTAGAATACAAGGCTTATGTTGCGAAATGAAGGTTGAAATGGTATATTAAATTAGTATTCATGGGCTGTTAAGCGTAGAAATTGCGTTTGGCAGTGCCATTAGAAAGCGACAGATAGAAACATAGAGAATGATTTACAGGGAAGGAAACTAAAGAATATGAGTCAGCAGGACAAAAGATCTCGGCGCAGGAGACCTTCTGATGAAAGAAATGATGTGCGAAGAAAGAAAAGGCATTCCAATAGAAAAAATATATCTGACAGACATCGCCGAAGGAGAAAGGTGAAAAAGAGAGAGAATAAACTCAGCAGAACAATTGGATTAGTTCTGGCAATTGTTCAGCTTATTGCGACAGGGATTTTTATGGCAGGCATATTTAAATTGAATATGCTTCCGACAAAGTATGTTGTTGCAGCAACTGTAGCATTGGTGCTGTTTTGGGGAATTATTCTGGCAAGCCAGTTCTTTTCCAAGAAAAATGCGATTACAGGAAAAATTATCAGCGTATTGATTACCGTATTGTTGATTTTTAGTTCGTATTATCTGTTCAAGGTAAGTGGAACGGTTTCCAAAATCTCTGGTGGAGAGTATAAACTAGATAAAGTAGTTGTATCTGTTATGGCAGATGATTCAGCAGAGGCAATCAAAGATGCAAAAAATTACACATTTGGTGTACAATATAAGATGAATGGAGATCAGATTAAACAGACTGTTCAGGCAATTAATGAAGAACTCGGAACGGAAATTAAGACAGAAGAGTATGATACATTGGCAGAACAGGCCGAGGCTCTTCATGATGGAAAAGTAGATGCGATTATTTATAATCAGGGATTTACAGGAGTTCTTGAAGAAGCATTTGAAGGGTATGAAGATAATACAAAAGTGATTTATTTTTAGAGTCATCCAGAAAAACATTGTTAACTTCTATAGAATCTCCATACTTTTCCAGAAAATTTAAAGCGTTTTCACCATGCATACCCAATAGCAAATCCTGTGCTATGGAAGAATAAGTTGTCTGAGGCGAAATTCTCTCTGCTGACAGATATTCAAAAGAGGAATCCCATAAGTTAAAATCCGTTTTCCCCAGCTCCTTACAACTCCTGCATTTTAAAATACGGCTTGCAGCTTCATATTTATAAATAAGTTCCTTCTCCCCATCAGTTCCGGTTAACTTATATAAAATATCTTCATCATCTTCAGCATACTCATATAGCACATCTTTCGCCATACCTAAATTAACGTATTTTCCATAAGTGAACAGCTGTTTCATATCTCCAGTCCGTTCATATGTCTGGCGTAATAGCAGTAATGCCTGAATAAGTGATGACTTACCACATCCATTGGCTCCTGCCAGAAGATTTAAATTGCCAAACTCAAATGTAACTTTAGACAAACATTTAAAATTCTTTAATTGAAATTTATCAATCTTCATTCAGCACCTCTTTTATCATTCTCTGAATTGCCTCATTCCTTCTGATGAAAGAACGATATTTCCCTGAACCTATATCGCTATAAAATGAACTTTTTTTATCTAATTCGTCAATGTATTTTTCTTTGAGTTTATCTTTTCTGCTTACTAAATACTCTCTTTGTTTATCGTCCAGTATGGCTATCGCATTCATCCAGCTTTCAAATAAAGCCGTATTAATCGGTTTTTTTGCCCCTGGTTTTAATTTTGAAATTCTTCGGAAAGCATATATTCCGAATATTTTAAAATTACATTGCAACGTTTTAAAATATGTGATTTTATATTCTTCTATGGTTTCCGGCAACTGCTGATTCAAAAAAGACATCGCTTTGTTCAAATATGAATCCATTGTACTGTTCTGATATTCCTCCATTCCCATATATCTTAATGCCAGATATCTAAGAACCATTTCCCTGTCCTGCATTCGCTTCGAAGGAACATCTCCATCTGTAACTTTCCTGAAAATATCATTTTCTGCCAGTTCCTGCAGTAGCCTTGCCGCAGTCCCCTGATATAATGCATGTCTTATCTCCTGTGGTTCCAGTTTTAAACCAGGCGTATTGATTCTCTTAAACAGACTATATTTAACATCCTCTGGCGTATCTGGCAGTATCAGATAAAATGCCAGCTGTCCTTCTTCTATTCTTCTTTGATAAACACGCGGCAGTTCTTCCATGCTGCAGCCGTTATAATCAGAAAGATATTCCAAATCCTGCAGTTTCCACTTATGATCCAGCATAAATTCTTTTAATGTGCAGAGTCTTTGTAAACCATCAATAATATCCCACTCATTCGTGTCCCTTCCATCAAAGTACATTGGTGGAATTGGCAGCTGAATCATCAATGATTCAATCAACTGACTCTTTACGTTTTCCTTCCACAGACTTCTTTTACGCTGAAATTCTGTATCCAAATTGATTTCTCCATATCTAATCTTTTTGATAATGGCTTCTACACTAAGTGTTTTCGGAACAATTGTGATCTTACTGGAATCAAGAAATACACTGTTGGATTCTTCTGAATCAACTGCCAGTAAAATATTCTCATCTTCTATATATTCTACTACTTCATTGTATACATCTTCCGATTTTTTTCCCAGGTCATTCAATAACTGAACGATTGTTACATTACGCAACTGTCCTTTTTCTCTTCCTATTTCTATCAAGCTCTGCAATTCTTCTTTTAATTTCTTATCCATATTTTCACCCAGCTTTAATAGTCTTTATTTATTATAACCAATCTTACTACCTGGCTAATCAAAATACAAAAAAAAATAGTAACTATTCAGCCCCCTTATTCGAAGATGAATTCTAGGTGACCTGAAATGGCGTTTCTGATTGTGTCATAAGCATTGTACCCCTGCTTATGTTCGATACCTGCATTGTGAACTTCCAGAAATTTTCTGCCTAAAGCTCGTACTACAGCCGTAGCTGCGATTGCATGGTCATATTTTTTCTTTACTGCAATCACCTACATTTTTTTGCAATATCCTGCCTATCACTCTTGCATTTTCTATCAATTAGTAATATGATGAAGCAAAGGGAGGTGGTTTAAATGAAAAAATTTTTGAATCACATGCCCAGCGTCTACATCCTTCTTGAATCTATAAAACAGATTCGGCTTTTGTAGCGGAATTGCATGAACCAAATATTCCGGAAACGCTTACTTCTACGGGAGCTTTTTAGCTCCCATTTTTATATCTCTTTTTGTTTTTAGTAAAACTCTTACCGGGACCGGCAGGTCAGTAATAATCTAAATGTACTTGAGGTATTTTTTTGTGTCAATCTCTTGACCTATTTAAAGTATACAGGAAGCTTTCGTATTTCCATAAATTACAATACCATTATAATTTATACATTTCCTCCCACCCGGACATATCAGTGATAGAATAAAATCTCATTTTGAAAAATACCGTGTCAATCCATCCTCAATCCGTGATTCCAATTCACGTTCATCTTTGACAATAAAGTAAATCCCTTTGTCACGATATTTTTTTCTAAAATTAGTAATTTTTTTATATTCACTATTGTTCATTATTGATGGCAGAACCGGCTTGTCCAAAAAGTACAAAAACACCTGCTTCCCTTTTAATATCATAGTTTCAATTTCTTCCTCCGTTCCTGAACCAAAGTGTGCTGTCGGCTCTCCGAATTTTGTCCAAAAAACCGCAATAGCAATATCAGCCTTTTCAACAATCTGCTGGTTCAGAAGTTCTTGTGCTTTTCCGCCCGATTGAGCAAAAGAATCGTCCCCCCAATATTTCGGACGTAATATAACATCCCGGTAATCGCCATAGGTACTATTAAACCGATGAATACTACGTTTTATATTTTCAATATATTCTCCAACATCAGACGGACAAGAAATTAAAACATCATACCTTGTTACTGTTTTAGGCATTATTTTCACGCTCCTTCCTACATATCAATAATGGCATTGCCAGTTCCATTGTTTCTTTAAACAATTCTTTTGAATGCTCTGATTTACAGGCAATCTTCCAATTATATTCTCCTGGATAATAATCAGAAACCAATAATCGAAAAAATTGTGTTGGCAACCTGTTCGCACTACGTATCCACATGTTGTTCTTATTATACCCATATGCTATGTATGGTCTTCCTTCTTCTGCAAATCTATGAACAGTTTCATATGTCATTTTCAGCTTGGGAGTTTCCAGGAGCTTGTATTTATCTATATATGCATCCACATCAATAGCTTTTTCTAAGGGAATTGCGTGCAAATGCGCATGATCAATACAGCCTCCTGCCATATGGCTTATCACTGCTCCATGTTCAAAAAACAAAACCTGCTCCTGCCCGTAAACTTTTTCTACCAAAATTTCTTTTGCCTTTTGCAGTGACAGAAATACTTCCTTATTTCCATTACCAAAACTATTTATATGTTCCTTTGAAACGATAAGAAAATGTCCTTTTAAAACCGGTGAAACATCCGGGGTTACAAACACATTTTCGTCCTCATAAACAACCCAATTTGCTCCATTCAACCCAATTTTTTTATTCACAGAAAATCTTCCATTACCACAGAAAAAACAATTACAGTACATATTCCACGCCTCCAGTTAAAATTCATTTCAAATTCTGTTCAACAATCATGTACGCTTCTTGAGAAATTTTATTTATAGCTTTCATATCATTGTCGCTGTCCCAATCGATAATTGTAAATTTCCCGTCATTTGTATATGAAAATTCAATGCATAACACTGAACACCCACATTCACTTATGAACTTTCCGAAATTGATAATCCTGCTCTGGTAATTACTTAATAAATCTAATAGCGTAACAAGCGTTTCTTCAATCTCAGTTTTAGACTTGTCTGCCTGAATGATATCAATAATTCGAAATTCCTTTCCCCATCCATTAGTTTCCACTGCTGCAAACGCACACTCCAAATTTGGATATCGTTCTATTATTCGAGCCGAATTTCCCCATACAATTTCCATTTTTCGTTTTATTATTCTCGGAAATAACTCATCCAGAAAGAACAATACTCTTCCATATATCGTCTCTTTCTTCGTAGTATTTTTACAATACCAAATTTCTGTAAATTGTTTTCCTTCTATATTTTTCAGTTTATCTCTGCATATCAGAAGCTCCTCACGACTCTGAATCAAGAAATTTGGAAGTTTATAAACAGAATTTCTGTATACCAGTTTAATAATATATACGCAGTTCCCTTCTAAAGTCCCCAGTTCTTCAGCAATTTTTTGAAGGCATTTCTCATATTCTTCTATATTGTATCTGTGGATTGTGGATTTTAAGTCATTCTCATCCCGCAAATTCCAAAAAGTGAGCATTTTATGTTTTATCCATTTTGGTGGAGCGGAACTGTTCATCCGGCTAAACATGCTCATTTTTATTCTTCTCCTTTCAAGATTTCGTTCATATATCCATCCCCTGTATAAAAATACCCGTATTTGACATCGCCTATAATTGTATTCATCTCCAAAACTGATTCATCCAGAAAATCAAATCTCAAAGAATCCCCTATAATTCGTGTTGTATCCGCAGAATAAGTTTTTTTACTATATAGTACCGTTTCTGTTTGAAACTTATCAATTTTTACAAGAAATTCAGCCTCCCCATTCAATTCCAGAGCTTTATATTTTTCATCATTACATCTCCCACAATTAACGCATTCATTAATATGTGAAAGCAGACAATATTTCATGTGCATCAAATCGGGATGTCCGAAAACAATCTGCTGCATGGGAAGGCATGTGTTTTTTTTCAAAGAGACACAACCAATAAATGGCAATTCCAACGAATATGTGCCTGTCCAGACTCCCATTTCCATCAACCTGTCTGCAGTAAAATGATTATAAATATGCAGATGATTCCCAGATATATATTCTAAGCTTTTTTTTCCATATTTATTTATTAACGTAAGATCACTCACATTTGATAAAACAATTCCCTTTATAGCATAATCTTTCACAATTTCATCCACTTTAGCGTATACTATTTCACAGTTTCTTTCATAAATCATTGGAGGCATATAGATGCAGACCCGGTATCGTCTGCACAATTCATGAATTATCTTTTTCAATTCATCCTGCAAAAAGCTTTTATATGCAATATATAACCAATCAATATCCTCCCGGAGCAAAGAATAGTCCTCATGAGATGTAATATCTCTCAAAAAGACAGCTACCTTTTTATTTTGTGATATGCCAAAATCCTTTTTTCTTTCCATTTTTTTGCCTTTATCAGTCAAAATATTGACATCAGCATCCATAATCAGGTTTTTATCAGATTCCAGTAATAAATTTCCTCCTGTCAAGCCTCTTGGACTGACTTCCCATAATCGCTTGTTATAAACTTTTATCCTGTTTTCATTTTCACGTTTTTCAAAAACATCATCAATGGCGTGTCGGTACACATTTACTATTTCACGAATATAATCGCTGTTTCGGAGTCTTCCCTGAATCTTAAGGCAATCAATTTCTCCTTCCATGAGATACTTTAATCCATATAGTCCTTCCAAATCACGTGGTCTTAGCAAGCTTCCACTTTTCAAGACCTTCTCCCCCTGTTTAAATTCATATCCCTTCCAACAGGTCATTAGACATCTGCCTCTATTCGCAGATGAACCAAAACAATAGGATGATGAAAAGCACTGTCCGGAATAAGCAATGCAAAGTCCACCATGTATAAACGCTTCTATTTCCATCAGGTTCATATTGCAACTTTCAAGACACCTTTGCTTGATTGCAGTAATCTCCTGATAATTTAATTCACGAGCCAGAACTACCCTTTGAAATCCCATGTCGTGTAATACCTGGACACCATAATGGTTGGATATGGACATTTGCGTACTGGCATGCAAATTAGCATCAGGAATGTTTTTCTGAATTTCCGCAGCCAGTCCCATATCCTGTACCAAAATGCCATCTACACCATCTTTTACCGCCCGATTCGCCATCTGTAACGCCAGACAAATTTCATCTTCACGAATCAATGTATTTAATGTAAGATATACCTTAACATTATTTTCATGTGCATATTTAATATGTTCCCCAAACTCCGATTCGTCAAAATTTTTACCAAACATACGGGCATTAAACCGTTGATATCCCATATAAACGCTGTCAGCCCCATTTTCAATAACTGCCCGCAGACACTCTTTATCCTTAACTGGTGCTAAAAGCTCCACTTTCTTCATTATCCTGTTTTAACTCCTATCCCTGTAGCCAGTTTCTGCTTTTTTTGATACTATCCGCCAGTTCTCTTTTAGTCATCTGATATGGAATCTTATCCATGAGTCTTTCACTGTACTCAACAGTTTTCTGCAATTTAACTTTTTCTCCCAGCTCAATATATCCAGTACATATACGCGACAGAGTATCTCCCTGCCCCTGAATATAATGTGCGCGTTCATAAAATCCCAGTGCTTCCTCATATTTTTCTACAGCGCCATGAATATCCCCATACCTCCATATAATAGCACCCTGTCTTTTCAAAGTATGGGCTATTCCTCTAAAATCTCCCAACTCTTTGTACAGAGAATAGGCTTCCTCCAAATATCTTTCAGCTTCATCACATTGATTATATTCTTCCGTTAATATAATCGCCTGATCCTTTTTCGCCTCAGCAACTCCTCTGCTATACGACACATCACGTGATAATTTTTCGGATTCTTTTAGCCAGTCTAACGCTTTTTGAACATCGTGGAAACTCCAGAACATATTTTTACCGATCACATTCATGACCTGTGCACGCCATACATCCTCTCCACTCTCTTCAAAACAGGCAAGTGCATCTTTGTAATACCCATCCGCAATATCTGGCTCCTCTTTTTTCCCAAGTCTGCAAATGTCTCCCTTACATTTAATTACCATTCCTTTTGTAACCAACGAAAATTGATCTAAAGGCAAGTTATTAAGGAATTCAAAAGCGCTATCTGACAGTGATTCATAATAATCCTGCATAGCATTGATGCATTTCTCTGCCAGTTTAATCTGGCCATCCTGGATAAGAAGCTCTGATATCGTCATAAAGCTTCGCATACAATCAAGTATCATACCTCTGATGGCATTGCTTAATTCAGGATCATGCGTATACTCAGAGGTATCTGATTGCATTGCTACATGTTCGATTAATCTTACCCACATTGCAAAACATTTCTTTTTTTCCTTTTTTCCTGCCAAATGTTCCCATTGGGCTTTCACTGGCATCAACATATGTAACCCTGATGCATTTTCAGAAAACTGAACAAGACTTCTGTTAAAAAGAGCTCTCCGTGCATCATCCCATGCAGTTTTCGAAGATATCTGTTTCAGAGCATCAATAAAATAAGATGGAAACTCTACACTCAATTCCGCAATCAGTCCCCATAGAGTTACCGCCCCCGGAGTCATTGAAACAACATCATATGACATTTTTAATGCAATTTCCATTGATTGATGTCTTTGAGGTTCTGATTGATCACATACCTCACTCCATTTTTTTTCAATTCGTTGCAGAGTATCATTTGAATCTTCAACCAAAGAAGATGTCAGCACCATTGTCAGCGGATGGTTTTCCATACATACTAGCAAAGTTTCAAACGCAACTTTTTCTCCCGCAGACATCTGATTTACGTCCTTTCCTCTCCTTTTCAGTAATTCTGTAAATAAATATCTGCCATCATCCGGTTTCAAAACATCCATCTTAAACTCACGCCATCCGGACGGTGCTCTCTCCTGGCTTGAAATCAAAACATTATAGCCGTTACATACAAGTGTATTGATGAATGTATAAACACACTGAAATTCTGCACTGCCCAGAGTTTTACACTGAAAATCCTCCCAGTTATCAAAAAAGAACGCATCATAATGTCTCTCAGCACTACATATCTGCTCTAAAATATTATTTAAATTCATGAAAGCCTCTTTGATTCGTAATGCTTCACAGACAGAATGTACAAAATCAGCTTTCGACATGCAGTTTTCTAAATTCACAAAAAGCATCGAAAATTTATGATTGCGAGAATTACGCAATTGATAATAATAACTGCAAAATGCTGTCTTTCCAACGCCAGCTACACCTTTTATAACTACTGGTAGCCTACATTCAGTAAAAATCATTTCAAGCTCTTGTATCTTTGTATCCCGCCCAATGCATCCATATGGAAGAAAATACAATCCATCCTGTGAAAATGGCGGAGCATCATTCATAATATCAGATTGAAGAATACTCTTCGGATTATCCCCTGATTTTGAAAAAAACAACTGTAGGTCAGTCAAAAATCTTTCTTCCAGTTCGCGTTCATCCCTCACCCTTAAGGAAATTCCCACCATTTCTTGATATTTTTTCTGAAAATCACATATTTTTTTTAATTCTTCCGGATTATATTCAGAAACGCATCCTTCCTTATTAAGAAAATATGTAAATACCTGACTGCCAGACTCCAATGCCAGCTTGATTACTTCAGTTGTACCTAAATATGGTGCCACTGTCAGAGAATCATATATCTTCCAAAAAACAGCTGCCACCATATCAAATTTTCCAATAATCTGGTTTCGGACTAAAACACCAGATTCCCCACCTGACTCAGCAAAGATTTGATTGTTAAGGTCTCGTCCTATAACAGTAATTCTTTTTTCTTTTCCAACACCCGTGTTAAAGCGTTCAATCGCACGTTTTATGCATATAAAATATTTTTCTGTATCAGACGGACCTATAATCAACAGATCATATATTATTGTATTTCTCGGCATGTTTCTTCTCCATGTGTTTCTTAATTGTCCAGTTGCCTGAAATTACCTGTATCACATACCACATGATTTTGCTTTTATCTTTTGTATTATAGTAACGAATATCACTTTCAGCCAGGGCAACTATTAATTTTTTTGCAGCCTCTTTGGGATAGTATAAAGCTTCTTCGCAATTTTATTATACCAGTTTTTCTCTCTTTTCTCCATTCGTTATATCGAATGCTTCCATTTCTTTTTCGATATATTTTATACACTTCCGACACGCTATATTCCGTTATTGCAATATATTTTCGTAATATTCTGATTATTTCAGATAAAATTTTCTGCTTAATCAGAATCAAATGTACTGGGCATTTTTTGTATTTTCCAATTCCACAAGTTTCATTTGTGCTTTCATGATATCATAAAACAGCCCTTTTATCAAACTGTCCCTTAGAACCTTTTCAGTAATTTTTATTTTCAAAATATATAGCCTAAGGTCTCAATAACACATCTTATCCCGCTTTACCACCACTCGATCTCTCTCCTGAGCATTCTGCTGTATTCGGCTGTAATGTTTGCGCTACTTCGGTTTCCAGCACCGATTACGATCAGCTTATCTTCCCAGGCGCTGATAAGACGATTTCTTTGTGGAAAATTGTACTGGCTCTTAGCGGATATGCCAGGTTGTTCCAGTCTAAGACTGATATATTATTTTTTTCACACTGGTACAATACTTCTTCAGCTGCAGTTTTTTACCAGGGTCTGACCCCTTCATATTCCTGATTTTCATGCCAGACCTCCATGGGATCCCGGCACTGTCCAGGGATAATCCACATTTTCTGCTTCTTTCATCATCCAGAAACAGATACTTCATGACGCTTGTGGGATCACGATGTCCAAGGGCATCCATGACATCATCAATCCCTGCATGGTTCCACTGCAATCGCATCACGTTCTTTCAAATTTGTATAATCCAAATTACAATGCTCACATACTACTGTATTAAGAGAAATTTTCTCTACTTTCGCACAGCTCCAATCAACTTCTTTCATGGTTGCTTCAGTAAATAGACAATTTTCAATTGTACAAGCATTGAAATTACCATTTATAATCGTTGCACCGTAAAAAGAACAGTCGTGAAGCGTTGCGCCAAAAAAATTCACGTTTTCTAATATAGAGCCCGAAAAATCCACATTAAATAATGTTGCCTCGGCAAATGATGTTCCATTTACAAATCTACATGTTTTCAAAACAGTATCCTTTAATATATCTTGTTCAAAGGATATTTTTTCAAAACTACTATATTCAAATCTTTCCCCTTCTAAACATTTTTTTCCGAAGGATACATTTCTAAATGTACAATTCTGCCCAATTAAAATTTTTTTATTGTGGGGAGAATTCA
>OLRY01002591.1_pt1 | contig 11799 bp, 12 predicted proteins | sample 1672541 | NCBI WGS metagenome assembly OLRY01 (sample SAMEA3136697, study PRJEB25190) | human gut metagenome | biome: human gut; feature: human-associated habitat; material: faeces | place: Austria | collected 2013
AGAATATCTTTGGAATTATACCCCTTGCGCATAAAAGCAAGTGCCTCATCATCTGCTGTTTCCACACCAATAGTCAGCCCGTTATAACCCGCACGATGGAGCCGTATCAGTTCATCGTCTGTCTTGTTTGCTGAATCTGTAATGCGTGCAAAACAGCCGATTGAGTTAACAGAGGGAAAATACATGCGAATAAGTGAGGCGATTTCAAGTAATTTCTCTGTTTTCAGAACAAACGGATTGGCTCCGGTTAAGAAAACCCTCTGAATTGGGGCAGGCTCATCTTTTCCCTGTAGGTGAGTTAACATCTTTGAATAGGGATTTGTGCGTAGAACCTGAGCTTCCAGTAAATCATTCTCTATGTCCTCTATAGGTGACATTCTGAATTTAAATGGTAAATCACTGTACAATGTACAAAATTTGCACTTGTGGTGGGTACATCCCGCCGTAACTTCCAGCAGAAGTGAATCTGCTTCATAGGGCGGACGCCAAATAGTTCCTGTGTAATGCATGATAAACACCTCTTACTAAATAAATTATGCACAGGTAACGAGGCAAACCTATGCATGACTGTCTCGTTGGCATCATTATAACAAAACACACCGAAAATAGAAGTACTGTACTTTTTTGAAGTACCTTTAATATTTATGTGAAATAGAGTATAATCAAAATGAAGGGAGATGAGCTAAATGAGAAAATCAGAATCTGCAGTCAGCCGATGCAAAACGATTTCGACCGTGCAGAAGTTGTTGGGTGGGAAATATAAGATTGAGCTTCTCTGGTATATAGGCAAGTGTGATGTTCGACGTTTTGGGCAGCTTCGCCGTCAGATTGGTGAAATTACCGAAAGTTCTCTTACAAAGCAACTCAGAGAACTGGAAACAGATGGGTTCATTCTTCGTCACGACTTTTGTGAGGTTCCTCCACGGGTGGAGTATACATTGACGGAACTTGGGGAGAGCTTCTTATCCGTTCTTGATTGTATGAAAGCCTGGGGCGATGAGAATTTGCCTAAATAATCAGATGGAAATTGTAAATTCATAATTATTGGATTTTTTGTGTAAAAAAGAAACGGAATTTGTGGGGTTGTATATGAAAACATTATATTTAATCGGCGGAACAATGGGAGTGGGCAAAACAACAGTAAGTCAACAATTAAAAAAGGATTTAATTAACAGTGTCTTTCTTGATGGTGATTGGTGTTGGGATGCAAACCCGTTCCAAATAACTGAAGAAACTAAGGAGATGGTTGTGAATAATATTTGCTATTTGCTTAATAATTTTCTTAACTGTTCTGTTTATGATAATGTTATATTTTGCTGGGTAATGCATGAACAAGCAATCATTGACAGCATTTTAGAAAAACTTGACAAAGCAAAATGCAGAGTGATAAGTATTTCATTGATTGCCGATGAAAGCAACCTGCGTGACAGATTAACAGCCGATGTAACAAGTGGAGTTCGCACCGCTGAAGTTATTGATAGAAGTGTTGCAAGAATTCCTATGTATCAAGCTCTTGCTACGATAAAAATTGAAACAAGCAATAAAACCGTTCGTGAAATAGTGGATGAAATAATGGCGCTTTGATACCGATAACTTCCAGTTTTTAGAACTGAAATATCGGTATTTAGGGGTTGAAGTATAAAAAACACTTGGTACAATAATGGTGTCGGGCGCTCGATGAGAATATTTTACGGAGGTTCATTATGAACGATATGAAAGTATATCCCATCGGAAAGATTGAAAACGAAAACAACGAGGTAAAGATCATACTCGATCCAAGCTACAAAAAAGGTCTAAACGGACTTTCAGGCTATAGCCATGTGCAAGTTGTGTGGTGGATGGATAGATGCGACAATCCTGATGACCGCGGCACTCTTGTTGAAAAGAAGCCTTATGTCAATGGGCCGGAAAGAATAGGAGTATTTGCTCTGCGTTCACCTGAAAGGCCAAACCCCATTGCAGTATCAAGTGTTAAGATTGCATATGTGAATGAGGAATCTGGAACGATAGGCCTCTATTATATTGATGCGTTTTCCGGTAGCATGGTGCTTGACCTCAAGCCGTACACACCAAGTATCGACCGAATTGAGCATCCTGTTTCACCGGAATGGTGCAGCCACTGGCCAAAGTCCTATGAGGAAAGCAGCAATTTTGATTGGGATTCGGAGTTTAATTTTTAGGAGGGATGACAATGGCACTTGCTGACTATGTGCATTCCAAGCTGGTGATTCATACGCTGAGGTTGTGCCTCCGCCCAATGAATGTAGGGGATGTTCCTGCATTAAAGGAATGGATGCCGGATAAGTCCATCTACACATATTGGGGAAAAGGCCCAAGCAGAACAGATAAGAATCCTGAACTGCTGTTTGAAAAGCCGGAAAAGCCTACGAAAAGCTTTTATCTGGGTATTGAGGAAAAGCAATCCGGGAAAGTAATCGGTGATCTTTGGGTGTATCTGATTGAGAATGATCGTATGGCATCTGTTGCGATACGCCTTGCTCCTGTTTGCCAAGGAAAAGGATATGGAACGGAGGCATTATCCGAAATGACCCGTTTCTGTTTTGAAAACACACAGTTACAGAGGTTGTGGACGGAAGTCGATGCTCGAAACATACCATCTCAGAGGATGCTGGAGAAATGCGGATATAGAAAGGAAGGTTTGATCCGGCAGGGTAAGATGGTAAACACTTGGTGTGACTATTTTATATACGGGATTCTGTCATCAGATTTGGAAGTAAGATAATTTGCCTATTTGATGCTTGACAAGTGAATTATAATAAGAAGAAAGAGATATTGACCCTGGCACGTTGATATCTCTTTTTTCGTGAAAGAAAAGACTACTCTGCAATCCTTCATAAAATGAAGAGCAGTCTAATTCAAAGCCCGGATGGAGGGGGTGCATCTCCTGTATTTAGGGGGTGCAAAAGGGGGTGCAATCGTTTCATTGTATCAAAATGGTGGTTACGATGAATCCATGTCCCTGTGGAATGGCTCCTGGTCCCCAATGCACCTGTACGCCCGGGCAGATCCGGAATTATCAGGGAAAGTTGAGCCAGCCGTTTCTGGATCGGATTGATATCTGCATGGAGGCACCCAAGGTCGAATATGAAGAACTGACCGGAAAGGAAACAGGGATGGATTCCAGAGCCATGCGGGAAAAAGTGATGCTTGCAAGAATGCGTCAGATGGAACGTTTTCGGGAAGAAAAGCTGACAAAAAATGTACAGATGGGACAAAATGAAATTGAAAAATACTGTCATCTTGGGAAAGAGGAAGAACGGATGATGCGCCAGGCTTATGAAGTGATGAACCTGACGGTGAGGAGCTATCATAAGGTGTTGAAGGTGGCACGGACAATCGCAGATCTGGAGGAAAAGGAGGAGATCGATCTTGCGACACTTCGAGAGGCACTGGGGTATCGGGTTATGGATAAAGAATACTGGGGATAAGAGAAATGAGTGAAATGTGGTATACATATTGGCTGGCGTGTGTGGAAGGAATCACCGGTGGCAGGAAGTGTGAATTATGCAGAAAAAACGGATCTGCGGAAGCAGTCTATTATATAGAAGAAAAAGGAATCAGAGAACAGACAATTACAGAAAAAGAGTGGGAGATCCTGAAAGAAAGTAAGAAAAAAAGAAACTGGAGGGAAGCGTATCAAAAAGCGGTGGACCGGGGAATTCAGATGGCAGTCCGTGGCCAGAAAAATTATCCGAAGCGGCTTGAAGAACTTGCGGGAATGCCGTATGCACTCTTTTTTATCGGGGAGATGCCACAGGAGGGAATCCCGTCGGTGGCGGTGGTGGGTGCCAGAAGATGTAGCAGCTATGGTGAAAAAATGACGCTTCGCTTTGTGGAAAGACTTGCGGAGAGTGGAATCCAGATCATCAGTGGAATGGCACTGGGAATTGACGGGATGGCACACCGGGCTGCATTAAATGTTGGAGGAAAGACATTTGCGGTCCTGGGAGGCGGAGCTGATGTATGTTATCCGGCGGCACATAAAGGACTCTATAATGATTTGATAAAGCGGGGCGGCATACTGTCTGAACAGCCACCGGGAACTCCACCGGTTGCCTGGCATTTTCCGGCAAGAAACCGTCTGATCAGCGGACTTGCCGATGTGGTACTTGTTATGGAGGCAAAAGAAAAGAGCGGATCCCTGATTACAGCAGACATGGCTCTTGAACAAGGAAGAGACATTTATGCTCTCCCGGGGATGGTGACAGAGCCGCTGAGCTGTGGTTGTAACCGCCTGATCCGGCAGGGAGCAGGGATTCTTCTGAATGAAGAAGATTTGCTGGAAGAACTGGTTATAAAAGGGCTGCTAAAGAAGAAAATCGCAATTATATCAGACACGAAAAATAAAATAAAGCTTGAAACGAAAGAAAATTTGGTGTATAGTAAGCTCGGTTTGTATCCGCGGGGGCTGGATGATTTACAGAGAGAAACCGGACTTACTCCACAGGAGGTGATGGGAATCTGTGTATCTCTTCAGTTGAAAGGATGCATTCAGGAAAGATCAAAAAATTATTATGTCAGAGCTAAATGATCTGACACTATTAATATGGAGGAATATAATATATGGCACGTTATCTTGTGATTGTAGAGTCACCGACAAAAGTGAAGACCATAAAGAAATTTCTCGGCAGCAATTACGTGGTAATGGCATCAAACGGACATGTAAGAGATTTGCCGAAAAGTCAGATGGGAGTAGACCTGGAGCATGACTTTGAGCCGAAATACATTACAATCAGAGGAAAAGGTGAGATCCTTGCAGGACTTAGAAAAGAAGTAAAAAAAGCAGATAAGATTTATCTTGCAACTGACCCGGACCGCGAAGGAGAAGCAATTTCCTGGCACTTGATGAAAGCACTTAAGCTGGAAGGAAAGAAAGTATACCGGATCAGCTTTAACGAGATCACTAAAAGTGCGGTAAAGGCATCCCTTAAAAATGCACGTGATATCGACATGGATCTGGTAGATGCGCAGCAGGCGCGTCGTGTGCTGGATCGTATCGTGGGATATAAGATCAGTCCGGTTCTCTGGGCAAAAGTAAAAAGAGGACTTAGTGCCGGTCGTGTGCAGTCTGTGGCACTTCGCATCATTGCAGACCGGGAAGATGAGATCGCAGCGTTTATTCCGGAAGAATACTGGTCACTGGACGCCAATTTCAAGGTAAAGGGAGAAAAGAAGCCTCTTGTAGCAAAATTCTACGGAACAAAGGATGAGAAGATTACGATCCATAATGAAGAGGAAATGAATAAGATTCTTGCAGAACTGGAAGATGCAGAATATAAAGTGGTCGATGTAAAGCGCGGTGAGAGAAGCAAAAAAGCACCGCTTCCGTTTACAACCAGTACCCTTCAGCAGGAGGCATCCAAAGCATTGAATTTTGCAACTTCAAAGACGATGCGTATCGCACAGCAGCTTTATGAAGGTGTGGATATCAAAGGAAGTGGAACGGTTGGTCTGATCACTTACCTGCGTACGGATTCGACCCGTATCTCTGAGGAGGCGGATGCAAATGCAAGAGCCTACGTTGGAAAAGCCTACGGAGAAGAGTATGTGGCAGAGGCTGCATCGGAACAGAAGCAGAAGAATGACGGGAAAAATATTCAGGATGCACACGAAGCCATCCGCCCGTCAGATGTTACCCGTGTTCCGGCAGAAATCAAAGAATCTCTTACAAGAGATCAGTTCCGTCTGTATCAGCTGATCTGGAAGCGTTTTGTGGCGAGCAGAATGCAGCCGGCAAAATATGAGACAACTTCTGTTAAAATCGGAGCAGATGATTACCGTTTTACGGTATCGGCATCTAAGATTATATTTGAAGGTTTCCGTCTGGCATATGTGGAAAGCGATGAGGAAAAACAGAGTGGAAATGTAATGGTCAAGAGTATCGATAAAGATTCAGAACTGACGAAAGAATCCTTTGACTATAAGCAGCATTTCACACAGCCACCTGCACATTACACCGAGGCATCTCTTGTAAAGACACTGGAAGAACTTGGAATCGGACGTCCGAGTACCTATGCACCAACGATCTCTACGATTATTGCAAGAAGATACGTTGCAAAAGAGAACAAGAATCTTTATATGACTGAGCTTGGTGAAGTGGTCAATAATATTATGAAGCAGTCTTTCACAAGCATTGTCGATGTCAACTTTACCGCTTATATGGAAGGACTTCTGGATATGATCGCAGAAGGAAAGGTAGAGTGGAAATCGGTTATCAGCAATTTCTATCCGGATCTGAATGAAGCGGTTGAAAAAGCAGAAAAAGAGCTGGAAACAGTTAAAATTGAGGATGAGGTAACCGATGTAGTCTGCGAAGAATGTGGAAGAAATATGGTCATCAAATACGGTCCTCATGGAAAGTTCCTTGCATGTCCCGGATTCCCGGAATGCCGCAACACCAAACCGTATCTGGAGAAGATCGGAGTTGCCTGCCCGAAATGCGGAAAAGACATTGTACTGCGTAAGACAAAGAAAGGCAGACGTTATTACGGATGTGAGGATAATCCGGAATGTGATTTTATGTCATGGCAGAAGCCATCAGAAGAAAAATGTCCGAAATGCGGAAGCTATATGGTAGAAAAGGGAAATAAACTTGTCTGCGGTAATGAACAGTGTGGGTTTGTTAAAAATAAAGAGAAAGATGAAAAATAAATCAAATTTCATTGAACTATTCAGAATTGTATGATAATATATTTATATGCACATTTTTTTGACTAATTTGTGTGCATAATTTCAACAATATTTCATATTCGTGAAAAATGCGAACGGAAACGCACATTTTTAATAAAAGTATATGGAGGCAGATATGAGCGTACAATTATTGGATAAAACAAGAAAAATTAACAAACTGTTGCACAATAATAATTCAAGCAAAGTTGTGTTTACAGATATCTGTGAAGTTCTGACAGAGATTCTGGCATCGAATGTACTGGTAGTTAGTAAGAAAGGAAAGGTACTCGGTGTCAGCACATGTGAAGGAGTCCCGGAGATCCATGAACTTTTGCAGGACGAAGTGGGAGAACATATTGATCCGATGTTGAATGAACGTCTTCTCAGTATTCTTTCCACAAAAGAGAATGTTAATCTGCAGACACTTGGATTTACAGCTGATGTATCCCAGGGATATCAGGCGATCATTACTCCGATCAACATTGCAGGAGAGAGACTTGGAACTCTGTTTTTATACAGAAAAGAATCCATGTACGAAATTGATGACATCATTTTGAGTGAGTACGGAACCACTGTCGTGGGACTTGAGATGCTCCGCTCTGTTAATGAAGAGAGTGCAGAAGAGACCAGAAAAGAACAGATCGTACAATCTGCGATCAGCACCCTTTCTTTCTCTGAGCTGGAAGCAATCATCCATATTTTTGATGAACTTAACGGAATGGAAGGGATTCTGGTGGCAAGCAAGATTGCAGACCGTGTGGGAATCACCCGTTCTGTAATTGTCAATGCACTCCGCAAATTTGAGAGTGCGGGTGTGATCGAATCCCGTTCATCCGGTATGAAAGGAACTTACATCAAGGTTGTGAATGATTACGTGTTCAAAGAACTGGATAAGATTAAAAAAGAAAAAATGAATTAAGGATAAAAGTAAAAGAGGGGTATCAGACAAATCTGATGCCCTTTTCTTTAACGGGGAATTATATTTGTAAAAAGGAGAGAAGAGAGCATGTATGATGGAGATAAAGCTGTACTTACGATGGTACAGTATCTGAAAGAAGATAAGGAAAAAGATGAGAATATTTATGAGGCAACAGTCATAGAATATCAGAAGGAGATGGAGCAGGTACATCTGATCCTGCGCTCAGGCAGTCTTTCTGATATTTCACTGGATGCAGTATATGAATGCCGGATCTGGACGATCACTTGTGAGACTGTGTGTACAGGGATGATAAAGGAGCGTTATGAGAACCGTGCAGGTATGATTCTGGTTCTGCAGGTGACGAATGGATTTTATGAAATAAATCTAAAGTAATTATAAAATTCAAAATCGAATGTTGACAAAAAAGAAAGAGAGTGCTATCTTATACCTAGAAAGTTTTTAGCACTCGATTTTGTTGAGTGCTAACAAGATAGAGTTAGGAGGAATTATAATGAAATTAGAACCATTAGCTGACAGAGTTGTATTAAAACAGTTAGTTGCAGAGGAGACTACCAAATCAGGAATCGTACTTCCTGGACAGTCAAAGGAAAAACCACAGCAGGCAGAAGTTGTTGCTGTAGGACCTGGCGGAGTTGTTGATGGAAAAGAAGTTACGATGAATGTTTCAGTAGGTGATAAAGTTATCTATTCCAAATATGCAGGTACAGAAGTAGAACTCGATGATGAAGAGTACATCATTGTAAAACAGAATGATATTCTTGCAGTGATCAGATAATCCGGCAGGATATCATATACAGATAAAAATCAGATTTTCAGATCAGAACAGAATTTTATTTTTAAGAATCAGGAGTGATAGAAATGGCAAAGGAAATTAAATACGGAGCAGACGCAAGAAAGGCACTGGAAGCAGGTGTCAACAAACTTGCTGATACAGTAAGAGTAACAATCGGACCAAAAGGAAGAAACGTAGTCCTGGATAAATCATTCGGAGCACCGCTTATCACAAATGACGGTGTAACAATCGCAAAAGAAATCGAACTGGAAGATGCATTTGAAAATATGGGAGCACAGCTGATCCGTGAAGTTGCATCTAAGACCAACGATGTTGCAGGTGATGGTACAACAACAGCAACTGTTCTTGCACAGGCTATGGTACACGAAGGAATGAAGAACCTGGAAGCAGGTGCAAACCCGATCGTATTAAGAAAAGGTATGAAGAAAGCAACAGACTGTGCTGTAGAAGCTATCAAGAAGATGAGCAGCAAAGTTACAGGAAGAGAGCAGATCGCAAGAGTAGCAGCTATCTCAGCAAGTGATGACAGTGTTGGTGAGATGGTAGCAGAAGCTATGGACAAAGTTTCCAACGATGGCGTTATCACAATTGAAGAGTCAAAGACAATGAAGACAGAGCTTGACCTTGTAGAAGGTATGCAATTCGACCGTGGATATATTTCAGCATATATGTGCACTGATATGGAAAAGATGGAAGCAAATCTTGACGATCCATATATCCTGATCACAGACAAGAAGATTTCTAATATTCAGGAAATCCTTCCACTGCTGGAACAGATCGTACAGTCAGGAGCAAAACTTCTTATCGTAGCAGAAGATATCGAAGGAGAAGCTCTTACAACTCTGATCGTCAACAAACTGCGTGGAACATTCAATGTAGTTGCAGTAAAAGCACCTGGATATGGTGACAGAAGAAAAGCTATGCTGGAAGATATTGCAATCTTAACAGGCGGACAGGTAATCTCAGAAGAACTTGGTCTGGAACTGAAAGATACAACAATGGCACAGCTTGGACGTGCAAAATCTGTAAAAGTCCAGAAAGAGAATACAGTCATCGTTGATGGTATGGGCGATAAGGCTGCTCTGGAAGCCAGAATCGGACAGATTAAAGCTCAGATCGAAGAGACAACATCTGATTTTGATAAAGAAAAACTTCAGGAAAGACTTGCAAAACTCGCCGGCGGAGTTGCAGTTATCCGTGTAGGTGCTGCTACTGAGACAGAGATGAAAGAAGCAAAACTCCGTATGGAAGATGCTCTTAATGCAACAAGAGCAGCAGTAGAAGAAGGAATCATTGCAGGTGGTGGATCAGCATACATCCATGCATCAAAAGAAGTTGCCAAACTTGCAGAAACTCTGGAAGGTGATGAAAAGACAGGGGCAAAAGTAGTCCTCAAAGCTCTGGAAGCACCATTATTCCACATTTCAGCTAACGCAGGTCTTGAAGGCGCAGTTATCATCAACAAGGTAAGAGAAGCTGAACCGGGAAATGGCTTTGATGCTTACAATGAAGAATATGTAGATATGGTGAAAGCAGGTATCCTTGATCCTGCAAAAGTAACAAGAAGCGCACTGCAGAACGCTACAAGTGTTGCATCTACACTCCTTACAACAGAATCCGTTGTTGCTAACATCAAAGAAGATGCACCGGCTATGCCGGCGGGCGGAGCTCCGGGAATGGGCATGATGTAAGCTAAAAATATGATTTTTAGAAAACTCCTCAGAAGAGGAGTTTTCTTTTTATTATAAAAGTGTTACAATAGTTCTAATATATAAATTTGGAGGTTAGGATATGGGTGATTTTTACACAGAACAGCTGGTGAAGAGGCAGAAAGCATCTTCGACGACGCTGATCAAAGCAATACTTATCATACTTACTGTTCTGTCGGTCGTACTTATATTTATGATCCCATTCGGAATAATTGGTCCGGTGATCATGATCGCACTGGATGTTTTTTTGTTCCGGAGTATGGATGTTGAATATGAGTATTTATTTGTGAATGGGAGTCTTGATATTGATAAGATTATGGCAAAATCCCGTCGGAAAAATATGTTTTCCATGGAGATGACGGATCTTGAGATGATGGCACCTTCCGGTTCGCCGGAACTCAGACCTTATCAAGGACTGAAAGGAACCGATTACAGTTCAGGTATGCCGGGGGCAGATACATATGAGCTGATCGTTGTAAATAATGGGGAAAAGAAAAAAATTATTTTTGAGCCAAATAAGACAGTTTGTGAAGGAATGAAGATGCTGGCACCAAGAAAAGTATTTTGTAAATAATTCCCGAAAGACGTGCAGAAAAGCTTGCAGGTTCCGGGGTACAATTGCATCCGGAAAGACGGTTACGTAAAATTATCAGTGATCTGTAGAAATGTGATTGTCACGGACGGACGAATGTACTCGATAAAGGACTTGACATAGCATAGATTTATGCGTTATCATAGCAGATAATCAAAATTACAGACGAGAGAGAAAGGAAGAAAAATCATGGGAAAGATTATTGGAGAAGGAATCACCTTCGATGATGTACTTCTGGTACCTTCTTATTCAGAAGTAATTCCAAATCAGGTTGATTTATCAACTTATCTTACAAAGGGCATTAAGCTTAACATACCGATGATGAGTGCGGGAATGGACACTGTTACCGAACATCGTATGGCGATCGCTATGGCACGCCAGGGAGGTATCGGTATTATTCACAAGAATATGTCGATTGAACAGCAGGCAGAAGAAGTAGACAAGGTTAAGCGTTCTGAGAATGGTGTCATTACAGATCCATTCTATCTGTCGCCGGAGCATACACTGGCAGATGCTAATGAACTGATGGCGAAGTTCCGTATTTCCGGAGTTCCGATCACAGAGGGAAGAAAGCTGGTAGGTATCATTACGAACCGTGACCTCAAGTTTGAAGAAGATTTCTCCAAGAAGATCAAAGAATCCATGACAAGCGAAGGTCTTGTAACAGCACAGGAAGGTATCACCCTGGAAGAAGCAAAGAAGATCCTCGCAAAAGCAAGAAAAGAAAAACTTCCAATCGTAGACAAAGATTTTAACTTAAAAGGTCTGATCACAATTAAAGATATTGAGAAACAGATCAAATACCCACTGTCAGCAAAAGACGCGCAGGGAAGACTTCTGTGTGGTGCAGCGATCGGTATTACAGCGAACTGTCTTGAAAGAGCAGAAGCTCTTGTAAAAGCAAAAGTTGATGTAGTAGTACTTGATTCGGCACACGGACATTCAGCAAATGTACTTCGTACCGTAAGAATGATCAAGGATGCATTCCCGGATCTTCAGGTGATCGCAGGTAACGTTGCAACAGGAGAAGCAACAAAAGCGCTGATCGATGCAGGTGTTGATGCAGTAAAGGTTG
>OLRY01002607.1_pt1 | contig 11726 bp, 8 predicted proteins | sample 1672541 | NCBI WGS metagenome assembly OLRY01 (sample SAMEA3136697, study PRJEB25190) | human gut metagenome | biome: human gut; feature: human-associated habitat; material: faeces | place: Austria | collected 2013
GAATAAATTTGCAATAGCGATTGTGGGAATCTGTATTGTGGCTGTTGGGGTGATTTTGTTGCTGATCTTCGGAATTGTAAAGATTATCAGAAGAAGAAAACAGAATTTATGTCAATAAAATCGCATAACAGTAGTAGGGCAGTTTCTGATTAACAGGGACTGCCTTTTATGCTACGATTATATTTCCTGATGAAATTTCCCACGACAATTAATACAGGAATGTATCATGTTCACAAAAAATATGATATACTTACGCTGTATATAAGCTAGAGTAAAAAACGGGGGAACACGAAATGGCTGAAATGGAAAACAGTAAAGATCTGATCAGTGTATTGTGGAGCGGAGCAGATATTCTTCGCTCAAAAATGGATGCAAATGAATACAAAAACTATCTTCTGGGAATTATTTTCTATAAATATCTGTCAGATTCTTTTCTTATTAAAGTATATGATATGATCTGTGACAGCAAACCACAGACATTAAAAGAAGCACTGGATGTATATGTAAAAGAATTAAAAAGTGAAGATGGCGAAGAACTGAAACAGGGAATGAAAGAAGAATGCCATTATGTGATCGAACCTGAACTTACATACACATATTTTGCAGACGCCGCAAGAAACAATTCTTTTAATAGAGAGCAGCTGCAGAAAGCATTCAATAATATCGAACAAAGTGATCCTATCTTTGCAGACCTGTTTGCGGATATTGATCTGTATTCCAACCGTCTGGGAACAGGAGATCAGAAGCAGAGCGATACAGTTGCAAGTCTGATAAAGGAAATTGATAAAGCAGATTTATTGAATTCAGATGCGGAAATACTTGGAAATGCCTATGAGTATTTGATCGGACAGTTTGCATCAGAGACAGGAAAGAAAGCCGGTGAATTCTATACGCCTCAGGCAGTATCCAAAATTCTTACCCGCATTGCAATCGCAGGACAGGAAGAAAAACAGGGATTATCTGTCTATGATCCATGCATGGGTTCCGGCTCCCTTTTGCTTAATGCAAAAAAATATGCGAAATATTCTCAGTATATCAAATATTATGGACAGGAATTAAATACTTCGACTTACAATCTTGCAAGAATGAATATGTTTCTTCATGGCATTCCGGCAGAGAATCAGAACCTGAGAAACGGAGACACTCTTGACGGAGACTGGCCAACAGATGAAGAAACAGACTTCAATATGGTACTTATGAACCCACCTTACAGCGCAAAATGGACCGCAGCAGCAGGCTTTCTGCAGGATGAAAGATTCAGTGATTATGGGGTACTTGCACCGAAATCAAAAGCAGATTACGCTTTCTTACTGCATGGACTGTACCATCTGAAAAATAATGGAACTATGGCAATTGTACTTCCGCACGGTGTTCTCTTCCGGGGAGCTGCAGAAGGGAAAATCAGAGAAAAACTGCTTCGTTCCGGAAATATTTATGCAGTAATTGGCTTACCTGCGAATCTTTTCTATAATACTTCGATTCCAACTTGCATTATCGTGCTGAAGAAGCATAGAGATGGCAGAGATGTGCTGTTTATTGATGCTTCAAAGAAGTTTGACAAAGGCAAGAAGCAGAATGAAATGACAGATGTGCATATCAATGAAGTGATGGAACTGTACAGTAAGCGGGAAACTGTAGAAAAAGAATCGTTTCTTGCCAGCTTTGAAGAAATAGAAAAGAACGACTTCAACCTCAACATCCCACGCTATGTTGACAACTTTGAAAAAGAAGAAGAGATAGACCTGAATGATTTGTTATCCGAGATGAAGAAAACAGATGACGAATTAGAAAAAACACAGGGGGAATTCCTGACCCTGCTCAGGGATTTAACTTCTACAGATGATGCAATTATGAAATCATTAGATGAACTAATTGCAAAAATGGAGGGGTAAGTTATGGGAAAACCAGAGATTAGATTTAAAGGGTATACGGATGAGTGGGAACAGCGTAAGTTGGGGGATGTGTTGGAAAGAAGAATAGAACAACGACAACAATCTGAAGAATATCCACGTTTAGCATTTGCATCTGGACAGGGAGTAATTCCGCTTAGTGAACGAAAAACAAATAATAGAGAACAGCTAACAAAAGATGAATATACAAAGAAATATTTAGTTACAGAATTAAATGATATTGTTTATAATCCTGCAAATGTTAAGTATGGTGCAATAGATAGAAATAAGTGTAGAAGAGGCTTGATTTCGCCTATTTACGTTACTTTTACAACGAATGAAATTCCTGGATTTATTGAAAGAATTGTTACGTCTCATGATTTCCAACAAAGAGCTTTAAGGTTTGAAGAAGGTACTGTTACAAAACGACAGTCAGTTAATCCTGAAGATTTAGTGACACTAGATATATTAGTTGCGCCAAAACGAGAGGAGCAACAAAAAATTGCTACGTATTTTGACTCCCTCGACCACCTCATCACTCTTCAACAGCGAAAGTGTGATGAAGTAAAAAGTTTAAAAAAATATATGTTACAAAAAATGTTTCCTCAAAATGAACAAAAAGTTCCAGAGATTAGATTTGAGGGATTTACGGAAGCTTGGGAACAGCGTAAGTTGAAAGAGATTGCCGATAAGGTATCAGAGAAGAATAAAAATAATGAATTTTCAGAGCCGTTTACAAACTCAGCAGAACAGGGAATCATTAGTCAGAAGGACTATTTTGATAGAGAGATCGTAAACAATGAGAATCTGGACGGTTATTATATCGTCAGGAATGATGACTTCATTTATAATCCAAGAATTTCTGCAACGGCTCCTGTTGGACCGATAAATCGTAACAGACTTGGCAGAAATGGCGTAATGTCACCACTTTATACGGTATTTAGAACACATGATATAGATAATCTGTATTTAGAATTTTATTTCAAAACTACAAAGTGGCACCGCTTCATGAAATTAAACGGAGATTCAGGTGCTCGGTTTGACAGATTTACGATTTCGTCAACACAGTTTATGGAAATGCCAATTCCATATCCGACGTTAGAAGAGCAGCAAAAAATTGGGAAGTATTTTGACTCCCTCGACCACCTCATCACTCTTCACCAGCAAAAGTGTGAAGAACTGAAAAAAATAAAAAAATTCATGCTACAGAAAATGTTTGTCTAGGAAAAAAGGTGAGCAAATGGAAAAAATTACGTTATTTCATGGAACTTCGAACAGAATTGTAGTGCCAACATATGGACTTGGTGAGAAGAAACATGATTATGGCATGGGGTTTTATTTGACAGATAATCTGAATCTCGCAAAGGAATGGGCTGTTTGTAAACCTGATGATGAAAATGGCTGGGTTCATCAATATGAACTGGATACCGACCAATTAAAAATACTGGATTTTCAGGAAAAAGATGTTCTCTCATGGCTGGCAGAGCTGATGAAACACAGAGATGCCTCCGATTCCAAACGTTACCGGGTGTTATCAAAAAAATTTATTGAGAAATATGGAATAGATACAGAAGGATATGATGTGATCAAGGGCTGGAGAGCCAATGCTTCCTACTTCTATATTGCAAAGGAATTTGTAAGAGATAATATTGACATGGATATTCTGACAGAATTGCTTTCTCTTGGCGGTTTGGGAATCCAATATTGTATTAAATCCAGGCTGGCATATGAGCATTTGCAGGAAGTACAGGACGGTCTGCTGTCTGTTGATTATATGGAATTCAGAGAAAAATATAATCAGCGAGATGTTTCAGCAAGACAAAAAATGCGGGAATTAATTGATTCTGATGCCAACAAAGTAACGAATGTATTCAGTACATTGCTTTAGGAGAGAATTATGAGAGCGTATGCAGAAGCTTATTTAAGTGATGTTGTAGAAAATCAGGGAAAGCTATTTGATTTTGTAGCACAGTCATTCCCGGATAAAAATACAGAAGATTTTATTAACACATACATGAAGAGTAAAACGAGAAAGAGCATAGATGAAGCTCAGGCTTATGTGAATACGATGGATGTGGAAGATTTATGGTCGTATTTTCTTAAAACAGATCATTACAGATTGCAGGAAGGAGACAACTTAAAAGGTTTTATTCCGGACTGGATTGGAGAGTTTTACGCATATTATCAGTGGTATTATAATATGCCAAGTTCAGAAGTTGTTCAGAAAATCCCGGTGGATTTCTTGAAGAAAGCTTATTACGGACTTCATGATCTGGAACTTGATCTGGCAGTCAGAAAAGTAGGTGAGGTTTAATGAATATTATCTGTTTTCACAATCCGAATGAAGAAAATGGATATTTGAGTAATTGGTATCCGGCTCATTTCACAGTTGATGGAATAGAATTTTCTTCAATGGAACAGTTTATGATGTACCAGAAAGCATGCCGCTTTCATGATGCTTCAGTAGCAAAGGAGATATTGAGCACAAATGATGTTGCGGAAATTAAGAAATTAGGGCGAGAGGTACATGGATATAATGAAAATACCTGGAATGGTGTAAGACAGATTATTGTTTATGAAGGGTTAAAGGCAAAATTCAGTCAAAATGCAGAATTGAAAGAAAAACTTGTTGATACAGGTGACGCAATATTGGCAGAATGTGCAGTAAGAGATCAGATTTGGGGGATAGGTTTATCCATGAGAGATCCCAATAGACTTGATCGAAGCAAATGGAGGGGGAAAAATCTGTTGGGATATGCTCTGATGATGGTTAGAGAGCAGTTGTAAATGCTAATCCTTGGGAACAGCGTAAGTTGAAAGAGATTGCCGATAAGGTATCAGAGAAGAATAAAAATAATGAATTTTCAGAGCCGTTTACAAACTCAGCAGAACAGGGAATCATTAGTCAGAAGGACTATTTTGATAGAGAGATCGTAAACAATGAGAATCTGGACGGTTATTATATCGTCAGGAATGATGACTTCATTTATAATCCAAGAATTTCTGCAACGGCTCCTGTTGGACCGATAAATCGTAACAGACTTGGCAGAAATGGCGTAATGTCACCACTTTATACGGTATTTAGAACACATGATATAGATAATCTGTATTTAGAATTTTATTTCAAAACTACAAAGTGGCACCGCTTCATGAAATTAAACGGAGATTCAGGTGCTCGGTTTGACAGATTTACGATTTCGTCAACACAGTTTATGGAAATGCCAATTCCATATCCGACGTTAGAAGAGCAGCAAAAAATTGGGAAGTATTTTGACTCCCTCGACCACCTCATCACTCTTCACCAGCAAAAGTGTGAAGAACTGAAAAAAATAAAAAAATTCATGCTACAGAAAATGTTTGTCTAGGAAAAAAGGTGAGCAAATGGAAAAAATTACGTTATTTCATGGAACTTCGAACAGAATTGTAGTGCCAACATATGGACTTGGTGAGAAGAAACATGATTATGGCATGGGGTTTTATTTGACAGATAATCTGAATCTCGCAAAGGAATGGGCTGTTTGTAAACCTGATGATGAAAATGGCTGGGTTCATCAATATGAACTGGATACCGACCAATTAAAAATACTGGATTTTCAGGAAAAAGATGTTCTCTCATGGCTGGCAGAGCTGATGAAACACAGAGATGCCTCCGATTCCAAACGTTACCGGGTGTTATCAAAAAAATTTATTGAGAAATATGGAATAGATACAGAAGGATATGATGTGATCAAGGGCTGGAGAGCCAATGCTTCCTACTTCTATATTGCAAAGGAATTTGTAAGAGATAATATTGACATGGATATTCTGACAGAATTGCTTTCTCTTGGCGGTTTGGGAATCCAATATTGTATTAAATCCAGGCTGGCATATGAGCATTTGCAGGAAGTACAGGACGGTCTGCTGTCTGTTGATTATATGGAATTCAGAGAAAAATATAATCAGCGAGATGTTTCAGCAAGACAAAAAATGCGGGAATTAATTGATTCTGATGCCAACAAAGTAACGAATGTATTCAGTACATTGCTTTAGGAGAGAATTATGAGAGCGTATGCAGAAGCTTATTTAAGTGATGTTGTAGAAAATCAGGGAAAGCTATTTGATTTTGTAGCACAGTCATTCCCGGATAAAAATACAGAAGATTTTATTAACACATACATGAAGAGTAAAACGAGAAAGAGCATAGATGAAGCTCAGGCTTATGTGAATACGATGGATGTGGAAGATTTATGGTCGTATTTTCTTAAAACAGATCATTACAGATTGCAGGAAGGAGACAACTTAAAAGGTTTTATTCCGGACTGGATTGGAGAGTTTTACGCATATTATCAGTGGTATTATAATATGCCAAGTTCAGAAGTTGTTCAGAAAATCCCGGTGGATTTCTTGAAGAAAGCTTATTACGGACTTCATGATCTGGAACTTGATCTGGCAGTCAGAAAAGTAGGTGAGGTTTAATGAATATTATCTGTTTTCACAATCCGAATGAAGAAAATGGATATTTGAGTAATTGGTATCCGGCTCATTTCACAGTTGATGGAATAGAATTTTCTTCAATGGAACAGTTTATGATGTACCAGAAAGCATGCCGCTTTCATGATGCTTCAGTAGCAAAGGAGATATTGAGCACAAATGATGTTGCGGAAATTAAGAAATTAGGGCGAGAGGTACATGGATATAATGAAAATACCTGGAATGGTGTAAGACAGATTATTGTTTATGAAGGGTTAAAGGCAAAATTCAGTCAAAATGCAGAATTGAAAGAAAAACTTGTTGATACAGGTGACGCAATATTGGCAGAATGTGCAGTAAGAGATCAGATTTGGGGGATAGGTTTATCCATGAGAGATCCCAATAGACTTGATCGAAGCAAATGGAGGGGGAAAAATCTGTTGGGATATGCTCTGATGATGGTTAGAGAGCAGTTGTAAATGCTAATCCTTGGGAACAGCGTAAGTTCAGTGATATTGCAGCAAGAGAGTCATTCGTTTCTACATCTGCGTCAGATATTCCAAGCGTAGAGTATGAAGATGTAGTAGCAGAAGAAGGACGGTTGAATAAAGATATCCGCTTAAAAGAAGCGGTAAAGTCTGGAATTACATTTGATGGCTCGCAGGTACTTTATGGAAAGCTTCGTCCATATTTGCATAACTGGTTAAATCCAGATTTTAAGGGCATTGCAGTCGGTGATTGGTGGGTATTAAAGCCTATTAATATGGACAAAAATTTCCTTTATCGCCTTATTCAAACACAGCAATTTGATAATATTGCAAACCAGTCATCGGGCTCAAAAATGCCACGTGCAGATTGGAATTTAATCTCCAATTCGGAGTTTATGGTTCCATTTTCAAAAGAGGAACAGAGTAAGATTGGCAGATATTTTGATAGTCTCGACAACCTCATCACTCTTCACCAGCGAAAGCCAATTTCTCATCTCAACCATCCAACTATCCACACGAAACACAAAGGAGAAGAAAAATATGTCAGAATTAGAGTCAATGATAGAGAAAAAACTAATAGAACAGCTAATTTACGGAGATTCCCAGTGGACATACCGAGAAGATTTAAAGACGGAGGAGGATCTGTGGGCGAATTTCAGATATATTCTGGAGCAGAATAATAAGGACAGACTGGATGGAGAGGGACTTTCTGACTCTGAATTTGAACAGGTAAAGAACCAGTTGCAGTTTTCCTCATTTTATAAAGCAGGGGAATGGTTGGTAGGTGAGAATGGAAAGGTAATGGTTCATGTACAGCGGGATATGGAAAAGTTGCATCTTGTAGTGATGAACCATGAGCATATTGCAGGCGGTTCTAGTGTTTATGAAGTGATTAATCAGTATAAAGCACTGAAATCAGATGATGAGGATTCCACAGATGTGCGGGACAGAAGATTTGATGTAACTCTTATGATTAATGGGCTTCCCATGATACATATTGAGTTGAAGAATAAACAGCATTCTTACATGGACGGATTCTGGCAGATAAAAAAATATATTGGTGAGGGTAAATTTACCGGGATTTTCTCAGCTGTGCAGATGTTTGTAGTCAGTAACGGTGTGGATACCAGATATTTTGCGGCAGCAGGGGATACAGAGTTAAATCCAAAATTTATGAGTGGATGGGTAGACAGAAAGAATAATCCTGTTTCAGATTATCTCAGCTTTGCAAAGAGTGTACTCCGTATTCCCCAGGCTCATGAAATGATTGCCAGATACACAGTTCTGGATGAAGATGCCAGACGGCTGATTTTGCTCAGACCATATCAGATTCATGCCATTGAGTCTATACGTGAAGCTTCAAAAACCGGAGAATCCGGTTTTGTATGGCATACAACCGGTTCGGGAAAAACACTGACATCCTATAAGGCAACAAGAAATCTTTTGATGGATATTCCAAGTATTGATAAGACAATTTTTCTCATTGACCGTAAAGATCTGGATACACAGACAACTATGGCATTTCAGGCATATGCAAATAATGATCTGGTAGATGTGGATGAAACAGATAATGTAAATGATTTAAAAAAGAAATTAAAATCGGCTGACCGTCAGGTGATTGTAACGACAATTCAGAAAATGCAGATTCTCATAAGTAAAAGACTGCAGGAAGGAACACCGGACTTTGATAAAATCAAAAATTTGAGGGTTGCTTTTGTAGTGGATGAGTGCCACAGGGCAGTGACACCGAAAACAAAGAGAGAACTGGAACGTTTCTTTGGCAGGTCTTTATGGTACGGTTTTACCGGAACTCCACGTTTCGCAGAGAACCCATATCCACAGATGGGCGATTTGCCACGAACAACAGAAGAATTATATGGAAAATGTCTCCATTCTTATACCATACAGAATGCAATTCATGACAAGGCGGTTCTGGGATTTCAGGTTGAGCATAATGGTCCTAAAAATATGACAGATGAGACGGACAGCAGCCAGTATGACAATGAAGCGCATATGTTAAAGGTGTTGGATGTGATTTTAAACAAATCCTATTATAAATTAGGCCTCCAGAATGGAAAGGGAATGACATATGAGTGCATGCTTACAACCAAATCCATTCAGGTTGCACAGAAATATTATGAGCTGCTTACCAGAGTAAAGAATGGAGAAACTTCACTTGTGATCGATGAGAAAATCAGACAGGTGCTTCCGGATTTTCCTAAATTCGCCATCACCTATTCTGTTACCGAAAATGAAGAAGGCTCCCATGTGAATCAGGAAAAAATGCAGAAATCCCTGAATGATTACAATGATATGTTTGGAACCAAATATGAAATGTCCCAGATACAGAGCTATAATGCCAATCTGAATAAACGTCTTGCCAGAAAAGATGCCAGATTTAAGAGCAGACGAGAACAGCTGGATCTGGTAATTGTGGTAGACAGGCTGCTTACAGGTTTTGATGCACCATGTATGTCTACGATTTTTATTGATCGTCAGCCTATGGGACCGCATGATCTGATTCAGGCTTTTTCAAGAACTAACCGTATTTATGACACCAATAAGACATATGGACAGATTGTAACTTTTCAGGCACCAAAGCTCTTTAAGAAGTGTGTGGATAATGCGGTGAAATTGTATTCTGCGGGAAGTACAGAGACAGCGTTGCTGGCAGAATGGGATGAAGTAGAGCCTGCATTTCGTAAAGCACTTTCTGCACTGAAAATCTGCGCTGAGAAGCCTTCGGACATTCCAGGCATGTCCATGAAAGAGAAGAAAATTTTTGCAAAAATGTTCCAGGAGTTTGACAGCCTGTTTGCACAGATGAAATCTTTTACAAAGTATGACGACAGTATGTTGGAAACGTATGGAATTACAGAGACAGAATATGAGGATTATGCAGGTCATTATAAAAATGTAATGGAAGAGATTCGTGATTCCAAAGATCATGGGGATTCAGATTCCGGTGATACACAGGTGGATCAGGATTATGAATTGATGGCATACAGCAGTACCAAGATTGATTACGAATATATTATTAACCTGATCCAGAATATTGTAACTCCTACAGAGGAGGATGAGGAAATTACACCACAGGAACGGCTGAAAAAGCTGGAAGAAGTAAAACAGTACGTGGCGGAGCTTCGCAAAGATAATGAAAAAGTAGCAGACCTTATGTCAAATCTGATTGCAGATATTGAGAAAGATGACAGAAAGTACAGAGGAAAGTCTATCCTTAACATTATTGAGAATATGAAACGAGACTGTGTGGAAAAAGTTATCTCTGATTTCTGTATTCAATGGTATGCGTCAAAGGATGATGTGATGTATGCGGCAATCCATTACAGAAATGGGAAAATCCCCAATGAAACGGCAATTAAGGCAACTGTTGATTATACTAGCTACAAAGAAGCACAGGAAACGGCTTTGCCGAAGTATAAATTTTATAATCGCATGATGGCAGAATTGAAGAAAACTCTGGACGAAGAGATAAAACCTCTTCTTATGACTGCATAAATCTATCAAATTTATCCGCTCCATTTGCAGAATTGCTATAGTTATTACATTGTGAATATCAGCGCAGGTAATTTCGGAAATGGAGAATGCTTATGTCAAATGATACAAATAACAATGTACTGTTTTCGCAGTATTATGCACAGTGGATTGATGTATATAAAAAGGGTGCAATTCGTGAAGCAACTATGGCAAAATATCTGATGACACAGAGGTGGGTGGAGAAGCTGGTGCCTGAACTGAGGGTGTCAGAGCTGACCAGAACAGTATATCAGCAGCTTTTAAATGATTATGCAAGGGAGCATGAGAGACAGACTACGCTGGATTTTCATCATCAGCTGAAAGGTGCTATTCTGGATGCGGTTGATGAAGGAATGATAGAACGAGATCCGACCAGAAAAGCCATCATTAAGGGAAAAACTCCCAAGGCCAAGAAAATAAAATATCTGAATCAGTTTGAACTTCATACATTGATCGCTGATCTGGATATTAAGGAAGAGCCAAACTGGGACTGGTTTATTCTTCTTGTTGCAAAAACCGGAATGAGATTTTCAGAAGCTCTGGCGATTACTCCGGCAGATTTTGATTTTGGCAGGCAGACGCTGTCAATAAGCAAAACCTGGGATTATAAAGGTGAAGGTGGTTTCCTTCCAACGAAGAATAAATCTTCTGTGAGAAAAATTCAGATTGACTGGCAGATTGTTGTAAAATTCTCAGAACTAACCAAAACACTTCCGCAGGATCAACCTGTTTTTGTGGGAGAATCAAAGGTTTACAATTCTACTGTGAATGATGTGCTTACCAGGCATTGCAGAAGATGTGGGATATCTGAGATTTCCATACATGGACTCAGACATACCCATGCCTCATTATTATTGTTTGCAGGAGTGTCCATTGCCAGTGTTGCGCGTAGACTGGGGCATGCAAGTATGACTACAACACAGAAAACATACCTGCACATTATTCAGGAACTGGAGAACAAAGATGTAGATCTGGTGATGAGAACTTTATCAGGATTATAATCTGGATGATTTAGAGAAATTATCTGCGCTGATAAAAAGTTACTGCTTTTTCTGTTACAGGAGGCATGGAAAAAAATGTGAAGTGTGATATACTGTTAGTTATCTTATAGGCAGGCATTACAGAATAATAGGGAGTTTTTGAATATTTGCGCGTCACATTCTCGTTACTTTAGTGAACTTAGATGAGTTAGACGCGCAAATTTTTTACTCAAAGAAAGAACGCATGTTTACTTCTGGTACTATATGTGCTAAAATATAGCCATGGGTAGTAGAAAAAACAACAGGATTTGAGAAAAGAGTTATCAGGGAGAAATAAAAATGCAGATAATATCCAGTTATGGTGTAGAATTACGAAAACAGAATAT
>OLRY01002615.1_pt1 | contig 11685 bp, 8 predicted proteins | sample 1672541 | NCBI WGS metagenome assembly OLRY01 (sample SAMEA3136697, study PRJEB25190) | human gut metagenome | biome: human gut; feature: human-associated habitat; material: faeces | place: Austria | collected 2013
TATGGTGCCGGTGGTAACGGGCGACAAAGGCGTTGGCCTCGGAGAGTGAAACAGGGGTCAGGCTCAACATAGGCCGTCCCCCTTATGGCAGTCTGCCGTAGCAGTAAAGATGTTGCTGCCAGTAGCTTGAATTAAGGTTCGTGTAACTGATGGGGTCGCCGCAATGCAGCATCACGGAATTACCCACATACAGCCCCACATGGGACACGCCGGGGGTGTCGTAGGTGCCGACGAAAAACACAAGGTCGCCGGGCTTGGCCTGCTCCGCCGTGACAGGGGTGCAGATGTTGTAAAGGCCCTGCGCCGTCAGGCGGCCCACGTTCCAGCCGGAATGATTGATTACCCAACTGATAAAGCCGGAACAATCAAAGCTGGTGCTGGGTGAGCTGCCGCCCCACACATAGGGATAGCCCACATATTTATCCGCCTCCGCAATCATGGCCGCAAAGGTTTCATCCTCCAAAGCCTCCGGGGGGATTTCATAGTAGGTTGGCTCCTTGACGGTGGAAGCGTTGGGATAGCTGCCAGAGGGGAACAGGTCGGGCCGGTTGCCTAACGTCTGCATATAGGCGGCGTAGAAGCTCAACTGTTCCTCGCTCATAATGGAAACAGGCAGGTGAGAGAGGTCGTTGTTTACCAGCTTCACGTTGCAGATATAGTAGGTGTACGGCACTTCCACGGTGTAGGTGTTGCCCTCGCTGTCCGTCCTCGTTTCGGTGCGGTAGCGGGTTTCCGTTTCGATGGTCTGGGTCAGGATGTACTGCTTTTCAAAGAGCATGGCAAGGTCGCCCTGTACCTCCTCCAAAGTGAACACGCCGTTATGCAGCGCGGAGAGGATGGAGGTCAGCACATAGGGGTCATGCTTGATCTCGTCCAGATCGAAACGGTATTCGTCATAGCCGGGGTGCAGGCTTTCGTAGTTGTCAAGTTCGTGCTGCAAGTCTGCTTCCAGCGCAGCATAGGCGGCTTCGGCTCCCAGCATATCGCTGTCCTCGGAGAGATAGGAGGTGGCGGCAAGGCCCGTCCCGGTGCTGCCAAACATGGCGGTGCAGGATTGCAGGCCGCCCATAATCATCAGCAGCAAAAGGCCCACGCCGCCGATCACCAGCGCCCCTTTCCAGTGGCGGGCCACAAAGGACGCGGCCTTTTCACTTTTCTTTGCGGCTTTTTTCGCGGCTGCGGCGCTGGCCTGTGCGGTCTTGGCGGCGGCTCCCGCCGCGCCCTGTGCCGTCTGGCCTGCGGCCCTCGCTGCTCTGGCATAGTCGCGCTTGATTTTCTGTTTCTGCCAGAACCGGGAAACGGGATTGCTCACCGCCTGCGCCAGCTCCGGGTTATCCCGCAAAGATTTCTGGTAGATGTACTCGGCGTTGGCGGCAATGGATTTCCGTTCCGCCTTGGCTGCAGCCCGGTAGGGTTTGAGCTTATGGCGGCGGATGCCGCTGCGGATGGCCTTGCCCGCCTGCCGTTCCGCAAGTTCCTCCCCCTTGTGGCCGCCCTCCACGCCCACGTTTTCGCCCTCGACTTCATGGATTTTGCCGTGGACGAACAGCCCGGCTTCCTGAACCGGGCGGCTCATGGGATTGGGCTTTAGCTTGGGGGCCGGTTTCTCCACCTTGTCAAAGTGCAGCTTGGTCTTGGCCCTGCCGGATGCCTCGTCGTAGACGGTTTCGGTGGTGACAATGCGCTTTTGGGGCAGCGCGTCTTTGGCAGCGTCCAGCTTATCCGCCTTTTTCTCTGCTTTGTGGATGTACTTGGAAAGCTGGGGGTCAGCCCGTTCCTCGGCGGTAAATTGCAGCCGGGAAGATGGCCGGTGCAGGGCTTCGCCTGCCTCCGTCACCACGTCCCCGGCGTCCTTGGCCGCCTGTTTCGCCTTGTGGCGGTCGCGGATGTCCCCGGCCCGTTCCAGCACCTTTTCCGCAGCGCCGCCCGGCTCGGCGGTATATTCCTGCTCGGCCTCCCGGCTGGACACGTTGACGCTCTCGCCGGTGGTCTGGTTATCCAGCGTCAGGCCGTCGCGGGTCATGCGCTGCGTCACCTTGTCACGGGGTTTCAGTGGCTTCACGGCAAATCACCTCCTTTTTCGGCCCCGCGCCTCATACCGTGGCCCCCTCGCCTAACCGGGTCGTCATAATCCTGTAAAGCTGGGTGTTCTGCGGGATGGGGTTCTTAAAGGGCAGGATCACGTTCTCGTAAATCAAAAGCCCCTCGCCGGGTTCCGAATTGTCCACATACCGTAGCTGCTGCGGGGAAATGTTCAGCCGTTCCGCAAGGATTTTCCGGTCGCCGGACGCCTGATTGAGAAGGCAGATAAAGTCGCTGTTCTCCAAAATGTTTTCAATCTCCGGGGAAGAAAGTAAGTCTTTGACGTTCTGCGTGGCCCCTGTGGGGACGCCGCCCCATTTTCTAAACCGCTTCCAAATCTCGCAGGAAAAGGCCGCCGTCTGTTCCTCCCGCAAAAGCAAGTGGAACTCGTCGCAGAAATACCACGTCGCCTTGCCTTGGCTGCGGTTTTGGGTCACGCGGCCCCAAATCTGGTCTTGGACAATGAGCATCCCCAGCTTTTTGAGCTGCTTGCCTAATTCCTTAATGTCAAAGGCCACAATGCGGTTTTCGATGTTGACGTTGGTTCTGTGGTTAAACACGTTCAGGGAACCGTTCACATACAGGTCAAGGGCCTGCGCCACCCGGTCGGCCTCCGGGATATGCTGGTCTAACAGGGCTTTGTGCAGGTCTGCAAGGATGGGCATATTTTCCGGCTTGGGGTCTGCCAGATAAGGCCGGTAGATCACCTGTACCGCCCGGTCGATCACCGTCTTTTCAATGGCTTCCAGCCCGTTCTTTCCGCCCATGACAAGCTCACAGAACGACAGCACAAAGTCGGATTTTAAGGCCAGCGGGCTTTCATCCTCCGAATAATTCAGGTTGATGTCCAGCGGGTTCACATAGGATTTGCTGGTGGGCGACAGCTTTACCACCTGCCCGTGAAGCCGCTGCACAAGGGGGTAATACTCGGCCTCCGGGTCACAGATATACACGTCGTCCTGCGTACAGAGGAACACGCTCAAAATCTCGGATTTGCAGCTCATGGATTTGCCGCTGCCGGGCGTCCCCAGCTTCAAACCGTTGGGACAGCGCGCCCGTTTTCTGTCCAGCATAATCATGTTGCCGGTCTTGGCGTTGATGCCGTAATACATGGCGTTGCCGCCCTGAAAAAGCTCCTGCGTCACGAACGGGACGAACACGGCCACGCTGGAAGTTGTCAAAGAACGCTCGATTTTGATGTGGCTGGCCCCCAGCGGCAGGCTGCTCATAAGGCCCTGTTCCTGCTGGTAGTCCAGCCGGACAAGGGAATTGTTGTACTTCTGCGCCACGCCGGAAGCCCAAAAGATTTCGTTCTCCAACTTCTGCCGGGTATCGGCGGTGTTCAGTACCAGAAAGGTGATCTGGAACATCCGTTCATTGCGGCTTTGCAGGGTTTTCAAAAGCTCCTTGGCGTCCTGTCCGTAGGTGGCAAGGTCGCTGGGAAGTATGTCCATGTCATAGCCGCTGCGGACGGCCCGTTTCTGCTCCTGTATCTTCATGGCGTCAAGGTCGGTGATCTTCCGCTTGACGGTTTTAATGGCCTCCCCTTGGTCGATGGCCTGCACATGGAGATTGACGACAATGCCGTTTTCCGTGTTGAGGAAGTCGGCCAGCATTTCGTCCGACAGCTCCGGGGAGAGGATTTGCAGGAAGCTCACGGCCCCGTACTTGCCGCCCAGCCCGAACATCCGGGCATTACCGAAGCGGAACGAGGACGGGGCAATGAAATCCTTGGTGGAAAGCCCCGACGGGGCCAGCCACTTCCAGTCAAAATGAAACGGTTCCCCGTCCGGGTGGAAGATGCTGTGCATGACTTCCAGCCGTTCTTTCGCGTCCAGCACCCATGCCACGGCCCCCATCGTGCGGAAGTATCCCAGCAGGTCGGTTTCAATCCGGCGAAGCCTTGCGCGGGCCATTTTCAGGTTGTCGGCCTCAATGGTGAACGTCAGGAACTTGCGCTTTTGCAGGCCGTTGTTTCCTTTCACAAGCTGGTCTTGCAGGATGCCGGAATACTCCGCCCGGATGTCGTCGAAGTCGTCCCCCTGCGCCTTGATCTCAAAGCTCTTGGCGTACTGCTTGGGGTCGATTTTGCGGTTGATAAAAGAAAACTGGACGTGGATGGAAGCGTCCAGATAGTTGTAAAGGTCGCACAGGTTTTCAAAGACAGCGGTTTTCGTGTCGGCCTGCGCGAGCTGATAGCTGATGTCCAGAAATTCAATGCACTTGGAAAACGTGTTGGCCGTCACCCGGCACACGCCGTCCTGATACATGGCCTCATAGGGGATGCTTTCCTGCGCCGAATGGGGCCTGCCGTCGCCCTTATATTTGCGGATGATGGCCTGAATTTCTTTCTTTTCGGCGCGGGTGAGCTTTACCGGCGTCTTTGGCTGCGGCTCTTGCTTTTGCTTTTTGGACAATGGCATTTACCTCCTTTTCCATTTGGTGCTGCCGCACAAGGGCAGAGTAAGCGTTGTTGGTCTGGTAGGGCCTCTCCTTTGGCTGGATGAAGCTGCACTGGATAATCTGCCACACCACCACTTCAAGGGGCTGGCCGTGGCGTTCGTACAGGGCCAGCAGGAAGCCGGGGAGCATGGCGAATACCATAATCAGCGCGGCGGCGCTGGTGGGGACGCGCCCCCGGATCAACAAAAAAAGCGGGACGCCTACAAGAAGCGCACCGCCAAAACAGATCAGTTGCCGTTTCGTCAGTCCCAGTACCACCTTGGATTTCACGCGGGTTAAATCCTTGGGGACAGTCACATAAGCCAAATATCATCACCTCATTTCCATACCGCCGCCCAGCAGCTTTTTCACCGGCTCATAGTCCGAAAAGCTGGGGATGGCGTAAAACAGTCGTTTGTTGTTCACCCACCGCTGCAAGTGCCGCGTGATGGGCGGGGCCGTGGGCCTTTCGTAAATCATCACATAGGGGTCAAAGCCCATCTGCCGCAGCGTTTCCACCCGGTACAAATCCTGTTCGTGAGTGCTGCCGTAGTTCGTTAAAAGGTACACCCGGCGCAGCCGTGGGTTCCTGATGGAAGTCCACTCCAAAAACTGCCGGAAATACCGGGTCAAGTCCTCGTCAGGGTTATCCCATGCAAAGTGAACGGCCTTTGTCCGTACCTGATTGAGCAGCGCCACGTTGTCGCGGGTTATCAGGCGGATGTCAAGCCCTTGGGAAAAGTCCACCAGCGCCCGGCTCCCTGCAAGCTGCAAAAGCAGGCTTTCATGGTCGGGGCAGGCCAGCAGGTTTGCGTCCATCAGCTTGATTTCCCGCTGGCCCCGCCAAAACTCGGACAGGTCGGCCACCTTCCGGCTTTTGCGGCCCTCCTTGCCGCCCACGATGCAAAACCCGCAGCCTCTTGGACAGCCACGGCTTAAAAATCCGTAGGCGGTTTCGGAATACTGCGGATAAAGGGAATAGTCGGGATAGCTGTGTTCGATTTCGTCCGGCAGGTCGGGGCCGGGGCCGTAGCCTGTGCCGCCTTTGATTACCTGTCCGGCGTTTCTGACCGTGATGCTGTCCTTGGAATAGGTGTCGGTGAACACCCGGCTTTTATACACCACGTCAAAGTAAAATAAAGGGTTCCAGAAGCATACCTGATGGCCCTGCGCCTTATGGTAGGCGGACAGCTTCATCAGGCAGAGGTTCGGGAAGTTGTGAGAGTCCACGTCAATCAGTCCGATTCGGATATGCGTCACCTCCCGTCAATGGGCGGTAAACACGGCTTTACTGATGCTTCCCGTCTTGAACAGGCAGAAGCACAAAAGCACTGTGTAGCCCATGCAGCCCCAGATCGCGCCGGAAATGTCCTCCGCCGTCCCGATTTCCTGTATCAGCACCGCATAGATGCCGACGACAACCATAATCAGGAACGCTTGGAAGCCCAGCGCCAAAAGGGATTTCAGATAGTTTTGGCCCATGCCGCGCCACTCCGCGTTCCCCAGCGTGGCAAGGGGGATCGGCCCCAGCGCGGTCACGGCGTATATTTCAATCATTCTCCCGTAGGTCACAAGGAAAATGCAGATGGATAGAATGTTCATCGTCAGCCCCACAACAAGGGTCTGGAACCATAAGCCCAGCAACGGCCCGATGTCCATTGCTTCAAGGCGGCTTTCCAGATCGGGGAGCAGCGTGTCAAAGTCAATGCTGGTTTCTCCGATGATTACCCCGGCGCTCTGGTTGACGACGGCTTGTGTGGCGTCGAAAACGCCCATGACGATATTCCATGTGTTCGTCACAATGAGGATGGCAAAGGCAGATTTGAACATCCAGCGAAAGAACATGGAGCTGTCGAAGTCGTGCATATTGTTTTTCTCCACGATCATCTCGATCAGCTCATAGCACATGACAAGGGCAAGGATGGCTGCCGCTATGGGGACAATCACCGTTTCGGACAGGGATTGCAGCATACTAAAAATGCCGCCGTTCCATTCCTGTGGCGTCGTCCCCACGTCGGAAGCGATTTCCCCGACTTTGGTATTTACCGTGTTGAACAGGCCGGAGAGGTTGCCCATAATGCCGTCAATTAAAATGCCTTTGATCCATTCCCCAATGAGATCGCCTATCATGCGGGTACACCTCCTTTCCCGCGCCCTCCCGGTTCAAACGAGAGGGCGCGGCGGGGGTTATTTCAGGTTTCATGCAGCGTCAGAAGTTACGGTTCGGACAGGGATGGGGCCATCAGCCCAGCAGCCCGGACAGCAGGGGAACAAGGGTCAGGCCGATCAGGGCGACACCACCGCCCGCGACAAGCTGCTTGACGCCCTGCGATTTGGATGCCGGGTTATCCTGCCCGTAACCTTCCAGCAGGTTCACGCCGCCCCACACGCAAAGGGCACCGCCGAGGCCGATCACGATAGTCTGCAAAGTATCAACTGCGCTATTGAAAAATTCCATACATTTACCTCCATAAATTCAGATTGTGATGTGGTTTTGGGTACAAAAAAGCTGCCGGTCATATCCAGCAGCACGTCACAATCCGCAGGCGGCCCGGAGTTATTGGCCGTCCAGCCATTCCCGCAGGGTAAGAACATAAAGCTCTCCCCACACGTCACACATTTGTCTGGACACCTCAATGTCCATCAGCCGGGCATCTCTGTCTGTCGGTTCTGCAAAATCATGGTCGATCAACCATTGCATAGCGACAACAAACGTAATCAATCCCCGGAATAGGTCATATCTGGATTTGAAGTATTCCGCAAATGTCAGTTCGTCCGAGTGTTCCATAGGGTCAGGCTCCTTTCTATGCCAGCCGCCTTATTCGGCGGCCATATCTTCATCCGACAGGTCAATGTCGTACAGCTCAAAGGTTTCCGCCTCTGATACCACGCGCTTTTTCTTCCGGCGCATGGACGACAAATATCTGTCCACGTCAAAGGTGTTCTTCTTGTCGGCGTCGGAAAGGTATTTATACCGGGGGTGCTTGGTGATGTCGTATTTCTCACTGAAAAACGGCCTCACGCCGCGCACCTGCAAAATACACTTGCCTCCGTCCATCGTTGCAATCTCGTCTTGGCTCATCAGCTCCTTTCCCAATTTTTGATAGTTCAGTCCGTGGGAAGTCTGCGCGCCCCGGTTCTCGCTCTGGTTGTAGCTGTCGATGGTTTCTTTCCCCAGCACGTCAGCGATCTCCTTGGCGTTTTTGCCCCGCCCACTAAGGAAAAGCGTACAATCGCAGTTGTCGGAAATGATTCCCGCAGCGTCCTTGTAAATCGCCTTTAACTGCGACTGGCTTTGCAGAATGATGGATGCCGAAATTTCCCGGCTTCGGATGGTGGCAATGAGCTTGTCAAAGTTCGGTATCTGGCCGATGTTCGCAAACTCGTCCAAAATCATCCGTACATGGACGGGCAGCCGCCCGCCGTATTTATCATCGGCCCGGTCACAAAGCAGGTTGATAAGCTGGCTCTGTACCATTGCCAGAATGAAATTGAAAGTGGTGTCGGTGTCGCTCATTATGAGGAACAGCGCCGTTTTCTCGTCCCCGATGGTGTCAAGTTCCAGCTCGTCGTCCTCCATCAGCTCCCGCACCTCCCGGATGTCAAAGGGCGCTAAACGTGCGCCGCAGCTAATCAGGATTGAGGAACGGGTCTTGCCCGCACTTAACAGGAATTTCTTGTACTGGCGTACAGCAAAGTGATCCGGGTCTTTTGCTTCCAGCCGTTCAAACATCTGGTCTACCGGGGATTGAAATTCCGGGTCGTCCTCGCGGGCTTCACTGGCGTTTATCATTTCAAGCAGCGTCGTGAAGTTCATTTCCTCGTCCGGCGCTTCGTACCAGATATAGCCGATCAGGGCCGAATACAAAAGCCGTTCCGACTATAGTGATAGGTAATCCTTTGAAGTTATCGCCGGATTTTCCCCCACTTCACACCGGACGTGCGACTTTCACCGCATCCGGCGTTCCATCGACCATTGTTATATAGCATTTAATCAATCACCAATAGAAAAGTTACTTATATGGCCGCCAACTTAGCGGCCTTGCGCAGAGTATTGATTTTTGTCAGTTGTTTTTTCGTTACTTTTAGAAGTCGGCAAATGTCTCTTAGACTTTTGGCATCGCCGATTTGTAGCAACGGCACATATTTCTTGTGAATCAGTACGAGGTTGCTGTATCTTTCCAGTCCACCGTATTCTTTCGGAGTTTTTAGGTGGCAGGCTATTTCCGTTGCAGTGACGAATTTTTCACCACTGATTGAACAAACGCCTTTCTGCACGGCCAGTAAGGAAAGGCGGCAATCCGCATATTCCATGCTGTGCGCATCGGGAAGATGCTCACGCAGTCCAGAAAATAGTGTCATGTCTACTTCCAGCATATCGTGTATCTTTTTCCTGCCAGCTGTGGAAAAGCAGCACACAGCAGGGCTGATACCGATAGCCATTTTGTATTTGATGAAAGCAATCGGATAAATTGGACGATTTATGCCCGAAACATAGCGCACCATTGCGGATGCACCAAACCGAGCCTTTTCACTTTCCGTCATTACTCCACCCTCGCGGACAAGCTGACAGCCGCTTTCAGTGTTCAAACGGTTTGTGAGAACTGTCATCACACGGCGGTGCAACTTTCGGCAATCCAAACTGATGCAAGTTGCGATTTTGTAGTAATTCTGGATACCCAATACCATTTCATCAAATAATCCGATTTCAGCGGGCTGGGATTTTCCCTCTGTGGGGTTGGCAATATGCTTTGCCTGTTCAACAAGTTTGCGTTCTTCTAATTGCAGCTTTTTGTCACAGATATGAGACCTAACAACATATTTTTCACCTTTGCGAAACACCCTGATTTTGAAACCAAGGAACTCCGAATAGCGTTTTCGGACATTGACAATGCGCGTTTTCTCCGGGGATACTTCCAGATGAAGCCGTTCTGTAATCCACTGTGTTACAGATGCCATCGTTCTTTCGGCATCTTCCCGATTGCGGCAAAAGATGCGAAAATCGTCGGCATAACGCACGATGAACATTTCTTTCAACCCGGTTCTGCGCATCATCACATAGCCTTTGCTTTTATCAATGACTTCCGATGTGCGGATTATTCTCCGATACGCATGACTGACGGCCAGCGGATGTTCCACCCACTGACTATCTATCCAATGGTCAAGTTCATTCAAGACCACATTTGCCAGCAACGGAGATATGATTCCGCCTTGCGGTGTTCCTTTTGTGGGATATTCCGTTGTTCCGTCCGGCATACGGATAGGGGCTTTTAATATCCGCTTTATTACGAACAAAAGCTGTTTATCCTGTATTCCTAACGACCATAGCTGACGAATGAGTTTACTATGATTTACATTGTCGAAGAATCCTTTGATGTCAAATTCCAGCACATAATGCAGATGCGCCCTTTGCAGCAGTGAGTATGTACGCGATATAGCGTGCTCCACTGACCTGTTCGGGCGAAATCCATAGCTGTTATTGCTGAACTTTGCTTCACAAATAGGTTCTAAAATTTGCTTGATGCACTGCTGTATAAGCCTATCCCAAATGCAAGGAATCCCCAGCGGCCTTGTTTTGCCGTTGGGTTTCGGAATGTCTTTCCGCCTTACAGGTTTTGGCCTATAGCCGTGCTGGCTTCCTGTGACGATTTTTCTGACTTTTTCAATAACCACCGACGGCGGCAATTTACCAATGTCGCCAATATTCTGATGGTCGGTTCCTGCGGTGTAACTGCCTGTGTTGGATTTGATGTTCCTGTATGCCAGCATGATGTTGTCTTGACTTAATATCAATTCCATCAAATTTGGGAACTTTTCTCCCGACTTGCTCTTGGCATATAGGTCATCAAAAGTTTGCAACATACCGTAATATTCGGCGTGCCGCAGGGTGTCCATACACAGACTCTTTTTCCTTTCTTTTGGCATAAGGCATCACCTCCCAATTAGAAAAGTGACCCTTTTGGTCTTACTCGAATCCTTATGATTGGATTGAATAATGCCAGATTCCAATGGCTCGACTTGTGGCCATTCCTCCATTCCCATTACAGGAACTTCATCGGTTCGACCACTGCTTTTCAGCAGCAGTTCATCTGCTTATTTTCTTCGTCAGATTCTTTCTTGCGAAAGCTGCTGCCTTTCCTCGTTCCGATAATTCTGTCTTTACATATACCCTTAGGTCTCCACTATGAGCCTGTCAGCTTGCCTGTGCCTGTAACACAGCATGGTCGTTCAGAGGGAAAATTTTTACTAAACCACACTGACTGCGCTTTAACGCACCCATACATTTCTATATGGTCTTCTTTTAGACCCGTACATTCGCGGATTCGTCAGTTTACCCGACGAGGTAAACATTCTAACCATAGGTATTTTGTAGACTCTTGGCCTATAAGCAGCACAATCTGTTTCCAGACCGCTTTCGGTCACCACAAGTGGTGATTGCGGCTACTCTCAGCCGTTGTCGCGGGGCTTCGCACACCAGCCATTACAGCCGATGCACGCCCGCCGAGAGCAGATGTTTCCGGGCGTTACTCCTTCATTCCATCTGTTGAATTATCAGTTATCCAAGCAACGGATAACCGTTACTTGTCCGCCGACTTTTTACCGTCAACGAACGAGTCACACTGACCCAGAAATCATCTCCGGCCTTGCCCTCGCCTTTTGTATTAGCGATCAGCGTTGTCACCAGCTTCAAAATATCCTTTTCCGAGTGGATGTATGCAAAGGGGTTATAGTGCATGGACTTCTTGAAGTTGATGGTATTTAGGACCTTGATTCGGTACGGCTCATAAATGACCTTGCCGTGCTTATCCTTCATGGGCTTTCCGTCCTTCCCCAGCTTGGGCGCACCCCTTTGGAGCATTTTTCCGCACTCCACCAGAATTGTTCCCTTCGGGTCCGTCACAACATAGGAGCTGTGCATCTGCATCAGGTTGGGTTTCAGCCAGAATCGGGTCTTACCGGAACCGGAGCCGCCAATCACCAGTACATTTTTGTTTCTGGCAGTCTTGGGGTCCTTGGGGCGACTGTTCATGGTCAGGCTCTCCGTTTTCGTCAGAATCACATTGTTCTGAAATACAGGATCAACGTAAGGTGCAATATCCTCACGGGTTCCCCAGCGGGCCGAACCATATTCCAAACCATGTCGATATTTCTTGGCGTTCT
>OLRY01002627.1_pt1 | contig 11628 bp, 9 predicted proteins | sample 1672541 | NCBI WGS metagenome assembly OLRY01 (sample SAMEA3136697, study PRJEB25190) | human gut metagenome | biome: human gut; feature: human-associated habitat; material: faeces | place: Austria | collected 2013
AAAACTACAGCGGCGATATGATGAACTTCAAAAATGCAGCATATCTTGCAGAAGAGGACGGAATTCGTGTAGAATATGTCCGTGTGGACGACGATATTGCGGTAAAAGACAGCTTGTATACCGTAGGGCACAGAGGTGTGGCCGGTACAGTATTTGTACATAAGATTGCAGGCGCGGCAGCAGAAGAGGGCTGGGAACTTGCAGAAGTAAAACGGGTAGCAGAAAAGACCATCGCCAATGTAAAAAGTCTGGGATTTGCGTTCAGCTCCTGTACAGTGCCGGCAAAGGGTACGCCAACCTTCGAACTGCCGGAGGATGAGATGGAATACGGCGTAGGTATCCACGGAGAGCCGGGAATCCGACGGGCTAAGATGATGCAGGCGGACGAACTGGCAGAAAACATGACAGAGGCTATTTCTAAGGAACTGGGACTGGCAGGGGGCGAAGAGGTAGCTGTCCTGGTTAACGGATTTGGCGCAACGCCGCTGATGGAACTTTACCTTTTCAACAATTCTGTCAGAAAGAACCTGAACGCAAAGGGTATCAAGGTAAGCCAGGTATTTGTAGGGAATTACATGACAAGTATTGATATGGCAGGCGCATCGCTTTCCATCTTGAAGTTGGATGAAGAACTGAAAGAACTGTTGAAAAAGCCAAGTGAGGCGCCCGCGTTGCGGGTAGGAAATACGGAAGACGCGGCAGCGTATGCAGATGTCCTGCAGGCAGACAAAGAGGAGACGCAGGTGCGTTTTGATATCGAAACGACTGCGGAATATGCGGTCGTAACAGACAATCGCATTTCCCTAGACAATATGGTGTATATTGTGGACGTCATGGCAGAGAGTATTATCCGAAATGAAGTACCCTTTTGCGAGCTGGATTCCCACGCAGGAGACGGTGACTTTGGTATGAGCATTGCAAAGGGCTTCCGCCAGCTGAAAAGAGAATGGAAGGACATCCTTGCACTGGGCGAGGATATCGGCAGCTTCTTAAATGGCTGCGCCATGGTGCTGATGGAATACTGCGGCGGTGCATCCGGTCCTATCTGGGGCTCTGCATTCCGGCAGGCGGGAAGAGTTGCCGCAGGAAAAACAGCAGTCAGCGTACAGGAATTTGCAGAGATGCTCCAGGCAGCGGTGAAAGGAATCCAGACGACGGGAGAGCGATCCTTTGGCAGAGGAGCAGTGGTAGGAGACAAGACCCTGATTGACGCTCTTGTTCCGTGTGCAGACGCATGGACCGCTTGTGCCGGGGAAGGCTGCGAGATGCTGGAGGCCTTTCATAAAGGCGCCCAGGCTGCGGTAGAGGGAGCAAAAAGGACGGAAGAGATTGTAGCCCGTATGGGACGCGCAGGTACAGTTGGCGAAAGAAGCATCGGATATCCGGATGCAGGAGCGTACGGATTGGGCGTGATCTTCACAGATGTGACCGGCGCACTGAGAGTATGCTAACGGGAAAAGCAGATGGGAAACTGTTGCTACAGTCTGTTCTGAAGGAACACCGTATTCCCCAGGCGTGTATCCAAAAGAGCATAGAGGTGATAGACAGTCTGGGACTTCTAGCGGATTTGACAGAGGGCTTCCCCCTGAAGCGGGGAATGACGAACCAGACGTTTCTGTTTACTGCAAAAGGTGAGAAGTATCTGCTTCGCCTCTCCGGGGAGGGAACGGAGCACATCATCAACCGGGAACATGAGGTAGCGGTGTATGAAGCGCTGAAAGGGCAGGGCATTACAGAAACCGTTCTGTATATCAGTGCAGAAACCGGCATAAAAGTGTCCTGCTACATTTCAGATATGCACCCCTGTGATGCCCGCAGCAAAGAGGATGTAAGGAAATGCCTCGGACTTTTGCGACAATTTCACGGGAAAAAACTGAAGGTTTCTCATGTGTTTGATATTTATGAAAAGATCAGTCTTTATGAAAAGCAGTGCGGCAGGGCATACACCCGTTTCCCGGACTACCAGCAGATGCGCCAGGAGGTTCTGTCGTTGCGCAGCCTGATCCGAGATATGGAAACCTACAGCTGCCTGTGCCACGTGGACGCTGTATCTGACAATTTTCTTGTTGGTAATGAACGGACATATCTAATCGATTGGGAGTATGCAAGTATGTGCGATCCGTATATTGATGTGGCAATGTTCTGCATTTACGCAGAGTATGAAAAACCGATGACCGACTGGGTGATCCGCGAATACATGGACCAAAAGGATACCCCGGAGGCAAGGATGCTGGTTTACGCTTATATGTGCGTCGCCGCCTTTTTGTGGGTGCTCTGGTGCCGGATCAAGCGGGACGGCGGGGTAGATTACGCAGACTACGAAGAGGGCCAGTACCGGCTGGCAAAGGAATACTGCCAATATGCGAAGGAGCTGCATCGCAGAAGTACAAAAAACGTATTTTAGGAGGATTTTAACGATGGGAGAGAATAAAAAGGTTTCGAAAATGACAAAATGGTTGACACTGATTATAGTAGCGCTTGCAGGAGGACTGATTACAAAACTGCCTTACTTGCGTGAAACATACATGGAGCCTTTGCAGGCAGCCACCGGCGCAACGAAGACACAACTTGGTCTTTTGATGTCCGCATACGGTATTGTAAACTTTATCTGCTATTTCCCCGGCGGTATATTAGCCGATAAATTTAGTTCCAAGAAGCTGATTATGCTCTCCTGCTTCGGAACGGCGGCAGCGGGGCTTTGGTATTGGACGATGCCTGGCTTTGGCGCATTAGTTGTGATCCATGCAATTTTCGCAGTCACCACTGTCTTTACATTCTGGGCAGCAATGGTAAAATCCATCAACAACCTGGGCGGTCCGCAAGAGCAGGGACGTCTGTTCGGTATGTTAGAGGGCGGGCGCGGACTAATTGGTACGCTGGCAGCGTTTGGTTCTGTTGCAGTATTTGGTATGGCAGCAGATGACATCGGCGGTATGAAAAACGCCATCCTTTACTACAGTGTGCTGCTGATTATAGCCGGCGTGCTGGCAGCAATCTTTATGAAAGACAATAAGCCGGTTGTTTCCACGGAAGAAAAGAAAAACCCGTTAAACGTAAAAGATGTTATGGCAGTTGTAAAAATGCCGATGGTATGGCTTTGCGGCGTCCTTGGCGTATGTAACTATTCCGCGCTGATCTTCCACGGCTATATTACAGGATACCTTTCAGAAGCGTTTGGATTAAGCGCAACAATGGTGGCAAATTTAAGTGTGGTTCGTACATACTTTATGATGATGGTAGGCGCCTTTGTAGCAGGTATCATTTCCGACAAGGTAGGAAGCCGCATCAAATTCATCCAGTGGGCATTCCTTGGAATGGCAGTTTTTGCAACACTGTATGTTGTAATTCCGACAAACGGAGCGGCAGCAATCCCGATGATCGTGGCAAACTTTGTGTGCTATGGACTTTGCCTGTACAGCATTAAGGCTCTGTATTTCTCTACGATTGACGAGGTACTGGTACCGAAGAATCTGGCAGGAACCGCTTCTGGTATTATCTCTCTTGTTACCTACTCGGTAGAGATATTCCTGTACACAGTATCTGGGAACATGGTCGATAAATACATAGGAACAGCGACGCCGTTTCAGGGCTATATCCACTGCTTTATCGCCATGTCCGTACTTTCTGTGATCGGCTTCATCGTAGGCTTTATCCTTCTTCGGATGATCAAGAAAGCAAAGGCAACTGTAGTGGCAGAGGCATAGAGACAGGGAGGACACACCGATGAGCGAACAGAAATTATTCAGTTCCTGTGAAACCGATTACAGTAGCGATTTACACAGCTGGATCGATATTGAACGGCAGATTTCCAATCTGGCGGAGGCAGGATTTACCCATACACAGTGGATGCAGAACTGGGAAGGAGAGTACCTGTACAGTAAAAGCGAAATGTTTCAGGCAAGAGACGTGCTGCGTCAATATGGCATCCACGCACATTCCATTCATGCTTCAGAAGGCGGCAAGCGGACGATCCGAACGCCGGAAGGCAAGTTGCGTTTTCGCAACCGCTATCGGTTTACCGAGATTCGCAAGGATTACACGTCCAAAAACAAGTATCTTCGACTGGCCGGCGTGGATCTTCTGAAAAACAGAATCGACCTTTGCACCTTCATCGACGCTACAGTTATGGTGCTCCATATGCAGCTTCCCTACATGATGTTTGAGGAGCAGCCGGTAGAAAAGAAGGCATACTATGAGCAGGTATTTAAATCCTTCGATGAGATCAAGGAGTATGCAAAGGCGGCGGGCGTTCGTATCGCATTGGAAAACCTGATCTGTACGCCCCAGAAGTACCAGGACGAGCAGTTTGATCTTTTGTTTAACCGCTATGACGAAGATTTCCTTGGGTTCGCTTTTGACTCCGGACATTCCGCACTGATGTGCCGGGAAGACAAATACCATTTTCTGAAAAAATATTATAAGAGAATGTACGCCACCCATCTGCAGGACAATGAATCTATCGCGGACGAGTTGCTTTACATGGATGACGTAGACGAGGCGGATGCCAATGTACTGCGGTACGACCGCCATTGGATTCCCAATGTTGATGGCACGCTGGGACAAGGCATCCTGGATTGGGATCTGGTCGCCGGATATGTGGCAAAAGCGCCGCTTTCCCTACCAGCTGATTTTGAGATCATGCTGCCGAGTACGATAAAAACCAACGAAGAAGAAATCCAGCAACTGAAGATCTGTCATACACAGGCAGAAAAGTTCTATCAAATGGTCTTAGACCATAAAAAATAACCCGGTTATGAAGAAAAAACTGCACAAACAATTAAATCTGTGTGAGACCATCCTACCTCTTGTTCTTGTGGTCAGCCTGTGCCTGCTCTTCTTCTGTTTCCCGGAAGACTCAAAGGCAGTGGTAGGAAGGATCAGGAACTTTCTGGGAGATGAGATGGGCGTGTATTATATCCTGCTTGGCTGTGGCGCTGTGGTTGTATCAATGTATATGGCGTTTTCCCGGTTCGGACAGATCCGGCTGGGAAAACAGGAAAAGCCGACCTACAGTAATTTTACATGGGGGACGATGATCTTTACCTCCACCATGGCGGCAGATATTTTGTTTTATTCCCTGTGCGAATGGGCTCTATACGGAAACGACACACTGATCGTATCGCTGGGAGGGATGCAGAAATGGGCTCCCTCCTATACTTTATTTCACTGGGGGCCGATCGCCTGGAGTTTTTACATCGTCCTTGCGGTGGCCTTTGGATTTATGATCCATGTAAGAGGCAGGGAAAAACAGAAATTTTCCGAGGCCTGTCGTCCGATTCTTGGCAGCTGGGTGGACGGCGCGGCAGGGAAGTTGATCGACCTTTTGGCAATCCTCGCGCTGCTGGCAGGGATCGCCACCACTTTTTCTGTTTCCTCGCCCCTTTTGTCGGCGGCTCTTTGCGCCGTTTTTGGGCTGCAAGAAAGCACGGGACTAACGATTGCAATTCTCCTTGTGATTGCGCTGATCTATACGCTGACGGTATGGTTCGGCATGAAAGGCATTGCGAAGTTGGCGCATATCTGCGTCTATCTGTTTTTTGCCCTTCTTATCTACGTACTGATCGGCGGTGAAGAGAGCGTCTACATCCTGGAGACTGGCGTTGCCTCCATCGGAAATCTGCTCCAGAATTTTATTGGAATGGCTACCTGGACAGATCCTATGCGGGAAAGTGGGTTTGTACAAAACTGGACGATTTTTTACTGGGCCTACTGGATGGCGTGGTGCGTGGCCACTCCGTTTTTTATCGGGGTGATCAGCAAGGGACGGACCATCCGGCAGGTGGTGTTCGGCGCCTACGGCTTCGGTCTTGCGGGCACCTTTATTTCCTTTATCGTTATGGGAAATTACGGGCTGTCTGTACAGATGCGGGGAACTATGGACGTGGTGGGACGGCTGGAAGGCGGCGAAGAACTGCCCGCTGTAATCCTGGATATTCTGGGAACCCTGCCGCTGCCAAAGGTCGTCATCCTTTTGCTTGTGGTGACGATGATGGTCTTTTACGCCACCACATTTGACGCGCTGACCATGGTCATCTCCAGCTATTCCTATCGTTTTTTGAAGCCGGATGAGGTGCCGGATAAAAATGTGCGGATATTTTGGGCGGTGGTGTTTATCCTGCTGCCGGTGGCGCTGATTTTTTCAGAGAGTTCCATGCATGCCCTGCAGTCGGTGGCAATCATCGCCGCATTTCCCATTGGGCTGATTATCCTGTTGATACTGGCTGGCTTTTTCAAGGACGCCGGGCAATATCTGAAAAAATAACAGCGTATACCCGTCCTTTTTATTCCATACCGTTCTTTGCATGTATACTTAAGAAAAAGTATGTATGCAAGGAGCGGTATTTTTATGCCCAAGGGAACCAATCACAAATTCAAACGGTACAATTTGGTATCAGTCCTACATTATCAAGTTTAATGATTGACTTTATGCAAAATGCATGGTATAGTTGCTGCAAGAAGATTGTATACAAATTAAAAATATGTATACAAGAGAAATTCATACAATTCATGAGCAAAGGAAGGTATGGAAGATGAAATTAGGATTTATTGGTACAGGAAACATGGCATCAGCAATAATGGGCGGCATTATAAAGAAGCAGATCATTCCGGCACAGGAGATTATCGGAGCGGATCTATTTGCTCCGGGAAGAGAACGCGCAAAAGAGCAGTTTGGCATTCAGGTGACAGACAGCAATAAGGAAGTCGTAGACAAGGCGGAAGTCATCGTGCTGTCGGTTAAGCCACAGTTTTATGAGGATGTGATCAATGAGATCAAGGGAGATATTAAGGAGAGCCAGATCATTATTACGATCGCTCCGGGCAAGACGCTTGCATGGCTTGCCGAGAAGTTTGGCAAGGATGTTAAGATCGTGCGCACTATGCCGAACACGCCTGCAATGGTGGGGGCCGGCATGACGGCGGCATGCCCCAACGAGCACATAACGGAAGAGGAGATGGCATATATCCGTACGCTGCTGGAGTGTTTCAGCCGTGTCGAGATTATTCCGGAGCGCCTGATGGATGTGGTAGTATCCACCAGCGGAAGTTCCCCGGCCTATGTCTTCATGATGATTGAAGCGATGGCTGACGCGGCTGTTTCCGGCGGCATGCCAAGACCACTGGCATATCAGTTTGCGTCACAGGCAGTTCTTGGAAGCGCCAAGATGGTCTTGGATACAGGCAGGCATCCTGGGGATCTCAAAGATATGGTCTGCTCTCCGGCAGGAACTACGATCGAGGCGGTACGCGTACTGGAAGAACGCGGATTCAGAAGCGCAATCTTTGAGGCCATGAAGGTATGTGAAGAAATTTCAAAGAATATGTAGCATAAATATTGTATAAATATCAGTACAATGTCCTAAAATCTTGAAATATGAGTTAAGATAGTATCAAGTTTCAATCAGGGGCGGTTCTGGTTCAACCTTTTTGCGGCGGGCTGGCAAGGGATTTGACCGGAACTGCCCCTGATTGCGTTGGGAGGCGACAGAATTATGCATAGTAAGAGACTTGATTATTTTACGATAGAAGAAGCCTATGGGGGCAGCCAGGATTGGTTTACAAATGTAGTTATGAATATCGGAGGATGCGGCGCTGCGACCGCCTGCGACAGTTGTATCTACTTTGCCCTCCATATGGGCATGGACGCGCTCTATCCTTTTGACAAGATGCATCTTAATAAGGAAGAGTATAAGCAATTCAGCCAGATTATGAAGCCCTATATCCGGCCGAGGGTCGGCGGGGTGAAGAAGCTGGAATGGTATATGGAAGGATTCTAGCGGTATATTCAAGACGTAAATGACAAGACGGGCGCCGGGATACAGATTGCCATGGAAGGATTGAAAGGAAGCCATTCCTATGAAGAAGCGGCTGAAAAGATCAGACGGCAGATCGATGCGGGGCTTCCGGTGCCGTATTTGATGCTGAGGCATAAGAATGTTGACAAGTATAAAGACTTTATCTGGCACTGGTTTCTCGTGGTAGGCTACGAAGACGGGCCCCAGGAGATGTATATAACAGCGGCCACCTATGGGCAGGCGGTGCGGATGTCCCTGAAGGAACTGTGGGACACAGGATACGAAGAAAAGGGCGGTCTAATATTATATTCCATAATTTGAAATATTTTCATGAAATGAACACAAATTCCTGTTAGAATATGAGTATAGCAACCCATAATCAAGTTAGAAAAGGCGGGGTATAAGTTGAGAAAGAGAAATAAGATATTGGCCTGTGCCCTGGCGGCTGCGATATTTATCGCAACGGGCGTTGGGGCGAAGGTTTTGGCAACTTCGGAGACAGAAGACAGTACGAAGCAGACGGATACGGAGACAACGAAGCTTACCAAGACACAGGAAGAATCTCTGAAGAAGATTAAGGCTACCTACGATGTAAAGAATCAGGAGAAGACAGCAGAGGAACTGGAAGAGAAGAAGTCCTCTCAGGAGTACACGCTTAGCAATATGCTGATAGAATACAATCCATTCGGTACCAACACCCAGTCGCTCTATGTGTATTTCAATACGGATGAGCCGGTGAGCGTGGCCTATACGGTTCATGCCGAAGACCCGAAGATTCAGGACTTTAACCGGACGGTGTATCAGGAGGAGGCATACCAGAAAGAACATGAATTCTAGGTGATCGGCCTGATACCCGATATGGAGAATAAGGTTACCTTTTTCTTGACGAAGGAAGATGGATCCACGGACACCAAGGAGATCGTATTTGAGATGGGCTCCCTTATGGGAACGGAAGATGTGCAGCTGGATACGGATGTAGAAGGCGATGCAAGCCAGTTGGAAGACGGGCTCTACGTGGTCTTGGGAAATGACAGCACGGCTCTGGACTTTATGTATTTTTACGACAATAATGGAACGCTCCGGGGAGAGGTGCCGCTTCTGGGATACCGAAGCCACAGGCTGATCTTTGATAAGGATTTCATGTACTACAGTATTTCTGAGACGAAGATGGCGCAGCTGAGCAGGACGGGGCAGGTGACAAATGTCTTTGACCTCGGAGACTATGAAGTCCATCATGACTATGTATTTGATGATAACGGCAATATGCTGATTCTGGCATCGGATAAGAAGCAGGACAGCACGGAAGATGTTGTGATCAAACTGGACGTAAATTCCGGAGAAGTTACGAAAGTGCTGGATCTTGGCGCTCTGTTTGGGGAGTATAAGGCGGAATGCCAAAGAAGCGAAGAAGGAGAACTGGACTGGATGCATATCAATACGATCCAGTGGATGGGCAACGGATCTGTGCTGTTAAGTTCGAGGGAGACTTCCTCTATTATAAGGGTCAATGATATCTATGGAACTCCAACGGTGGGCTATATGATCGCGGAGAAGTCCTTCTGGGCAGGGACGCAGTATGAAAGCCTGGTATTTGCAAAGGATGGAGAGTTTACCATCCATGGAGGACAGCATTCGGTCTCCTATGTAGAAGATGACAGTCTGCCGGAGGGACAGTATTATCTGTATATGTTTAACAATAATATTGGAATCAGCGAAACCAAGCCAGATTTTGACTGGGCCGCGGTGGGGCTTGCACAGAACAGCGCCAAGGAGGGGACTTCTTCTTATTACTATAAGTATCTGGTGGACGAGAACACAGGAACCTTTAAACTTGTAGATTCCTTTGAAGTTCCTTATTCCGGCTATGTAAGCAGCGCCCAGGATATTGGGGACAATACGGTGATTGATTCCGGATTCCAAGGCATGTTTGGCGAGTATGACAAGGATCATAGACTGATCGCAAGTTATAAGATGGATATGGAAAAGTTTATTTACCGCGTCTATAAGTATGATTTTGACGGATTCTATTTTGAAGACGGAATTATAGGGCAATAGATGGAAGCGATGCCGGAGCACATGGATGATCCGGCATCTTTTTGCCTAGTCGTCTATGCCGAAGGTCCATTCCAGCTGGTCCTCGGCAGCGTCCAATTTATCTTCCAACTCTTCCAGCGCCTGATCCTGGCTTTGGTATTCTTCCCGGGAAAGTTTCTCCTGGCGGTACTGGTATTCCAGATAATCCTCGTAGGCATCCAGACGGCTGTCTATGCTCTTCATTTCTTTTTTGAGGGTGAAGAACTGTTCCATTTTTTCCTCTTCAGTACCGTCCGGCTTGGCTTCATTGGCCTTTGACACCATATCATCCACAGCCTGGGTAAGAGATGCGATAGAGTCATCGGACGCGGAGACTTCATGAATAGCGGCCTTATCCTGAGAGGATTCGGCAAGATTATTATTAATCTCCATATCAGCCAATTCCTGTTCCATCTGGTCTACCCGTTTCTTGAGAGCGTCCACATCGTCCGTATTATTTTCGCACCCTGCAAGCGCGAGCACCAGCATCATGGCCGCGGCAGTCCCCAATATCTTACATTTTTTCATCATATCATCCTCCCTGTCTTACTTTGTCTTGATTAGTATTCCTGATTCTATGCATATCATTCCAATCAAGATACTTTACGAATGGAAAAAATATCCGTTACAATAGATAATGCGGTTTATATATTTGAAAAAAGAGAGGAAGTATATTATGGAAAATCCAATTATTACGATTGAAATGGAAAATGGAGACATCATGAAGGCAGAATTATATCCGGAGATTGCGCCGAATACGGTAAATAACTTTATCTCGCTGGTGAAGAAGGGATATTATGACGGACTGATCTTCCACCGCGTAATCAGTGGATTCATGATTCAGGGAGGATGTCCCGAAGGCACTGGTACGGGCGGCCCGGGATACAATATTAAAGGGGAATTTGCACAGAATGGTTTTGCCAATGACCTGGCTCATACGGAAGGCGTCCTTTCTATGGCAAGAGCAATGCATCCGGATAGCGCAGGCTCCCAGTTTTTTATCATGCACAAGAATTCTCCACATCTGAATGGTTCTTATGCAGCATTCGGAAAGATTATCACGGGCATGGATGTAGTGAATAAGATCGCGGAAACGCCTACAGACTACAATGACAGGCCATTGGAGGCACAGAAGATGAAAAAGGTAACGGTAGATACCAAAGGCCAGGACTATCCGGAACCAGAGAGGGCATAATGGAGAAGGGTTATGATATGGTTCAGACAGAAAAACTGATTTTTGAATATGAGAAGCGGGACGAGGAAGGCAATGTGATCGGCAAGTCACGAGCCATAGGCGAAGTGGATATCGACGTAAAGGAAGGCCAGTTCATAGCGATTCTCGGCCATAACGGCTCTGGGAAATCTACGCTGGCTAAGCATATCAATGCAATCCTGGTTCCGACAGAGGGCACGGTATGGGTGAATGGCCTGGATACGACGGACCCGGCTGAGCTATGGAACGTGCGCCAATCAGCCGGCATGGTATTCCAGAACCCCGATAATCAGATCATTGGAACCGTAGTAGAGGAAGATGTAGGATTTGGCCCGGAGAATCTGGGAGTTCCTACGGACGAGATCTGGCAGCGTGTAGAAGAAAGTTTGAAGGCTGTCGGCATGATAGAGTACCGGCACCATTCTCCGAATAAACTCTCAGGGGGACAGAAGCAGAGGGTGGCGATTGCCGGCGTGGTAGCCATGGAGCCTAAGTGCATCGTGCTGGATGAGCCGACGGCCATGCTGGATCCCAGCGGCCGGAAAGAGG
>OLRY01002628.1_pt1 | contig 11627 bp, 5 predicted proteins | sample 1672541 | NCBI WGS metagenome assembly OLRY01 (sample SAMEA3136697, study PRJEB25190) | human gut metagenome | biome: human gut; feature: human-associated habitat; material: faeces | place: Austria | collected 2013
CCCGTGTACTTCCGGTAGAGGATATGCCGTTCCTGCCGAACGGACGTCCGCTGGATATCGTGCTGAACCCGCTGGGCGTGCCGTCCCGTATGAATATTGGACAGGTACTTGAGATTCACCTGAGCCTTGCTGCAAAGGCACTTGGCTTTAACGTTTCCACCCCGATTTTCGACGGTGCGAACGAGAATGATATTATGGACACTCTGGATCTGGCAAATGATTATGTCAATCTGGAATGGGAAGAATTTAAGGAGAAGCACGGCGATGAGCTTCTGCCGGAGGTACTGGATTATCTCTACGAAAACAGAGATCACCGCAAGCTCTGGAAGGGTGTTCCGATCTCCCGTGATGGTAAGGTAAGACTGCGCGACGGAAGAACCGGCGAGTATTTTGACAGTCCGGTTACGATCGGTCATATGCATTATCTGAAGCTGCATCATCTGGTAGACGATAAGATCCATGCGCGTTCTACTGGTCCGTACTCTCTGATCACGCAGCAGCCGCTGGGCGGTAAAGCACAGTTCGGCGGACAGCGTTTCGGTGAGATGGAGGTATGGGCTCTTGAGGCGTACGGCGCGTCCTACACGCTGCAGGAGATCCTGACGGTGAAATCCGACGATATCATCGGACGTGTAAAGACCTATGAGGCGATCATCAAAGGCGAGAATATCCCGGAATCCGGTATTCCGGAATCCTTCAAGGTGCTTTTAAAGGAGCTGCAGTCCCTCGGTCTGGACGTGCGTGTGCTCGGCGAGAACCAGAAGGAAGTAGAGATAAAGGAAACCGTGGAATACGGGGAAACAGACATCCGTTCTGTGATAGAAGGAGACAGAGGCTATCGGCGTGAAGAAGACGCTCCGCTTGGAGACTACGGCTACAGTGAGCAGGAATTGGACGGCGACGAGCTGGTAGACGTGGAGGAAGAGCCGGACGACGATGAGTTCTACGGAGATTTCGACGACAGTTATGTAGACGAGAACGAGTAAGGAGGGAACCGTTTTATGCCGGAAACAACAAACAATGAAGTATATCAGCCGATGACGTTCGATGCGATCAAGATCGGACTGGCATCTCCTGATAAAATCAGAGAATGGTCCCACGGCGAAGTAAAAAAGCCGGAAACCATTAACTACAGAACCTTAAAGCCGGAGAAAGACGGTCTGTTCTGTGAACGCATTTTTGGCCCGAGCAAGGACTGGGAGTGCCACTGCGGTAAGTATAAAAAAATCCGCTATAAAGGCGTAGTCTGCGACCGCTGCGGTGTGGAAGTTACAAAATCCAGCGTCCGCAGAGAGCGTATGGGACACATTGAGCTGGCGGCTCCGGTATCCCATATCTGGTACTTCAAGGGCATTCCGTCCCGCATGGGACTGGTGCTCGACCTTTCCCCGCGCACGCTGGAGAAGGTGCTGTATTTTGCAAACTATATCGTTCTGGATTCGGGAAACACCAATCTGCTGAAGAAGCAGGTGCTCACCGAGAAGGAATACCAGGAAGCGAGAGAGACCTATGGAGATGGTTTCCGCGTCGGCATGGGCGCGGAGGCGATCAAGGAGCTTCTGGAAGAGATCGATGTGGAGAAAGAGGCAATGGAGCTGCAGGCGGCTCTGAAGGATTCTACCGGACAGAAGCGCGCCCGCATCATCAAGCGTCTGGAGGTTATGGAGGCGTTCCGGGAGTCCGGCAACCGCCCGGAGTGGATGATCCTCACGGTTATCCCGGTCATCCCGCCGGATATCCGCCCGATGGTACAGCTCGACGGCGGACGTTTTGCGACGTCTGACTTAAATGACCAGTACCGCCGCATCATCAACCGCAACAACCGTCTGAAAAGACTGCTGGAGCTCGGCGCTCCGGATATCATTGTAAGAAACGAAAAGAGAATGCTGCAGGAGTCTGTGGACGCCCTCATCGACAACGGACGCCGCGGACGCCCTGTTACCGGACCGGGCAACCGTCCGCTTAAATCTCTTTCCGATATGCTGAAGGGTAAATCCGGACGTTTCCGTCAGAACCTGCTCGGAAAACGTGTCGACTATTCGGGACGTTCCGTTATCGTAGTAGGACCGGAGCTGAAGATTTATCAGTGCGGTCTGCCTCAGGAGATGGCGATCGAGCTGTTCAAGCCGTTCGTCATGAAGGAGCTGGTGGCAAACGGCACGTCGCACAATATCAAAAACGCGAAGAAGATGGTAGAGCGTCTGGAGCCGCAGGTGTGGGATGTTCTCGAAAAGGTTATCAAGGAGCATCCGGTTATGTTAAACCGCGCCCCCACATTGCACAGACTTGGTATTCAGGCGTTTGAGCCGATTCTGGTACAGGGTAAGGCGATCAAGCTGCATCCGCTTGTTTGTACGGCGTTCAACGCCGACTTCGACGGCGACCAGATGGCTGTCCATGTGCCGCTTTCCGTGGAAGCGCAGGCGGAGTGCAGATTCCTTCTGCTTTCCCCGAATAACCTGCTGAAGCCGTCCGATGGCGGTCCGGTGGCGGTGCCGTCACAGGATATGGTCCTTGGTATCTACTACCTCACGCAGGAGAGACCGGGCGCGAAGGGGGAGGGCAAGTTCTTCAAGAGCGTAAATGAGGCGATCCTTGCTTATGAAAACGGCGTTATCACGCTGCAGAGCAAGATTAAGGTCCGTGTGACGAAGAATGTGAACGGCACGGATAAGACGGGCGTGATTGAGTCGACGCTGGGAAGATTTATTTTCAACGAGATCCTGCCGCAGGATCTGGGCTTTGTAGACCGCAGTATTCCGGAGAACGAGCTGAAGCTGGAGGTGGATTTCCACGTCGGCAAAAAAGGACTGAAACAGATTCTGGAAAAGATCATCAACACTCACGGAGCGACAAAGACGGCGGAAGCGCTGGATGATATCAAGTCCATGGGCTACAAATATTCGACGAAGGCTGCTATGACGGTATCCATTTCCGATATGACAGTGCCGCCGGAGAAGCCGGAGCTGATCGCGAAGGCGCAGGATACGGTGGATAAGATTACACGCAACTATAAGCGTGGTCTGATCACAGAGGAGGAGCGTTATAAAGAGGTTGTGGAAACCTGGAAGACGACCGACGATATCCTCACAAAAGCGCTGCTGGATGGTCTGGACAAATACAACAATATTTACATGATGGCGGACTCCGGTGCGCGTGGTTCTGACAAGCAGATCAAACAGCTTGCCGGTATGCGCGGTCTGATGGCGGATACGACCGGACACACCATCGAGCTTCCGATTAAGTCGAACTTCCGTGAAGGTCTGGACGTACTGGAATACTTCATGTCGGCGCACGGCGCGCGTAAGGGTCTGTCCGATACGGCGCTGCGTACCGCGGACTCCGGTTATCTGACGAGACGTCTTGTTGACGTTTCCCAGGAGCTGATCATCCGTGAGGTGGACTGCTGCGAGGGTAAAGACGAGATCCCGGGCATGTATGTGAGCGCATTCATGGACGGCAAGGAAGAGATCGAGGGTCTGCAGGACCGTATTACAGGACGTGTTTCCTGTGAGACGATCTGCGACAAGAACGGCGAAGTGATCGTAAAGGCAAATCATATGATTACGCCGAAGCGCGCGGCGCGTATCATCAATGAGGGCGTGACACCGGACGGCAAGCCGTATGAGCAGGTGAAGATCCGCACCATTCTTACCTGTAAGTCTCATGTCGGCATCTGCGCAAAGTGCTATGGTGCGAACATGGCGACCGGCGAAGCGGTGCAGGTGGGAGAAGCCGTAGGAATCATCGCGGCACAGTCCATCGGTGAGCCGGGTACACAGCTTACGATGCGTACCTTCCATACCGGCGGCGTTGCCGGCGGCGACATCACACAGGGTCTTCCGCGTGTCGAGGAGCTTTTTGAGGCGAGAAAGCCGAAGGGTCTTGCGATCATCACGGAGATCGCCGGCAAGGTGGAGATCCGCGATACGAAGAAGAAACGTGAAATTGTGGTGACAAATGAGGAGACAGGTGAGGCGAAGACCTATCTGATCCCGTATGGTTCCCGCATCAAGGTGCAGGACGGCGCTGTTCTGGAGGCGGGCGATGTGCTGACCGAAGGAAGCGTCAACCCGCACGATATTTTAAAGATCAATGGCGTGCGCGCCGTACAGGATTACATGCTGCACGAGGTACAGCGTGTATACCGTCTGCAGGGTGTGGAAATCAACGATAAGCATATCGAAGTTATTGTGCGCCAGATGCTGAAGAAAATCCGCGTGGAGGAGTGCGGCGGCACCGAGCTTCTTCCGGGAACAACAGTTGATATTCTTGAATTCGAGGAGGCAAACGAAAAAGCAGTGGAGGAAGGTCTTGAGCCGGCAGTGGGTAAGGAGATTATGCTCGGCATCACCAAGGCGGCCCTCGCCACCAATTCCTTCCTGTCAGCTGCGTCCTTCCAGGAGACCACCAAGGTACTCACGGAGGCGGCGATCAAGGGCAAGATCGATCCGCTTGTCGGCCTGAAGGAAAATGTTATCATCGGTAAGCTGATCCCGGCAGGTACCGGCATGAAGCGTTACCGCAATGTCCATCTTGATACGGAATTCCAGCAGGACGAAGAAGAGCTGGATCTGACCGAAGAGGAAGATGATGACGAGCTTCTGGATCTGGAAGAGGATACCATGGACGAGGATCTGGAAGAAATTGACGGTCTCGAAGAGGCTGAGGACGAGGACGGCGAACCGGAAGAAGAAATGGAAGAGAAACCGGAAGAGTAGCTTTTGCTCAGCGTCATTATACAAAAACGATAAGAAAAACGGCGCCCGGATAACGTTTAAAGTTATCCGGCGCTGTTTTTTTGTTACTACAATAATGATGAAAGGTCAATTTTCTTTCTTCTGCACGTTCGGTGGCGAGGGTATCCAGGCACTGATCCTATGCAAAAATTTTTCTGCAAATCGCCCGCTCCCTCTTGCTATTATTTCGGTATGCCGATATAATGGTATTGAGAGGAGTGAGGACGATGATCCTGGATACACTGTTGAAAAAGCAAAACATGACAAAATACCGTCTTGCAGTGGAGGCAGGCATTCCACATGCAACGCTGAGCGATATCTGCAGCGGCAAGACCCGGTTGGAAAAGTGTTCGGCGGAAACCATCTATAAGATTGCAAGAGCGCTTGGCGTTTCCATGGAGCTTCTGACAGAGGACGGAATCCGGGCGACAGAAAGAGAACAAACCTATGAGCAGGGATTGCCGGAATACCTGCAGCATGATCTGGATGCGTACAAGGACGGTCTGAAAAAAGGCGTATCCTACCTGGACTGTCTGTGGGGAGAGCTGTATGGCAGCATCAATATTGCGCAGATCAATGATGGTGTAATCACGCCGGAACACGCAGAATATTTGCGTCAGAAATATTTGTGGAGGGAACGAAGATATGAATAAAACCATTGATTTCACAAATTGCAGGCGGCTGCCTGGGCGTGCTTATAACGGAGCAAATGGCAAAAAGATCGCAGTGGAATTTGAGGGAGAGCAGTATATGCTGAAATTCCCTCCTTCTGGAGAAGGAAAGCCTACAGAGTTATCCTATACAAACAGTTGCTTCAGCGAACACATTGCCAGCAGTATTTTTAATCTTCTCGGTATAGAGGCCCAGAAAACGATGCTGGGCACATTTACCATCGCCGGAAAGACGAAGGTGGTGTGTGCCTGCCTGGACTTTACGGCAGAAGGAAAGCAGCTTTTTGATTTCTGTTCAATTAAGAATACCATTCTCGATTCTGACTCCAATGGAAGTGGGACAGAACTGGAGGATGTTCTGGAAACCATCGACAAGCAGCAATTCGTTGATCCTGTCCGACTAAAGGATCATTTTTGGGATATGTTTGCGGCAGATGCACTGCTTGGCAATTTTGACCGCCATAATGGAAATTGGGGATTCCTTTATGACCCGGCAGAGAAAAAGAGTAGTATAGCTCCGGTCTTTGACTGCGGAAGCTGTCTGCTGCCCCAGGCAAATGAGGAAGTGATGCGTAAGGTATTGACTGATCCTGCAGAGCGGGATATGAGGATCTTCCGTTTTCCCACCTCCGCACTCAAGCAGAGGGGAAGAAAAATCAATTATTATGACTTCCTGCTCCAGGCAGAGGACGAGGATTGCAGTCAGGCTGTTAAACGCATTTATGAGAGAGTGGACATGGAACAGATCGGAGCATTTATTGACGAAGTCCCGTATCTGACGGATTTGCAGAGGCAATTTTATAAGAGTTATATCGCAGCAAGGCTTGATCTGATCCTCCGGCCTGCTTATGAAATGTTGGATCAGGAGGCACCGGAGCCTTATAATGTAACAATCAAATATCAGAGTTGTGACGCCGTTTAAAATGCGGCGTCGTTTTTGTGCGATAAGCCCGGTAAGTATCCGCAGAATCTGAAGGTCGCCGCTAATATCTGATTCCGTATGGTGTTCCCGCATCAAGGTGCAGGAGGCGCTGTTCTGGAGGCAGGCGACGTGCTGACCGAAGGAAGCGTCAACCCGCACGATATCCTGAAGATTAAGGGTGTGCGCGCCGTACAGGATTACATGCTGCACGAGGTACAGCGTGTATACCGTCTGCAGGGTGTGGAAATCAACGATAAGCATATCGAAGTTATTGTGCGCCAGATGCTGAAGAAAATTCGCGTGGAGGAGTGCGGCGAACCGGAAGAGGAACCGGATGCCGATGCAGATGAAGAGTCTGATGCCGTAACAGAAGAGTAGGCTTACAGATTATGTCATGAATATGATATTTTTAGAATGAATATGATTTTCCTTTACTTGTGATTCAAGTAAAATTTAAGCTACAGTGCTTTGCACTGTAGCTTTTTATTTTGAAGGAGGAAAGTCGGATGGGAAATGTATCTTTTGTGGATAATGATGGCACGTTTTTTATGGAAAATCCGGAAAACTATAGCTATCTTTATTTTCCGGTTGCAGGGGAAAAGGGCTTAAAAAGTTCGCTGACCCCTAATTTGGGCGGCGACAGTAAAATTTCTCAGGAGTCATTCTTACTGGAACCGGTAAGTTCAGAAAATCTGCATAATAACCGGTCAACACGTAATTTCTGGTGTGTGGCAGAGGGAGCCGGATGCTGGTCTGCCACAGGAGCGTCAGCGGAGGAAGAGAGCAAAAAATTTACCGGAGAGCAGGATGCAAGTGAACTGACGGCAGGATTTATGTGGCACAGGATGAAAAGGACTTCTGCAAAGTATCAGCTTCAGGCAGAGATTACATCCTTTGTCCCGGTGGATGAAAATGTAGAAATTATGCATGTGAGAATACGCAATACATCCGGGAAAAGACAAAGGGTTACCCCGATTGCCGCAATACCCATATATGGAAGAAGCGCAGATAATATCAGAGATCACAGAAATGTTACTTCCATGCTGCACAGAATCCGGACAAAAGAATACGGTGTGACGGTAAAGCCCACAATGTCTTTTGATGAAAGAGGACACCGGAAAAATGACCTGATATATTTTGTAATGGGCGTGCAGGGAAATGGGGAAAGTCCGGTTTCTTTTTATCCCTTTATCGGAGAAGGCGGCACTTTTACCCATCCGAAAGCCGTATATGAGAAGAGACCGGGGATGCCCTGTGATATAAAGATTGACGGCAAAGAAGCGATGGGCGGTATACGCTTTAAAACTGCAGAGTTAGGACCTGATGATACGGCAGAGTATAGTATTCTTATGGGAATCACAGAGAATGAAACGGAGGCAGATAGAATTACCTGTAAATATCATTCCGGCGACGCGGTGGTTCAGGCTTTGGAAACTGTCAGGGAGTATTGGCAGAAGAAAGTAAATGTCAGGTACTACACGGGAAACCGGGAATTTGATTCTTTTATGCGGTGGGTAAGCTTTCAGCCGTTTTTAAGAAGGCTCTATGGCTGTTCCTTCCTGCCGCATCATGATTATGGGAGAGGCGGCAGAGGCTGGCGTGATCTGTGGCAGGATTGCCTTTCGCTTCTCCTGATGGACCCGGGGGATGTGCGCCGGATGATTCTCGATAATTTCGGCGGCGTCCGGATTGATGGGACGAATGCAACTATTATCGGTCATAAGCAGGGAGAATTCATTGCAGACAGAAATGGCATCAGCCGTGTCTGGATGGATCACGGTGTCTGGCCGTTTATGACCACAAAGCTTTACATTGACCAGACCGGCGACCTTGAAATTTTATTGGAGAAGGCATCGTATTTTAAAGATTTGCAGTCTGCGCGCGGAACAGGCACAGATCGGCAGTGGAATGAAGAATATGGTATGCGGCAGAAGACCTCCGGAGGAGAGGTATACGAGGGAACGATTCTGGAACATCTTCTGATTGAGCATCTGAGTGCTTTTTACGAAGTCGGAGTACACAATGAAATCCGTCTCCGGGGAGCAGACTGGAATGATGCGCTGGATATGGCAGAGGAAAATGGAGAAAGTGTTGCATTTACCTGTGCCTACGCGGGCAATCTGACGCAGCTCGCTGACTGCCTGCGTCTTATAAGAGACAGACTGGGCTATACAAAAGTAGAAATCCTGGAAGAGATCAGCACTTTGCTGGACGCTGACGTGAGAGTTTACGGGAGTGTAGAGGAAAAACAGAAAATCCTGAAGAAGTATATGGATTTATGCAGACACGAGATAAGCGGAAAGACCATACATATGCCTGTCGATAATCTGATTGAAAATCTGGAGCAAAAGGCAGAGTGGATGATGAAGCATATCCGCAATACGGAATGGATTGCGGGAGAAAAGGGTGAGGGCTGGTTTAACAGCTATTATGACAATCACCAGAATCCGGTGGAGGGAATTTCAGATCATAACGTCCGTATGATGCTGACGGGGCAGGTATTTGCCATAATGAGCCGCACGGCGACAGACCAGCAGGTAAGTCAGATATGCAGAAGCGCGGACCATTATCTGTATGATGAATCGATCGGCGGCTACCGTCTGAATACAGACTTTAAAGAGCTTAAATTTGATCTGGGGAGAATGTTTGGCTTCGCCTATGGAGAAAAGGAAAATGGGGCGGTATTTTCCCATATGACTGTCATGTATGCAAACGCCCTTTATAAAAGGGGATTTGTCAGAGAAGGCTTTAAAGCGCTGAAAACCCTGGCCAATACGGCGCTTGATTTTGAAACAAGCAAAATATATCCGGGAATTCCTGAGTACTTTAACGGTGAAGGCCGTGGAATGTACCATTATCTGACGGGTGCCGCGAGCTGGTATATGATGACGGTTATTACGGAAATGTTTGGTGTCCGCGGTGTGGCGGGCGATCTTGCGATTCGTCCGGGGTTGGTAAAGGAGCAGTTTGATGAAAACGGCATTGCAAAGATCTGGTGCTGTTTTGCAGGTAAAGCGTTCGAGGTTGTCATTTCTAATGCAGAGAAACTGGAATTTGGCGAGTATGAAATTGGCCGGGCAGAATGCGAAGGCTTGCAATTGCAGATTTTTGGCGGGGTGCAGGCGGTTATACCGGCACAAACAGTGAAATGCATGAGAGAGGGCATTCATAAGATTACGATAGAGCTTGTGCCTGCCCGCAATTAAGACATCTGGAGGGAGAAACATATATGAAATTCGGTTATTTTGATGATTCGGCAAAAGAGTATGTGATTACAGAACCAAGAACACCGCTTCCGTGGATTAACTATCTTGGGAGCAAAGATTTTTTTAGTCTGATTTCCAATACGGCAGGCGGATATTCCTTCTATAAGGATGCAAAACTGCTTCGGCTGACCCGCTACCGCTATAATAACTGCCCGCTGGATCAGGGCGGGCGCTATTACTATATTAAGGATCAGGACACGGTATGGAATCCGGGTTGGCAGCCGACCCAGACAGAGCTTGATTTTTATTCCTGCCGGCATGGATTGGGATATACCATTATCCGCAGCATTAAAAATCAACTTGAGGCAACACTGGAAGCTTTTGTGCCGGTAAACGATGCCTGCGAGATTAACCGTATTATATTGAAAAATACGGGAAACTGCACAAAAGAGATCGACCTGTTTGGCTTTGTGGAATTTTGTCTTTGGAATGCGCAGGATGATTCATCCAATTTCCAGCGCAATTATTCTACGGGAGAAGTGGAGGTGGTGGGAAGTACCATCTACCACAAAACAGAATACAGGGAACGAAGAAATCATTATGCAGTCTATTCCGTTAACCGGAAAACAGAGGGGTTTGACACATCCAGAGATGCTTTCATCGGACTTTATAATGGATTTTCCAATCCCCGCGCCGTTCTTTCGGGCAAGTGCAGCAACAGTATTGTCCACGGATGGCAGCCGGTGGGAGCACATCATCTAAAGCTTGTGCTGAAACCGGAAGAGACGGCATCCTGTATCTTTTTGCTTGGATACTGCGAAAATCCGGCAGACCAGAAATTTGAGGCGCCTGATATTATCAATAAAAAGCCGGCCCTTGCTCTTCTGGGAAAATATCAGACGGACCGACAGGTCGACGCGGCTTTTGAAGAGCTGAAGGAGTACTGGTCAGAACTCTTATCTGCGTTTGCCGTAGAGACAAAGGATGAAAAACTGAATCGGGTAGTTAATATATGGAACCAGTATCAGTGCATGGTTACCTTTAATCTGAGCCGCAGCGCCAGCTACTTTGAGAGTGGACTGGGACGAGGGATGGGATTTAGGGATTCCTGCCAGGATATCCTCGGATTTGTCCACCTGATCCCGGAGCGTGCAAGGGAAAGAATCCTGGATATTGCCAACACGCAGATGGAAGACGGCAGCGCCTATCATCAGTATCAGCCTCTCACCAAAAAAGGAAATGCGGATATCGGCGGCGGCTTCAATGACGACCCTCTGTGGCTGATTGCGGGCACCAGCGCTTATATTAAAGAAACCGGAGATTTTTCAATTCTGGATGAGGTGGTAACCTTTGACGACGGCGGCGAAGGCACCCTGTTTGAGCATCTGACCCGCTCCTTCCGTTTTACCGTAACCCATAAGGGTCCTCATGGGCTTCCCCTCATTGGCCGCGCTGACTGGAACGACTGTCTGAACCTGAACTGCTTCTCCGCACAGCCCGGAGAATCCTTCCAGACCTTCGGCCCCAGCGAGGGGCCTGTTGCGGAATCTGTTTTCATCGGCGGCATGTTCGTAAAATACGGAGAGGAATACGCTGCGATCGCAGAAAGCCTTGGCAAAAAGGAGATTGCCGAGGATGCCCGCAGGGAGGTAGCCGCCATGTATGACACGCTTCTTCAGGCCGGCTGGGACGGAGACTGGTTCCTGCGCGCTTATGATGCTTATGGCCAGAAGGTGGGCTCCTCCGAATGTGAAGAGGGACAGATTTTCATCGAGCCTCAGGGCTTCTGCGTCCTGGCAGGCGTGGGTGTTAAGGAAGGCAAGGCGCAGCAGGCGCTTGACAGCGTAAAGGAGCGGCTGGACAGCAAGTACGGCATCATGCTTCTGCAGCCCGCCTATACCCGTTATCATCTGGAGCTTGGCGAAATCACCTCCTATCCGCCGGGATACAAGGAAAACGCAGGTATTTTCTGCCATAACAATCCCTGGGTATCCATCGCGGAAACCGTTATCGGAAGAGGCGGCAGGGCGTTTGAAATATACAAAAAGACCTGTCCCGCTTATCTGGAGGGAATCAGTGAAATCCACAG
>OLRY01002642.1_pt1 | contig 11552 bp, 13 predicted proteins | sample 1672541 | NCBI WGS metagenome assembly OLRY01 (sample SAMEA3136697, study PRJEB25190) | human gut metagenome | biome: human gut; feature: human-associated habitat; material: faeces | place: Austria | collected 2013
ATATAACTATTACTAAAAATATTATTAAAATAACTGTAATTATAGGTATAATTATTTTTTTCATTCATTTCAATCCTCTATATAAATTACTATTTCTATCATAATACCATAAAAAGAAAAATTACTCTATACTTTTTATATAAAGTAATTTAAAACTTGTAAGTTATCGATATAATTATTTTTTTAGTGTAAAAGTATATTTCATTTCTAAAAATTTTATACTCTTAACAAAGCTCTAAATCCTCTCGATTTATAGTAAGATTCGGCACTATTATGATAAATAAAAATGTGATTATATCTTCTGTCTCCAAAAATAGCACCACCGAAGTTTCCTAATGTCATTATTTGTTTTTATCCAACTTGATGTTTTCGTATCAAATTCTCCTACCTTTTGTAATTCTCGATACTGTTCTATATTTAAAATTTCTACTCCCATACTTGTTGCCATATCAATTGCATTATTTTCTGGTTTATATTCCTTCCTTGACATTAATGCTTCATAATCATAACAAACATTTCTACGTCCTAAAGGACTTTCTTTTGAGCAATCACAAAAAACATATTCATTTGTGTGTTCATCATATTTTATAACATCTGGCTCCCCACCAGTTTTTTCCATTTCATTAAGAGAATATAGCTTGTCTTGTTTGTTTACTAATTTTTCTTGAACATTGTTCCATTCAATATTTAAATGTCGATTAGTATTTTCATCAAATCTTTTTTTTAATATTTTAAGTAAATTTGTAATATCATGAGAAGATATTTCTTTTCTTGTATTTATACTAATCACTCTCCTTACTTATATTTTTCCTTTTATATAAGTATTTATTCAAATTCATACATTTATTTATATTACTCCTTAATATTCCCCCTTATCAAAACCTTTTTTATATAGAATGGAATATTATATATTCTCTTTGTCCCTATTTATCTGTTTAGAATATCTATCTTCCTCTGAAAAAACACACCCACAATATTTTTGCATATATAAGCCTAGTTCTCTTGCCTTTGTTTGTCCATCTCTAAAACCAACTCTAAAGTCTCTATATAGAAATTCCAAACCATATTTTTTGGCAATTTCTTCACCTTGCATTTTTAGAACTTCATGTTTTTGGTAAGGACTAACAAGTAATGTTGTAGAAATAGTATCAAAACCATTTTCTTTAGCATATTTTGCTGTTTTCTCTAATCTTACCCTATAACAATAATTTTGACATCTATTTTGTAAATCACATATAACATTTTTACAAAATTCATCTAAACCATAATCTTCTTCAAATATTGCTTCAACATCTATACTCTTTGCATATTCTTTTAGACAATCTCTTCTTGCCTTATATTCCATATATGGATGAATATTTGGATTATACCAGTATACAGTTGGCTCTATTCCTTCCTGTCTTAATGAATCTATACAATATACACTACAAGGTGCACAACAAGTATGCATTAATAGTTTCATATATATCACTTCCCTACTAAAATTTTTTAATTTGTTACATAAATATCAAAAAAACTAATCATTCCTATTTTTTCTAAATTATTTTTTACATATTCTATTACCTTCGTAGGCGTTTGCCAATTTAATGACATTTTATCATTTTTTATTAATATCACTGCATTTTTCATATTTTTTATTTTTTCTATTTGTCCTTCTTCACTTGCTGCACCTAAATTTCCTTTTAAAAACATATCAAAATCTTTATTATATTTATCTAGTGGTATCATATATACAGCAGCTTCTGAATCTAATATATACACATCTCTCTTTTCGTCTTTTATATATGCATCTACTTCTATTATCCTATCTTGTAATATAGAAGAAATCGGTATATTTGAAAAATGATTTAATACTGATTTATCCATTTGTGTATATAAATAAATATCATTAATTGCTTGTAAAATTAATATTCCTATAAATGATATTGTTATTATATTCATAAAATGCTCTATAAATATAGATACTTTAATATTTTTTATTTCTTGTATCTCTTTGCATATATAATATAAAGCAACTAAAATTGCTGGGAACGCAGATATTACAAAATGTATATCATCTGCTATTGGATATACTACTGTAAATTGAGCTAAAGAAAATGCAAATAATATTAAATTATTTTCTTTAGCTTGTATAACTTTTCTTTTTATATTTATTACATTTACTACAAATAATATTGCTATTGTAATTGGAGCTATCATTCCTAAGAAAGCAATTAAATCTCCACCTCGTAATAGTTTTAAATAAGATATACTATTTTTAAATGTTCCTATTCCTAAAATACAATAATCTATAAAACTTGACATAGAATTTGTTAAAAATAAATATATCACAAAAATTACACATGGAATTAACACTCCCAAAGTTCTATACACTGCTGCTTTTAATGTCTGTTTATCTCTTTTTTCTAGTAATAAATATAATACTGTTATAGTTGATATAATTATTCCTGTACTTTGCTTTAATAATATAGTTACTCCTGCAAGTAATCCTACTAAAAGATTATATCTTGCCCCATAGTTTTTATATTTTAATTCTGCATAAATTAACACTAATATTATAAATAAAATTGCATAATTATAATCTATATAAAAATTATCTTTTATAAATAAAAATAGTAAAGCTGATGATAATATTGACCATTTAATATTTAGCTTTAATTCTTTAAATATTTTAAATGATACAAAAATTATTCCTGCACCTAAAACTGCAGATGTAATTCTCATAACCAATAATTCTTGATCAAATAATTTAAAAATACCTCCGAAGTATAAATGATAATAATGGTGTTTGTAACATATTAAAGTCATTATATGGAATTAATCCATTAGCAATATTCCTTGCAAAATTAAAATTCCATATTTCATCTAAATTGGCTAGCTTCCTTATAAGTACTGTAGATGCAAATAGCAACATCATTATTACAAAAAAGGAAATATCTATTAATTTTGCTTTTGTTTTCTCTTTCACTTTATCTCCATTCTAAAATATTAATTTTACTTAATTCTATTTTTCTATAAAACTAGAATTTCTGGTAATTGATTATTTATTGTATTCTAAGTTTAAATGTTCATATGCTGCAGGAAGTGCAATTCTTCCTCTTGGTGTACGTGCTATAAAGCCTATCTGCATTAGAAAAGGCTCATAGACATCTTCAATAGTTTCTATTTCTTCACCAGTTGTAGCAGCTAAAGTTTCAATACCAACTGGACCTCCTGCATATTTTTGTATTATCGTTAGTAATATATTTCTATCTGTTTGGTCAAGACCCAAATCATCTATTTCCAATTTATTTAATGCAATTTTAGCCATATTTAAATCTACTTTTCCATCTCCTAAAACTGCTGCATAGTCTCTTACTCTTTTTAAAATTCTATTTGCAATTCTTGGCGTACCTCTTGATCTTTTTGCAATTTCCATACTTGCATTGTCATCTATATCTACATTCAAAATTCCTGCTGATCTTTTTACAATTTTCTGTAAATCCTCTGGCTCATACAATTCTAATCTTTCTACAATTCCAAATCTATCTCTTAATGGTGTAGTTAATGAACCTGCTTTAGTTGTTGCACCTATTAATGTAAATTTGGGCAAATCCAATCTTATTGACCTAGCACTTGGTCCTTTTCCTATAATTATGTCTAATGTGTAATCTTCTAAAGCCGGATATAAAATTTCTTCTACACTCTTGTTTAGTCTATGTATTTCATCTATAAATAACACATCAAATTCTGATAAATTTGTAAGTAATGCCGCTAAATCCCCTGGCTTTTCTATCGCTGGCCCTGAAGTTATTTTTATATTTGAATTCATTTCATTTGAAATTATATTAGATAATGTTGTTTTACCAAGTCCTGGAGGTCCATATAAAAGTACGTGGTCTAATGGTTCTCCTCTTTTTTTGGCAGCCTCAATATACACTTTCATATTTTCTTTTACTTTTGTTTGGCCTATATATTCTGAAAGAGTTTTAGGTCTTAATGAATTTTCTAATCTATTTTCTTCCTCATTTATTAATTCCGGATTAATTAAATTTTCTTCGTCCATAATAATCTCCTATTTAATTTTTAATCTTTATAGCAATTTATTCAATAAGAATAATATCATTTATATGCTAAAAATACAAGTTTTTTAGTTTTCTTTACATGATAAATATTAGCACATCTAATAATTGAATAAGCCCTATAGGAACGTTAATTCCTATAGGGCCACTGTCTTATTTTTAGACAGTCATGTGATGATTCACTTTACAACCAGAAAATCTCCCGCATAAATCAAGTCGGGATCAACAATGTTCTGATTGTCAGCCATCAGTTTCTCTACTGATGTATTGAAGCGCTCTGCAATGACACTCAAACAGTCTCCCGGTTCGATGACGTATTTTCCAACTGCTACTTCAAGTAAGAATTTATCGGCATCGACATCTTCGGTATGCCAATAAATTGGCTTATCCGGAGCAATTTCTACCGAAGGTCCCTCTTTGTCAGAAGTCAAAACATCTTTTACAGCCTTCTGGGGATCAGTTTGAAAAGCTGTATCCAAACTTGCTCTCTGTCGAGCGTCCATATACGTTCCAACTTGAACAAAGTCTGTTTCGTTTTTTAGAGTAGTCCAATCATATTCCCACGACAAATTTTCATTTTCTTTGTCACTAGAAAAATGATATTCTGCCTCTGTGTGACAGTTTTTACTAGTAATAAACCAAATTGGTTTATTGTGCCCCTCTGCTAAGTGTTCCCGAACTTTAGCATCCATCTCTTGGAAACTTCCGCCAAAGCCCATTGTTGAGTAATTCCCATTGGCAGTTTCTACCGATACAGATGATGCAGCCTCTACACCCATTGGTGTGGTAATAAGACAGATTCCCATTACACCAGCAGTTACGACCGTTGTTAACAATTTTTTTCTCATATTGTTTTTCCTCCGCGTTTTTTCTTTCTATCATCACTATGCTAGGTTACATAATACATTATATCATAAAACTCATTTTTTGTACATATCCAGCTTCTTTATCATCTGTAAAATTAAATTTATTTTAACTACATATAAATCTCAAAAGTGAAAAAAGGAACCCTCGTATCCTGAACGTTCCTAATCTCTATTATATTATTAACAACTTATTTCCCTTTTCTATTGGCTTACTATATATTTTTATAAATAATTGTTGGAAACCATATTTATACATAGTATATGCAATCCAATATTTTTTTCTAGGCACATTTTTTAATTTTAAAAATGGATTTTTTCTCCATTCAAAGAAGTTTATATCTAGATAATTCATTACATCTCTAATATTATCTTTTAAATCTCCATTTTTAGTTACAGTTAGTTCTATTAAAGCCCTCATTCCTATTCTTGTAAAAGCTATAAATGTTAACATATTTTTCAATTTTTCATATTTACCAGCATCTTTATATAATTTTTTAACTTCTACAAGACCATCTTTTAAATCTTTGATTTGAACTTGATTTTTCAAATTTTTATTAGAATTATCTTCATATTTATAATATAACTGTTCATTTATAAAAGATATCTTATTAGCCTTAGAATAACAACTTAATATAAATATTTCATCTTGGCATTCGTCATAATTTTGAAATTTAATATTTCTTGCAATTTCTTTTTTTATTAATTTATTTCCGCCATCCAGATTTAAATATGCAAAATTTTCATTCTTTCCATTTATCTCTTCTACTTCTTTAAATTTATTATTAAGTCCTTCATGAATTAATTGATTTGTATTTATATCTATTATATTGAAGCCACAAATTGCAATATCTGTATCATTTCTTTCTTGTACATTATATAGTTTTTCTAAAGTTGTTTTTTCTAGACACATATCACCATTCATAACTAAGATATATTTCCCTTGTGCTTCTTCTAATGCTTTGTTTTTAGCTGTTACATCTTGAGCTTTTGTTTTATATATAATTTTTATATTATTATATTTTTCTTGAGTTTCTTTTACAAATCTATCTATATCAGAATTTTCTTCTTTATAAATACAAATTATCTCTGTGTTTGGTAAAGTCTGATTTATCAGACTATTTAAACATTCTTTTACTTTTTTGTGTCTTCTTTTAAAAATTGTAATAACTGATACATTACACATTGCAATTCCCCCTATTTACTTTAAACTCATGAAATTGTCTACTTTATTAAATAAACGATTTAGTGCCTTTATTTTTAATACATTTTTCTCTATTATGTTTTTTCTTAAGAATTCTATTATTGCAGTTATTAAATAAAAACTAATTGTAGCAATTATCAATGTTGAAAATACTCCTCCTGGTATGGTGTTTATGAATTCCATTCCAAATATATTATGCCATAATCTATATCTCATAAAATTGCTTTCATGGAATAAATAAACAGCAAAACTTATACTAGCAAAATAATTTATGAACCTATTATATTTTAATTTCCATTCTTTGAATACATAAAATAAAGCAATTGAAGGTACTAAAATGAATATTGAATTCATCTCCCTATAATATGCAAAAAGATTTGACCAAAATATATTTTTTTGTTCTAATTTTTTTCCAATTAAAACAATTGCAAAAACTATTATATATCCCAGACAAATTAAAATTATATTTCTTAATTTCCTGTTTTCAAAAAATTTTATTCCATATAGTCTAATATATGCACCAAGTATATATACATATATAAATAGTAATATTCCCATTGGTGTTTGAGTACTTCCAATTAATCCATTAGAATAGAATATTGTAGGAATAACTACAAATATAATTGTTAGTACAACTAACACTTTATTGTAATTTTCTTTAGTTAAACTATTTAAAAATTTATTAATAAAAGGTATTAATAATAATAAATATAAATATGCAGTTATAAACCAATACTGGTTATATGCTAATGGAAAGAAAGTTTTTAGTGTATCAACTTTACTCCATTTTTCTATTCCTGTAAGTCTGAATACTAACATAAAGCCCACAGAGTAACAGAAAATTTGCAACCATAAAATAAATACTTTTTTAAAACTGAAATTTTTATTTATACTAAAATATCCAGTAATAAGTAAAAATATAACAACTCCAATTTTTCCGCCAATGCCACCTATTATTCCAAAAATCATGTTTCCATTTATAGTATATCCATCAACTATACCAGTATTTAAAGCCATATGATGAAATATTATTAAACACATTGCTATAATTCTTAATAATTCTATATTAGAATCTCTATTTTTCTTCTTTATTGCCTTCTCCAATGTTAAACGTCCTTTCTATTATATATTGTGGCCTTTTCTTTGTTTCATCATAAATTCTTCCTATATACTCTCCTATCATCCATAAAGATATAAGTATCATTCCACTTAAAAAGGTGATAGTTACCATTAAAGATGTCCAACCTGCTGCTAGATTATTCCAATCAAATATATATGAAAGAATTGCATATATTAAAATTACAATAGATATAGCTATAGAAATAATTCCCATTGTTCCTACTATTTTTAGAGGTTTAGTGGAAAAACTAAATATTCCATCTTTTGCAAGCTTTAACATTTTCTTTAATGGGTATTTTGTTTTACCAGCATATCTTTCTTTTCTTTCGTATTCGAAAGGTGTTTGTTTAAATCCTACCCAACTAAATAGTCCTCTTAAAAATTTATTATGTTCTGGTAACGCATTTATAACATCTACTACTTTTCTGTCGACTAATCTAAAATCCCCTGTATCTCTTGGAATTTCTACATCTGACAATGCGTTTAATGTTCTATAAAACATTGAAGCAGTTAATAATTTAAATTTTGATTCACCTTTTCTAGATTTTCTTTTTCCATATATTACTTCGTTTCCATTTTCCCAAAGTTTTAACATCTCAGGTATAAGTTCTGGTGGATCTTGTAAATCTGCATCAATTATCACTATGGCATCTCCTGTAACATATTGAAGTCCAGCAGTTACTGCACATTGATGTCCAAAATTTCTAGAAAAAGAAATTATTTTCACATTTTTATCTTTACTTGCCATATCTAGTAGTATACTTAGAGTTTTATCTTTACTTCCATCATTTATAAATATTATTTCATAATTGTAATTATTAATTCTTTCTAATACTCTCTTTAACCTTTTATAACATTCTTCTGCCACTTCTTCTTCATAATACATTGGCACTATAACCGAAACTTTTTTCATTGTATACATTCTACCTCTTTCTTAGTAATTCTCCTAGTGGTCTTTTTTCATTTAAACGTTTAATTGTTTCTGCAAATAGTGGTGCTATAGAAACAACTTTTATTTGTGGTATTTGTTTTTCTTCTGATAATGGGATTGTATTAGTTATAACCAATTCTTTTATTGGTGAATTTTGAATTCTTTCTATCGCTGGTCCAGAAAGTACTCCATGTGTACATCCAGCATATATAGCTTCTGCACCAAATTGCTTTAGTACTCTTACCGTTTCCATCATTGAACCTGCTGTGTCTATTTCATCATCAAATATAATTGCATTTTTACCTTTTACATTACCTATAATTGTAGTTCCTATTGCTTTATCATTATTTCCATCTCTTCTTTTGTCCAGCATTGCAATTGGACAATTAAAAAATTCTGAATATTTATACGCTTTTTTTGAACTTCCTGCATCTGTCGCAACAATAACCATATTGTCTAATTTTTTACTCATAAAATAATCCTCTAAAATTCCTTCTGCAGAAAGTCTATCACAATTTATATTATTAAAATATGCTTGTATTGCTGGGTTATGTAGGTCGCAAGTAATTACTCTAGTTGCTCCAGCTGCCTCTAATAACTCTGCTATTAATTTTGCTGTTATTGGTACTCTTGGTTGATCTTTTTTGTCAGAACGTGAATATATATAATATGGTAAAACAACATTTATTTTACCAGCAGATGCTCTTTTTACTGCATCTATTGTTATTAATAATTCCATTATCCTCTCATTTACTGGTGGTACATTACTTTGTACTAAATATACATCATGTTCCCTTACAGTCTCTAATATTTGTACAAAATTATTATCATTTTTAAACTTCATTGTATTTATTTTTCCCATTGGAATATCTAAATACTCACAGATTTCTTTCGTAAATGGTTCTGCATACTTGCTACAAGCAAAAATTTTAATATTTTCCATATTAATACTTCCTCCATTATTAATTTGCCTTTATCTTATCATTATGAGTCTTTTTTTACAAGCTAAAATGCAAATTTCAGCCAACATTTACTTTTTATATGCTGGCTGAATATTTTAATATAAACAAATATATAAATTATTGTTATCAAAAATTAATTGTTCTTTATCAAAAAAGCTCCAATCTTTTTGTAAAAATTCTTCTCTATTTTCATTTGGAACCTCTATTTTATTAAATCGCTTACCACTATACAATTCTATCGTTTCTTTAGCTGTCCAATCTGTTCCCATACTTCTTGTTGTAATTACTCCTAACCACCTTTGTCCTTCATAATTAGTGGTTGGATTTTTATCAAAACATATACCTATATTTTCTATAGTTACTCCTGTTTCAGTTTGATAATTTTCTATTTCTTTAGTTATTGTTTCTGCAATGTTTCTATCTAAATAATTTGTAGTAATCATTTCTGATGATGCTAATATGTAATATAGAGCATTTAACATTACCATTATAAAAACAATAACAGCAAGTAATTTATTAAATAACTTATAATTTTTAGCTTCTATAACTAAACTTAAAAATAAAATTATTATTCCTATGCTACTACCAAAAGACATTGCCATTCTTGTCTCTAGATATTGACTTTCTACTGGTGTTACAAGCATTGGTAGTATGGGAATTAATATACAAGTACCTAATAGTACAAAATATTCGAATACATATAATTTAAATTTCTTATTTTTTATACAACAAATTAAAAATAATATACTTATAGCTACAATTAGTAAAACATACCAGTATTTGGTTCCTATACCAAATGTTTTTAATACCATATCAGAAGCAAGTCTTATTGCAGTATTAAATAAGTCTGTAATTGATAGAACTGCCATTTTTCTAAATTCATTACTAAATATATTACTAAAAATTTTAGTTGCAATAAGATTAATCACCATAACAATTATATATATTAATCCTATTTTTAATGTCTCTATAAAGATTTTCTTAAAATTCTCTTTATACTTATATGCTAATAGCACTAATGCTAAAGGAATAAATATAGTAATTGCTCCTTGGTAGCAAAGGCTTCCGAGTAATAAACTAATAAAAGCTTTTATTCTTTTAAACTTCATATTAGAATTAAAAAGACATGCTGCAATTACAGTACATAAAATTCCCAAACACATTATTCCAGATTCCCAGAATACTAAGCTTTCAATAGTACAAAAATTAAATACAATTATAAAAGAAATTCCTGCAAATAGAATATTACTAAAAATATTCATTTCATGCTTTTTCAAATTACTAATAAATTTAAATAAAATAAACCAAGCAATTGTTAAAAATAATATACCTGCTAATACTAGCAATTCTGTATTTATAATAAAATTAATCTCTAATATATCAAATATCCATCTTGCTAAAGCACTAAATATTCTATTAGAAACTAAAAAGTGTGAAATTAGTTCTTGGCTACTATAAGAATAAACACAATAAGTATCCAATGCTAAATGTGGTCTTATAAAATTAATACATATAATAATTGAAAAGGCCAACATTCCTAAAAAAGTATAAATATTGTACTTGTGTTTTACTAGTAACTTCTGTATTTTCTTTAATCTTTCCATTGTTCCTCCAAAAAGTTAAATAATTATACTATTCATATGTTATAATCGCTTCTAAAATCTCATTATCACTAAGTCTTGCATTTTTGTTACTAGTTATTTCCAAAATAATTTTATTCCCTGTTTTGTAAGGTTGTATTATTTGATATGGATCCATATCTTCGAATGGATATTCTACAATTTCGCCAGAAATATAATCCCTTTCATATGCAATACCTGTCATATTAATTACATACAAATTATCGGAATTTATCATATTTTCTAATTTTATAGCTAGTTGGCTTTCTGTAGATTCACTACTTTGCAAATATCCATCATCAGATATATAAAAATTATTTATATTATTATTTGCTAATAAATTCAAAAATTTTTGCCTAGATTGTTCTGATATCCAAATACCATTTTTGTTTGGTACTCCTTTTAACAATTCATTAATTTCATTTTCTAATGGCTTTCCATTTTTTAAAACTCCAGCTAAATCAACTACATACTGAACTTCCGGTTTTATTTGTAATATTTTTCTTCCATCATATTCCTCTTCTATCTTATAAATATTAGGATTTGCAGTTGAATTTATCTGGGTTTGCATATTTCTGATTTCATCTAGATTATCACTTTCGGCTTGCTCAGAAAATACATTTTGAATTATATATGCTTTTAAAAACATCTAAAAAGGAGAAAAAAATTATGAAATACATGCATTATTGTCCAAATTGTGGCAAACCATTTTCACAGGAAGGAACACAGGCAAACTGTACAACCTGTGGTATGCCTGGAACATATTTGCACATGACTGCTGAAGAATGGGATT
>OLRY01002646.1_pt1 | contig 11537 bp, 9 predicted proteins | sample 1672541 | NCBI WGS metagenome assembly OLRY01 (sample SAMEA3136697, study PRJEB25190) | human gut metagenome | biome: human gut; feature: human-associated habitat; material: faeces | place: Austria | collected 2013
CAGATTACAGGCACTCGTCGGATCCATCAGGATCAGCCACGGTACATTACACTGATATTTTTCTCTTGCCTCATGCATCACTTTGGTTCCATAAAGGCCTTTGTAAAATTTGCGAATTTGAAATTTGTTAAAAATTATGCAGGAAACTCCTGCTGGGGTATATGAAGAAAAATCCTCTTAAAATACCCTGTTCGGGGGGGTATATTCCAAAAAATCATTGCAAAATACCCCACCTATGGGTATATGCAAAAAAACTGCCCCAAAATACCCCGATTTCCAAACAAAATCGGGGTATTTTGAGACAGTTTTTCTATATAGATACTCATCATCAATTAAACTGCTATCTTAAACATGAATTACTGAATATTGCATGCCAAATACTGCATACCAACCATTTATTTTTTATTTCTGATCCTTATTCGACCATAAAATATTGCATCAGCTCATATTTCAACCGGCTTCCCTCCATGATCTCCGGCGGAAGCAATGCACGCGCTACCAGTTTGAGATCATCACTCGCAATGTCAGTTCGCTTTAAATTCGCATAATCTCCATCAATACTTACTACTTCATAATACCACGTTTCCATTTTGTAATCTCCCTTATTGAACATCAGCCCATGCAAAATTTGCTTTCAGCAAATGGGCTGACGCTACATATCAAGTTTTCATAGAAAACTTGACACTATCCTTGAATGTCAGCTTTCTTATTTCGATCCACCATTTTTCTTATAATCACGCAAAGGTGCGATCTTTATATGCTTTTTTACATATTTATTAACACCCTGCACAAGACCGTCCGCAAGCACTTCCAGTTTCCTGTCACTGTGGTCCGAGCACTGATTGCCGAGTTCCATATCGACAGAAGGAATCGTACTGTAGGAGGTTTGTGTCAAATCAATTGCCGTGGCACCGGTTCCACTGATTTTCACTCCGTTGGAACGGAGGCCTTTGACCAACGCAGCTCCCAATGCCTCGTGCTGTTCCCAATAAGATGACACGGGCTTTTTCTTCTTTAATCCCTTAGGCACAGAAATTGCAAAAGCGCCTTTATCGTAACGAAGTCCGTCGCTGTCCCAATGCAACGCGATATGACAATCTGCCACATTATTGCAGATGACTGTGCGGGCAACATTGTCCAGCTGAACATCTTTCCCGTTGCGGACCATTAACACATCATACCCTTCTGCCAGAAGTTTCTTTTTAAGAATCTTTCCCATGCGAAGTGTCACATCACGTTCCGCGGTTCCATCACGAAAAGTCATGCCGTCCGATACCGCCACTGCCTGAATGGCACCCGCCTGCGTCGTTCCTCCCGTCAGTTTCGGAGACCCATCCGGATGACACAGCGTCTTTACGGAGGAACCACCCTTTGTTCCATGCCCTGCATTCACCGCAATCACAATATCTTTCCGGTTCTTTTTAGCGGTATACATGACTGCATAGCCAGAAGTGATTTTGGCATGGTCAGCATATTTCCATGAAGAATCCAGATAAATTTTTTGCTTATTTTTATAAAAGGAAGATGTTTCTGTTGTTTTTGCAGATACATTTCTTACGCCTTTTTTTGTTGTGGCCTGCACGCTTACATCCTGACAACAGGCAATCAGCAATAGAAACAGCATTAAAAGAAACGTTATTGTTTTTTTATTTGTTTTTTTATTTATTTTGTATTTCATATTTTCCCCATGACACACATTAATTTTATAATCTCATTATAATTTAGCACACCATGAAAAACAAGAATCATTGCATTTCACTTTTAAGATGCCCAAAAGAAAAGGAACTGCGCACAATCACACAGTTCTTTTAATTTGTTTTCTATTCCACATTTTTCAATGCCTGATCCATCGGAATCTTCTTGATTCTCTGGAAATCAAAGATCATAACAATCAGATACCCAATCAGTACAAATCCAAACATCTTTGCACAGCCCAATGGCTTTATGCGGAATGCGAACCATCCACTGTATGAGAACAGCATAATTCTCCATGCCGCATTCATAACAAGGGTTCCTAAAATTACGCTGACCGCATCGGAAATAATTACCACAATACTCGTGGAAAGCAGATACAGGCTGGCAATTTCTTTGTTCTCATATCCCAAAATCTTGGTCATGGAAATTGCATTCTCATTCTTCTCAATGATCAGTTTTGTCAGAAGATAAATCATGACTGCTGCCAGAAGAATGCATAAAATCTGGAAATAGGTCATATACGAACCCATGGAATGATCGAGCTGATCTGCCATTTTGGTAATATCATGTATCGTGATTGTTGTTGCGATATTGTCCTCATCAATATCCGTGATTTCGCTGTCCGAAAGAAATCCGCTAAACGCATTCTCTTTGAGATCAAACACATTTCCATAGTTATCGATGGACATAAAGACGGCAAGACTCTGGGATTTATGATAGAGTCCCGCAACTTTAAATTTGTAAGTCTTGTTCTCATATTTCTCATCCAATGATACAGTATCACCAACACTGATTCCATATTTATCCGCAAAAGATGCCGAGATGTAAACCTCGTTCTTTTTCAACGAATTCAGCTTTTTGATCTTTACATACTTACTGTCTTTTTCAATTCCATAAACAGAAATCTCCTCATTCAATGCATCGCTCTTTTTCTCCAGCGAAGTCATGTCGAATTTTTCTGCCTCTTTGTTATCCGTTGTGATCAGGTTGTTGTCTTCATCCTCGTAAGACTTCAGTACATACTGATACTTGGCGAACATCATTCCGTCTGTATTATTCTTGTAGTAATCAAGTGTATCCGGCATTCCTACTGCCATCGCAAGCATGACCATAATAAAGAAAATACCCACAAAAAGAATCAGATAATTCGCTACATTCTGGAACATGATACGCAGACGGAAACGGCTTAAGAATTTCCATCTTGGCAGACGCATGGCCTTTTTGTTCTTTGTCTTTTTCAGATCATGGCGTAAGAACTGCAACGGTGTGTGCTGCATCATCCGCACAATGACAATCAGGTTGACCACAAGCATCAGAATTACCGGAATCAGCGTTGTCTTGAAAAAGGCATCCGGATTCCAGATTGTATAATATGTCGGCAGACTATAACTGTTATAATACATGGACACTACCACATTTTTGAATACTGTGTATCCCAAAATATTTCCCACAATCGCCGCCAGAAGCGTTACGATCACCGGCATGGAAAGATAATGTCGTATAAGTTCTCCCTTCGTATAACCGGAAGCGCGCAGTGTTCCGATGGCAGAAGCTTCTTTTGCAATGGTATTGCTGATCGTAACAGCAAAGATAAAAGCGATAATTACAATCAGAATATCCAAAAGTACGCCACCCATCGCTTTATCCGATCCCATATCATCGGTTGCAAAATTGATTGCCGGATTGCCATATTTTGGTGTGTAATCTTCCAATTCGTTGTCCGCAACTACCACCTGTGTCAGCAGAGCACTCATGAAATTGTCGGACTGTATTTTTTCCTGTGCATCATCTTCCGGCTCGTTTTCATACTTCCATGCATATGTATAATGCACACTCTTATGAAGACGGTCAAAGCCCTCTGGTGTGACCATTGCCACATCAAATTTCAAAGCATCAAACATCAGATCTGTCGTTTTCTCATGTAATGTAGAATAATTGACATATGCCAACAGACCAACGATCTTATAGGTTTCTCCGCTGATGGTGATTGTATCTCCAACTGTGACACCTACATTGTCTGCATGCATACGGTCAATGGCGATTTCGTCTTTTGTCTGTGGAAAACTTCCTTTTAACAGGCATGCCAGGTTGATATCTTCTGTCTGTGGAAAGACACGGATCGTACCATCCTTTTTGCCATCGTTGTTGTAATCTTCCTCCTCGTTTCGGAAGAAATTCTCATACACGGTTGTCTTTGTTGCCTTAAAGTCCGGATCATTTAATTCATACTTTTCTTCGGCATCGGCATATTTGTCTTCGATCTTATCCTGTGCTTTCTTCCATGCCTCATCATAGGCTTTGTCGTAAGCGTCTGTGTACGCACTGCTGTATGCCTTATCGTAAGCATTCTTGTATGTACCATCCGCCTTTGCCTGTTTTACAGCGGCCGGCAGCATCGCTGCGACGGTCTGCTCATCCATTCCCTGTGCTACAAGTGTCTGTTTTACCTGTGCAGAGAACTGAGCATCAAACTTGCTTTTGAACTTTTCATCGAAAGTGGATTTAAATTTCTTTGGAAATTTTTTATCCAGCTTCTTTTTTGCTTCGTCCAGATAATACTGCTTTACATCTGCTTTCTCTCCGGTTTCAATTGCAGACAGCAATGCATCATCCGCCTGCTTTTTCAACTCGAAATGTCCATCTTCCTGTTTGTACTCTTTTACGCCGTCCGCAGCAGACTTCAACATACTCTCATTTGCGACATACATACCAGACACAAAACCAATCGTAAGCACGAGGAATAAAAATACAACAAGATATTTCTTCCAGTCTCCGATCAATTCTTTCGGTATTCGCTTGATCAGGGGATTTCTCACTTTTTTCTTACTCATAACTGCCCCCTTACCACTCAAGTTCATCTGCAGAGATTTTGTTTGTATTAATATTGTTATGACGCACCGCTCCGTCACGGAGCTTGATTACGTGATCTGCCATGTTTTTGATTGCCTCATTATGTGTAACCATGATAATGGTATTGCCATATTTCTTGTTTACATCCTCAATCAGCTTTAAAATTTCCTTCGAAGTATTGTAGTCCAAAGCTCCTGTCGGCTCATCACACAACAGAATGTCCGGATTCTTTACAATGGCACGGCCAATAGAGACACGCTGCTGCTGTCCACCGGAAAGCTGGTTCGGCAACTTGTATCTGTGCTCGTAAAGTCCCAGTGTATGAAGCAGGTCGTCAATATCCAGCGCATTGTCTGACAGATAAGCTCCTACCTCAATATTCTCTTTTACATTGAGGTTTGCGATGAGATTGTACATCTGGAACACATAACCCAGATGCTTTCTGCGGTACTGTGTGAGCTTTTTCTCGCTCATATCCTCCAGCTTATCTCCATTGATATTGATGTAACCACTGTCCGCATTATCAATACCTCCAATGATGTTCAATAATGTGGATTTTCCGGAACCGGATGGTCCTAAAAGCACACAGAACTCACCTTTTGCGACAGAGAAATTCATACCGCGAAGAACCTCCTGACGCGTCTCACCGCTTCCAAACCCTTTCTTTAAATCTACGATCTCCAAAAACTTTCTTTCTTCTTCTGACATAGTTACTCCCTTTCCTTTTTAGTTTTACTCGCCACACTATTATTAGTTCCTTCTAACCCATAGTTCTTTTTTTAGGTCTCCCGCTCTTCGCGAAAGACCTATGATTTTACCAGACCATACCAGCCTGCCAGCAGATATTTTACTCCCTTTTCTGCAAACTGAAGTGCTTCCTCCTCGTTGTCAATATGTGTCACCATAAATATGAACATATCAATCTGCGAATGTGACATCCAATGGACAACGCTTTTCTCCACCATCGGAACACCATATGCCTGACACATTGCCTCACAGATAAATGCATTGTGTTCATCCATCTGATCCACCAGACGATCCGGCATATGTTCCATGCTCGATCCCTGAGATTTCATCAACACCAGAAGCACTTCATCCCGATAGGTATACAGCTCATGCACAATCTGCGCCATCGATTCAAAATCGCTGCTTTCATCGTGCTCGGTTACCCTACCGCTTTTCATTTCCTGCACTTCAAAGGAAAAATGCTCACGAATAATTACATTGAGCCGATCCATAAAATCGCCAACCACTTCACAGAACAAATCGTCTTTGTCCTGAAAGAAGAAGTACAATGCTCCGGTTGTAACACCCGCTTTCTGGCAGATACTGCGAAGAGATGCTCCCTGAAAGCCTTTTTCCATAAATTCTTTCTTGGCGCATTTCATAAGTTGGGTCTTCGTCTTGCTGTCATGTATCTTCTTTTCTGCCATTGTGTTCTCCCTGGAACCGTAAATATTCAGTTCCCTGTAAATAAAAATGCAACATAACGTTGTTATGTTAGATAACACCGTTATGTTACATCTTAATTTCCGATATGTCAACCTATATATTTATATTTGTTTATTGTTGTTTTTTCTTATGTTTATCATAAGCGGCAAACATGCCGGCAAGCAATGTTCCTGAAATAGAATGCCAGGTACAGGAAACAGCACAGATGATAGCGGATTCCGGTGTTGCAGAAAACTGCGCGGTTGTTGTGGCAAGATTTGTTGCCAATCCCGCATTCTGCATACCAACTTCGATAGCAATTGTTCTCTTCTTTGCTGTGTTCATGCCAACAAGCTTTCCTGCACCATAACCAAGCAGATAACCCAGCCCATTATGAAGAAATACCGCAATGAAAATGACAGCACCTGACTGGAAGAATTTATCGCCCTGTGAGGAAACAACACCACCTACAACACAAGCCAATCCTAATACCGCAACTCCTGGCATTACTTTCTGTATCTCGCTAAAGGTTTTCTTTTTGCCGAGCAAATAATTCAGAAGAAATCCAAGCGCAACCGGAAGAATCACGGTTTCAACAATGGAAATCAACATTGGCAACGCCTTGATGGAAATATTTGCTCCGCTCGCCAACAGAGAAACCATAAGCGGTGTCATAATCGGAGAAAGAATTGTTGATACTGTTGTCATTCCTACAGAAAAAGCCACATCCCCGCCACAAAGATAGGACATGATGTTGGATGACACACCACCCGGGCAACATCCTACCAGAATTAATCCAAGGGCAATGCCATCCGGAAGGTGCAATGCCTTTGTCAATGCAAACGCCAGAAACGGCATAATCAGATACTGTGCCAATGCACCTACACAAATATCAAATGGTCTCTGTGCCAGAATCTTAAAATCTTCTGTAGTCAAAGTCAATCCCATACTAAACATAATTACACCGATAATGATGGATTGACAGGTAAACTTGTTAGAAACCGGATCCGTAAACAATTGATGGTTTACCCATCCCATCATCCCCGGAACGATAAATGTTACAATCGCAATGGCTATTACCACCACAGATGTGTAATCCGATAAAAATTTACTGAATTTTTGTAATGCTTTCATTACATTTCCTCCTTTTTGTTCACAAAAAAGTCCCTTCCCAGAATAAACTGGAAAGGGACGAATAAAATCCGCGTTACCACCCTAATTCCACAGAAAATCTCTGTGACACTTCACATACCAACATATGCTATCCCATAACGGAGGAGACCGGCGAAGTTTACTTGCAACTAACTGCTTTCAGCCCGCTTCTTAGAGAGGATAATCAATATCCGATTATTGTCTGTTCGCACCAGCCACAGACTCTCTGCAAATAATCATGGCTACGATTTTGTTCTCATCAACGAATTTTGGTGAACTATATTTTCTTTTGCTATTATAGCCCCATGTACAAATATGTCAAGGGTAATTTTTCGAATTTTTTAAACCTCTTTCTTCTTATCTCTCGAGTATTTTTGAAAAATATTCTCAATAATCTCTCTCAAAATGCTGATAGTCCTTAGAATGCGTCCAATCGCCACCCCAGGTAAATCCATACTTTGTAAAAAGCTTATAGCACAAATCATCATGATCGATTTTGTATGGAAAATCCTTGCTACGGTCTACATATGCCGTAGCATTGGCCGGTTCAATGGACAATTTTCCGTCTACCGTCTTCACATACGGATTGTACAGCGTATTGATATCCACAGCCATACCCAGACCATGTTTTGAGATCTTTGTGGTGTGGGAGATGAACCGGAAGTTAAATGCTGAAGAATTATTATGGCTCATGGATTCCTCATCATCGGCATTGTACGCGTCTACCAATTCCACTTTTTCAATTGGATAGTCCGCCTGATACAATTCCTCAAAGATGGCAAGCACATCATCTGCAATGGCTTTGTTTACAACCAGCTCGCCTTCCTTTGTCTGTCCGTCAAATCCCATATGCAGGACATGAACATATCGAAGCTCGTCCCGCGGCACTGTGCAATCTGCTTTGTACGACTTTCCCTGCATCTTTTCAAAAATGTCATCCGGAATTTTGGAAATGTAGAAATCCGATGTCTTCTGTGTTTCTGTATTTACGGCAGCCTCTGTAATCTCTGTTGTCTCGCTAATCTCTGTAGCCTCTTTCTGCAGACTTGTTTCCTTCTTCACTTCGACTTTCTTTTCGGCAACGTCAACTTTCTCTGTTTCCCTGGAATTCTTTTCGTTATTATCCTGATTCTTTACAAAACGGTTTCCTGCCACTACTGCAATGGCTGCCAGCAAAATCGTGGCCGTAATTATGATTCCTTTATGTTTTCTCAACACGATCTCCTCTACTCTTTTAAATCGGATTTTCAAAACTGAAATTGCTTCGAGAGGTAATATATCCCGAAGCAACTTTTAAAAACATTTTATTTAATTTTTACAGTAACAATATCACTCCATGCTCCATAAACTTTTTTACCAGAACTGTTCTTTTTGTATGCGCAAACCTGTACATAATATTTCTTGCCCTTTTTGAGACCAACAAGAGTGATTTTTTTGCCACTTTCTGTATCTGCATTTTTCATAGATTTATTTGTGGCATAACGAATTTTGTATCCATCAACGCCTGTCATCGTTTTGCATGATATGTGCAGTTTTTTATTTTTGGAAGAAACCTTAGGTTTTTTTGCTTTCGATGGTTTGTCAGTAATATATTTTACACTAATTCCATGATTCGCCGCATACGTGTCCGCACTTGATCCTTTATAACACTTAAATAAAGATCCAGCTGAAAAAGCACCTTCTGTAATCACAACATCTTTTGAATAAAAAGTAGCATTTACTTTTCCAAAAGCATTCTTTTTAATCACCTTCGTACCAGCATTGATTGTAGCATTCGTAACATTACTGAATGCATATGATTCAATGTTGCGAACGGATCCTGGGATATTAACACCTGTAAGCTTTGTTCCCTCAAATGCATGCTCCCCAATTTTCTCAAGACCATCGGATAATTTAACTGTCTGTAGTCCAGATCCACAAAACGCATACTCTTCAATTTCCTGCACATTCATCGGAATACTAATCTTCTTCAAAGCCTTAGTATGGAAAAATGCGCCCCTGCCAATCGTTTTTATTGTAGAACTAAATGTAACCTTTGTCAGTGCCGGAAGCCCCGAACAATCAAAATGATTTGCTACTACCTGATCACGAACCTTATATACTTTTACAGTTTCACATACGCTGGTAGCATTATCGCCCACACTCGTAACACCTTCAGCAAATACAATTTCATTAATATCATCCTGAAACTCTCCAAACCATGGACAAGTTGTTCCCTGATTATCTAAACTAATACTTGACTTAAAGCCATATGTTCCATCCTGTTGAATTCCTGCCATATGAGTGTTTGCCCACATATCTCCTGTTCCAGAAATTGTAAGTGTTCCTAAATCGTCCAATGATGCATACACATTATCACCAACCTGAATCGGTTCTTTGGTCGTTGCAGCATATACATAATCAGGCAATGCAGCATCTGCTGCCATACTTGTTAATAACGTTGCACACGCTAATATACAAAATCCCTTTTTCCATAAATTGTTCTTCATAACTCCTCCTCAAAATTCAAATTTGTTTATCGCATAAAAACAATAACATACTATTTCATTATTTTCAATAACTCAACCAAACCACATTTTTATAAACGCTTCAAGCTCCTCCAAGTCATCCGAAAACAGGACATGGCGCATACTTTCTTTCCACCAGAATCCCTCCTGCTCCATCTGCTCAAACATAGTTTTCAGCGGTGCATAAAAACTGTTTCGGTTGAACAAAACGCATGGTTTCTGGAATACACCGATTTTCGTAAGTGTTATTGCCTCTGAAATTTCATCAAGCGTTCCGATACCTCCCGGCAAAGCGATAAACATATCTGCGAGATCCAGCATTTTCTGCTTTCGCTCACTCATATTCGTTGTCGTAATCAATTTGGTCACATATGGTTGTGGGCGTGACTTAATAAACTCCACATTCCCCGGAATCACACCAATGACCTCGCTGCCTGCCGCATGAACTTCCTTTGCAACAGCTCCCATCAATCCGGATTCTCCACCGCCATATACAAGTGTATGTTTGCCTTTTCCAATCCATTGTCCCAGTTCTCTGGCGGCTTTTGTATATTCCTCATTGTTTCCAAAATCAGAACCACAATATACTGCTATCTTCATGTGCACTCCTTTACTTTGAACATCAAATTTTCATGGAAAGCTTGATACTATCTAACTGCATAAGAATAAATATAAATATCTGTTCCCTTCGTTTTGTTTCCAGCCCACCATACTTTTCCTTTGGAATAAACCGGCATTCTGCTTGGGGTCAGATAAGCGGAAGAGGCAAGTTTCTTCGTCTTCTGTATCACATTTCCTTTGGCATCAACAACAATTGCATACACGCCCTGATAACTGTATTTTTTATAACGTTCAAACAAAATCACATAATTTCCCGCATCTGTAGCTACAACCTGCGGATTTTCGATGGTATATGTTTTGTCATAATTTGTGAGCCATTTTACACCATAATCCGTTACATTTTCATCACCATTTTTTCCACTTAAGCCACTGCGCGTGCCGGATGTAATATATCCATTCGCTGTGGTTAGATCCGCATTCGGGTCAAAAATCTGAATAAACAACTGCTGATTTTCCTTTTTGGCCTTGCTGCTCAAAGACGGTGCTGATATCGCCACCATAGCCGCGTTATGTACATCTCCCGTCGCAATACCACCCATGCGGGCAAAGTTATCATTTACCTCATACATGTCATAACGGTCAAATGCACCTTTGCTGATCCAGAATGAGAAAATATTTTGTGAATCACATGTCCATGTTTTCGATGCCTCGTCCGAATATGTATTATCATAAATGATTTCCCAGTCATCCGGAAAATCTGTATTGTTGATTAGATCATCACTTATTCCATCACCGGTTCCCGGCATCTTTAACTCTGAAACGGTAAATGCGCGGTCATAACAATCGCCCTCACTGGCAAGAAGAAATCCTTCTCCCCACGGAACCACACGCTGCGCAAAGGAATGGGAATTATAGTATCTTTCCACACTTTCCTTCTGCATCGTCTTCCGGTTCACAAGAAAAAGCGAATTGCTCTGATGACCACTATACATTTTTCTCGCATAGTTGACAGCAACATAATCACCATTTACTGCAATATCACAATTTCCTCCATCAAAAGGAGTTTGGGTATAAAAACTATCACCATTATAATGCGCCAGACTCGAGGAACCATTGTTCCCCACACTTGCAAGAAGCTTTCCATTGGCGTCATACTTGGAAACAAAAATCGTTTTTGTCTCTGTATTATTTGTTTTATTTGTCTTTCCCGTAACTACATAAAAATTTCCGTCAGAATCGCATGTAACATCGCCAAAAACAGAGGATTTCTTCTTCAATGTAATCGTCTTTTTGACAGGCTTTCCATTTTTTGTCTTCACAATTACAATGTTGCAGATCGGA
>OLRY01002653.1_pt1 | contig 11508 bp, 9 predicted proteins | sample 1672541 | NCBI WGS metagenome assembly OLRY01 (sample SAMEA3136697, study PRJEB25190) | human gut metagenome | biome: human gut; feature: human-associated habitat; material: faeces | place: Austria | collected 2013
GTCTAAATTTCTTATTTCTGCGTTGTCGTCGGTCGCCGTAGCCACCGCTACGCCTTGAAATAAAAAATTTATCCTGCAAGATTGTTACAAGAATCAACTTGTCGGCACACTAGGGGATAGCAGTATTGGCATTTTATAATAAAATATGCAAAAAAATGGAGGATCCATATGCAGTCAGCAATTCAGCTGCAGGAGCTTCTGCGGTCTATTAACCGAAAGAGTTATCCTGCTTACAAGTCTTTGAAAGGTGTTTACCAGTTTCAGAAATATATTTTAGCAATCGACCATGTACAGGGAGATCCCTTTGCATCCCCATCTCATGTGAGCGTAAAAATTTCCCATAAGGCAGCAGGCTTTCCCGCTGCGTATTATAAAGATCATCTTACCAGAATTACGCTTGCGGATTATCTTACCCGCCAGTTTGAGCAGCAGGTGAACCGCTATACATTCCGCGCCAAAGGTTCCGGGAAAAGCGGCCTGATTTCTGTGACGAAGTGCGGACAGGAGGTTCTGGAGCGAACTGCCTGTGAGATTACAGAGCAGGGAATCATTGCCAGATTTTTCGTGGGATTCCCGGCGAATGGACGAACCATCAATTCAGGTGAATTGGAGAAGATTTTTTTTGAGTTTCTCCCTGTTTGTGTGGAAAAAGCATTCTTCTACCGGAATTTAAGTGGAAAAGATCTGGAAAATGCCATATTTCTGGCAGAAGATCAGCAGTTTATCCGTGAGGAGATTTCCAGACGTTCCCTTGCGGCTTTTGTAAACGATGGCGCGGTTTTGCCAAGAGAAAGCGGAATTTCTTCCAGACCGATGAAAAACTGCGTGGACTTTTCTTCCCCGGAAAGCCTGCGGGTGACCATGGAGCTTCCTCACAAAGGAAGGATCACAGGCATGGGAATTCCGAAAGGAATCACTTTGATTGTCGGCGGAGGCTATCACGGCAAATCTACCCTTTTGAATGCTCTGGAACTGGGCGTATACAATCATATCCAGGGGGATGGCAGGGAATATGTGATTACCGATTCCACTGCCCAGAAGCTGCGTTCTGAGGACGGACGATTTATAAAGGATGTGGATATTTCCCTGTTCATCAATGATCTTCCAAACAAAAAAGACACCAGTTGTTTTTCCACAGAGGATGCCAGCGGAAGTACTTCCCAGGCAGCTGGAATTGTGGAGGGAATCGAGGCGGGAAGCCATGTTTTCCTGTTGGATGAGGATACCTCTGCAACCAATTTTATGGTACGGGATGCCTTTATGCAGCGGGTAATCAGCCGGGAAAAAGAGCCCATCACTCCATTTCTGGAGCGTGCCCGTGACCTGTATGAGAAAGCAGGGATTTCTACTATTTTGGTGGCCGGAAGCTCCGGCGCATTTTTCCATATTGCGGATACGGTGATTCAGATGGACAATTACAGGCCTGTGGATATTACGGATAAGGCGCGGAAGCTTTGCGGGGACTATCCTTTAAATGAAAGCACAGCATCCGAATTCTGCCTGCCTCACAGCCATCGGATCATGTCCAAGGCGGCACCGTCCAAAAGCCCCAAAAAGGACTATTACGGCTATTTCAAGCCCCAGGATAAACCAGAGCGCCTGAAGGTAAAAGTACACGGCCGTGATGGTTTTTCCATTGGCAAACAGGACGTGGATCTGCGGTATATTGAGCAGCTGATCGACAGCGAGCAGACCCAGGCCCTTGGCGGGCTTCTGAAGTATGCCGTAGAGAAACTGATCGACGGGAAAAGAACCCTGCCGGAGATTGTGGAGATTCTGTGTGACCGACTGGAAAAAGAAGACATGTCTTTCCTTGAAGAAGGTTACATTTCCTGTGGCTATGCGGTACCCCGCAGACAGGAAATTTACGCCTGCTTCAACCGTTACAGAAGACCATAAACGCGAAATACTGTCGCGGCGCTGCCCATGCGTGCAGGAATAAACCTCCATCAGTTTGTGCAGGAAAGCACATTTGTCAGTAGCTTTTTGGTTCGTTATACGTTATAATGAACTTTGGATGAGGAAAACGCCGGGACCAGAGCGGTGGAAAAAATGATTTCTGCGGTTTGCATGCTCTGGAATTGGCCTGGTGTTGCAAGGATAATAGAAGAAAGGTGGATATAGATTTATGGAACGTCCAAATGCATGGCTTTCATATTCCGAGGCTGATATGAATCAGCTGGAAGATGTAGCAAAGAAATACCGTCATTTCTTAAATGTGGGAAAAACAGAGCGTGAGTGCATCACACAGATCGTGAAAGAAGCCGAAGAGGCTGGTTATGTTTCCCTGGAAGAAAAGGTGAAAAAAGGCGAGGCTCTCAAAGCAGGAGATAAGGTTTACACAGTTGGCATGAAGAAGATCATTGCCCTGTATCATATTGGAGAGGACGATCTGGCAGAAGGTATGAATATCCTTTGCGCGCACATCGATTCCCCAAGACTGGATATCAAGCAGAATCCGTTATATGAGGATACAGACCTTGCATATCTTGACACCCATTATTATGGCGGTGTGAAGAAATACCAGTGGGTTGCCCTTCCTATGGCAATGCACGGCGTAATCGTGAAGAAGGACGGAACCGTTGTGAATGTAACAATCGGTGAGGATGAGGAAGATCCGGTTCTTTATATCACAGACCTTCTGATTCATCTTGCAGGACAGCAGATGGCAAAGAAAGCTTCCGAGGTTGTAGAGGGTGAGAAGCTAGATATCCTCATTGGAAGCCGTCCTCTTGCAGATCTTCCGGATGATAAGAAGAAAGAAGCTGTGAAAGAGAATGTTCTTCGCATCCTGAATGAGAAATATGGTGTGGAAGAGGAAGATTTCCTTTCCGCAGAGCTTGAAATTGTGCCGGCTGGCAAGGCCCGTGACTGCGGACTTGACCGCAGCATGATTGCTGGTTACGGACAGGATGACAGAGTTTGCGCATACACTTCCCTTCTGGCTCTTCTTGAGATGAAAGCTCCAAAGCGTACAAGCTGCTGTCTGCTGGTTGATAAGGAAGAGATCGGAAGCGTAGGAGCTACCGGTATGCAGTCCCGTTTCTTTGAGAACAGCGTAGCAGATGTTCTGGATGCACTGGGACAGTATTCTGACCTGAGACTGAGAAAGGCGCTGAAGAATTCCAGCATGCTCTCCTCTGATGTAAGTGCTGGATATGATCCTGCATTTGCAGAAGCTTTTGAGAAAAAGAATTCTGCATATCTTGGAAGAGGTATTGTGCTGAACAAGTTTACTGGAGCCCGCGGAAAATCCGGTTCCAATGATGCCAACGCTGAGTATGTGGCAAGAGTCCGCAAGATTTTCAACGATCACAATGTATTTTTCCAGACTGCAGAGCTTGGCAAGGTAGATGTGGGCGGCGGCGGAACCATCGCTTATATTGCTGCTCTTTATGAAATGGAAGTAATCGACAGCGGCGTATCTGTTCTCAGCATGCATGCACCGTGGGAGGTTACAAGCAAGGCAGATGTATACGAAGCTTATAAGGCTTACAAGGCATTCCTTCTGGATGCATAATAGAATGAATGAAAGTACCGGGCAGACATTGATATGATGTCTGTCCGATATTTTTCTGGCAGTTAAGTGAGCCATTCAAATTTGGAAAATAACGCAGATGAATATTTAAATGGGGAGAAAACAGTATGATAAAAAAACAGGCACCTGGGGAAACCATCCTGAAAGTGGGCGGCATGCTCCTCCTTTTTCTGGGGGTAATGCTGGCATTTGGCAGCGGAAACACACTTTCCCTGGCAACAAGAGGCAGCGCTGACAGTGCGGTGATAGAGTATCTTCAGCAGAATAATATGACCTATACCCAGCTGGTGGCAAGTACAGTGATGGTCCTGGCAGCAGGAGTAATCTACCTGGCAGCAGGCGTAGTGGGCGTGAAACAGGCAGGCAATATAAAAAACGCAGGAATGTGCATAGGAATGGGAATCCTTCTGGTTGCGGAGGTTATTGCGGAAGTGATCGTCACTATGAATTTTGGCGAATTTGATCCTGCATCTGTAATCCGCATGCTCATGTTCCCGGCAATTTACATGGTAGGAGCCATCCTCAACTGGCAGGCAAAGAACGCCGAAAAGCAGTAAAATAACGGTAGTATGGGTTGCACATCAAATCGTACCAATAACACGAAAAAAACATACAAAAAAATAAATAAAAAAATTCAAAAAAGGTGTTGACAAAACAGTAGGTATCGTGTAGAATACTCATTGTTGCGAGGGAGAAACGCAAGAGCGTAAGAAACTCGTAAGAATCAAATGTGTGTTTAGCTCAGCTGGATAGAGCGTTTGGCTACGGACCAAAAGGCCGGGGGTTCGAATCCTCTAACACACGTAACTAAGAATCGGAATCATTGAGAAATCAGTGGTTCCGATTTTTTTTGTTACCATCTTTCGTTTTTTACGATATATACTATGAATGGAAAAATTCCAATGGAGGATTTCCATTCACAAGGCGCCTTACAATCTTATAGCGCGCCCCCAAATTGTGACGCACATCTTGCAGAAAGCCTTTTGGGGGCACGCTCTAGAAACCTGGAGGATAATCTGTAAATGAAAGACAATGAGATTATAGATTTATTTTTGGCAAGAGATGAGAAAGCAATTGAAGCAGTAAGTGCGAAATATCATCCCTACTGCTATAAGATTGCCTGGAATTTACTTGCAAATAAAGAGGATGCCGAGGAATGCCTGAACGACACCTGGTTTTCAGTCTGGTCGCGGATTCCTCCTGCACGCCCTTTGGCTTTAGCCCAGTTTTGCGGTCAGATTACAAGAAATCTTAGTATTGACCGTCTGAGGAAAAAGCATGCCGGGAAGCGTCCGGACGTTCATATGGCAGATGTTCTTGGTGAAATGGATCAGCTAAATATTGCGTATACCATGGACGATCAGCTGGCAGAAAAAGAGCTGCTGAAAGTCATCAATGATTTTCTTGGAAAGCTGAAAGCCGAAGACCGGGATATTTTTGTAAGAAGATACTGGTTTCTGGATTCTATTGCCGCAATTTCCAAAAGACATCATATGTCAGCTGGAAGTGTAAAAATGAATCTGTACAGAAATCGAAAGAAACTGCAGAAGGTGCTGGAAAAAGAAGGAGGCCGCCTATGAAGAAATTTGATTTTTCAAAAGAATTCGGAAATATTGATTCGAAGTACATCAGTGAAGCAGAAGAGGAATGGAAGGGAAAAAAGAACATCTGGACACCAACGTTTTGGAGCAGAGCGGCAGCAGCATGCGTGATCGTGGCATTGGGCTCCGTAATTTTTTCAAACCCGAAGGTACAGGCCGCAATGAAAAATCTTACATTGTCTATAGAAGAGACGCTAGGTTTTCCCAAGAGTATTGCTTCCTACACAGAAGTATTAAACACTTCTCAGACGGACAAAGGAATTACCGTAACCTTAAAAGAGGTAGTTCTGGATGATGGAGTTTTGCTGGCAAAGGTGCATGCAGAAAAAACAGCTTCTGGTCCGGAAGAGGCAGATCCTGATCAGGATGCACTGACTTTTGCAAATACACAACTTGATATTGATTATCACAAAACTACCATAAACGGGCAGAAAATGAATGAGTACGAAAGCGGAAGCTATCTGCCGTATTCAGAAGAAGAGTTATTAAATACAGGACTGGATGAAAATGTCTATGATGCTGTTCTGGAATCCCGCTTTTCCACTGATGGAGATTTGGGGGAGAATCCGGAAGTACATTTGGTGCTTGGTGCCTATAGAGATGAAAATTTAGGCGAAGATTATTTCGCGGAGTTTGAGTTTGACTTTTCTATCCCGCATGAGGAACTTATGAAGCAGACTGTTCACAAAAAACTGGAAGACGTTTCCATTGAAACGGATGAAGGAACCATTAAATTAACCGATTTTTCCATGAATAAACTGCAAAGTACAATGACAGCAGAAATTCCGGAAGAACTTGCGGAAAAACTGTACAATAATTATGAGATGATACTTGTCGGAACAGACAGTAAAGGAAATCAGGTGCAGTATGAACTAAGCAATGAATCGGGGGATGGCAAACCTCACTGGAGCTTCAAAACCAGTTTCTGGGGTATGTATCAGCTGGATTCTGACGGCCCTGTACTTTTGCTTCCGGACATTGACAGCGATGGTTTGGAATTGCAGCTTTATGCTCGTGAGCGTTACATGGCGTCAGATGCGGATATTATTTTTGACGATGGAACAGTGTTGACTACGGATGATCCAGTTGAAACCGCAATTATTGGAGGGGCAGACGCGCCTACTGAAATAGAGATACAGGATAACATGGATCCAAAAGAAAATGCGGATGACGAGCTTTATGGAACAGAAGAAAGTGATGCCTGGGGAGAAGCTGGCATTGAGGATGACTCAGATTATGGAATTGCCGTTGGGAATAAGATTAAGATTCAACTTAAATGATAGGAGAGAATGAATGCCAGAGCCTGCTGCAAAAAGCATCTCATATTTACAGAAATACACTCTGAAAATGCTATTCTAACTCAAAAATCCCTTGTCAAAGAAGCTTTGCGCGTCTGTTTTTCTGGTGTAAAAGGCAAATTGCTTTTCATTTGGCCGTTTTTTTTCTATAATCTCATGTAAGAAAGCAAAAACGACTGGAAGAACAGGAGCGAAGCAAATATGAACATAGGCAGTCAGATACTGAAAATTCGAAAAGAAAAAGGATTAACCCAGGAGGAATTTGGAAAAATATTTCACGTCACCAGGCAGACCGTATCCAACTGGGAAAATGAGAAGAGCTATCCGGATCTGCAGATTCTTATAGACATCAGCAACCGTTTCGACATTTCCCTGGACGTCTTAATAAAAGAAGATGTCAAGATGGTAAAAACCATGGATAAAGAAAGAGTGCTGGGAACATTGAAACGGGAAAAATCTGTTATTGATTTTTTCACAGGCGCAGGTACCGGAATTGTGATTACCTGCCTGTTCTCAGCAGATACTATGGCCAGAACGGTTACCATTGCGTTAGGCGTGGTCATGATCGGAATCGGATGGTACCGTGAAGCTAAATATGATAAAAAACTGTTCCGATATATGAAAGAAGACGAAGAGCGTTGAGGGGGGAAAAGGCATGAAAATCTGGCGTGAATTATTAAGTTATGTGAAATTGATTGTCATAGTAGTGGCGATTACTCTGGTTATCAATAATGTTGTTCTGATTAACGCGAAAATCCCTTCGCCCTCCATGGAAAACACACTTATGGTCAAAGACCGTCTCTTTGGCTTCCGCCTGGCGTACGGAATTAACCTGAATCTGTTCGGCTATGAAATTTCCGAAAAGTTCAAGGATCCTGACCGGTTCGATATTGTAATATTCAAATCTCCGGATGACGAAAGCCGTCTCTTTATCAAGCGGGTAATCGGGCTTCCTGGAGAAACTGTGGAAATTAAAGACGGAAAGGTCTATATAAACGACTCCAGTACTCCATTGGACGATTCCTTTATTCCGGAGAAAATGACGGGAAATTACGGCCCATACAAGGTCCCGGAAAACTGTTATTTTATGCTTGGCGATAACCGGAATAATTCCAACGACTCCCGTTTCTGGAAAAATAAATTCGTCCGCTTCGACCAGCTTGTGGGAAAAGCTGTGGTGAGATATTATCCATCCATCAAGTGGCTGGGCTAGCTACGACAACCGAATTCGGGTGAAATCTCCCGCAAAGTGGGGCGTGCAGATTGCAGGAATGATTTTTCAAACACGCTCTAGATCTAAAATTATTTCTATAATCTGCATGCCTTATGTTACAGAAGGATTTTCCAAATGTCGTATAAAATGCCGCACCCAGAAAAGTGCGGCATTTTAAGATGTACCGGCAAGACCATCAGGCAGGGAAAACTTATAATACATAATCAAAATGATTCTATGCTACAATAATCAAAACTTTAATTCTAAAGGAAACTGCCGTTTAAGCGGCAATACCATAATGATAAGTTCATTTTAGGACACGTTCTGTGTCATCTGCATTCTCAAGGGGAAGAGGAAGCGTAAAGGGAAAAGAAAAATATATAGCTGTTTGCAGTTGGTGCAGCGGCAAAATACGGAGGAAGACATGTGTGGTATCTGTGGATTTACAGGTCGCAGGCAGGATCAGAAAGCAGTCATTGAGAAGATGATGAAATCCATTGAACATAGGGGCCCGGACAGCGAAGGCTCTTTTTGTGGTGGAGAAATTACCCTGGGATTCAGACGACTTAGTATTATAGATTTGGAAGATGGGCAGCAGCCCATGGAAAGCGCAGACGGCAGTCTGCATATTGTATTTAACGGAGAAATTTATGATTATCAGGAATTGCGCGAGGAATTAGAGACTGCTGGGATTACATTTCGCACCCATTCCGACACGGAGGTTCTGGTCAATACCCTTCAGCAGTACGGTGAAAAAGCCCTGGACAAGCTGCGTGGAATGTTTGGATTTGCGGTGTGGAATGAAAAAAAGCAGACTTTGATGCTTGCCCGGGACTTCTTTGGGATTAAGCCTGTGTATTATGCCCAGATTGGGGAACATTTTGTATTTGCGTCTGAGATTAAGAGTATTCTTGCTTTTCCAGGCTATAAGAGGGAAGTGAATCAGCTGGCGCTGGAGCAGTATCTGTCTTTTCAGTATTCTCCTCTGGAAGAGACCTTTTTCAAAGGGATTTACAAGCTGATGCCAGGCCATATTCTGCTCTATAAAGATGGAAAATATAAAATTAAAACATATTTTCAGCCAAGGCTTACGCCGGGAGTATGTCCTAATCTGCAGCCCCTTCAGAAACAGCTGTCAGACGTTCTGGAAGATTCCGTGAAGCATCACATGCTCAGTGATGTGGAAGTTGGTGCCTTTCTCTCTGGCGGCGTGGACTCTGGCTATCTGTCTGCCGCTTCAGGTGCAGACCAGGCTTTTACCGTAGGATTTGATGAAGGAAACCGCTACAACGAAGTCAGCAAGGCAGCAGAAGTTGCCAAGAAAGCCGGGCTGAAGCATCATGTAAAGATCATCTCCAAGCAGGAATTCTGGGATTCCCTTCCGGATGTAATGTATCACATGGATGAACCATTGGGAGACGCTTCCGCAATCGCCCTGTATTTTCTGTCCAGGGAAGCTGCCAAGCATGTGAAAGTAGTGCTCTCCGGTGAGGGAGCCGATGAGCTTTTCGGCGGCTACAATATCTATCGGGAACCAGAGTCTTTGAAAGCAGTATCCTGGATTCCATTCCAGGTTAGAAAGGCAATAGGCAGGCTGGCGGCGAAGCTTCCCGATGTCAAAGGTCGTGATTTCCTGATTCGTGCAGGAATGAAAGTAGAAGAGCGTTTCATCGGAAACGCCTATATTTTCCGGGAGAAAGAGAAAAAACAGATTCTAAAAAATGGCATTACCGGGCCATCCACCCAGGAATTTTTACGCCCGTTTTATGAAGAGATAGAAGATTCAGACATTACTGGAACACCAGAAACGACTGGAACCAAAACAAAAAAATCATCTCGTAGACATCCTTTACAGGATATGGAGAAAATGCAGTCCATCGACCTGAACTACTGGCTTCCCGGCGACATCCTCCAAAAAGCCGACAAGATGAGTATGGCTCATTCCCTGGAAGTGCGGGTGCCGTTCCTTGATAAGGAAGTCTTTGATCTGGCAGCCGGCCTTCCCAAAGACGCCAAGATTGCAGGTGGCACTACCAAATATATTTTCCGCAAAGCCGTATCCGGTTACATCCCCGAGGACACTGACGGCAGAAAAAAGCTGGGCTTTCCCATTCCCATCCGCGTATGGCTGCGGCAGGATGACTGGTACCAGATGGTGATGGAAATGTTCACATCCCGGGAAGCCGGGCAGTTTTTCCATACCGAGAAACTGGCAGAGCTTCTGAAAGACCACAAAGAAGGAAAAAAAGACAACAGCCGCAAGATCTGGACCGTCCTGGTTTTCCTGATCTGGTATCATCGCTTTTTCGTGTAGGCATCAAGTCAGGGTCAAAGATTTTTTGACTCTGATTTCTTATATATCGAAAATATAAACCCAACAGTCATTTTTACCAAAATCTTTCCCGAAATCCTCGAAACTCATTATATTGAGAATTATTCTCACCTTCCCACCTTTCCTTTTTCAGACAAAAGAAGTATGATAAGAACAAGTTAGCATGGACTAACAAAAGAGCAATCTGTCTGGGAGGAAGAGTTATGTTTCTTGAAATTAAAGGATTAAAGAAAGGATTCGGATCTGGCGACAGCAGGACAGAAGTACTGCGGGGAATTGATTTTTCCGTGGAAAAAGGAGAATTCTGCGTCCTTCTGGGACCATCCGGTTCCGGAAAATCCACACTTTTGAATATTATCGGCGGAATTGATGAGCCGGACGAGGGCTATATTTCCATAAACGGGGAAAAAACAGGGGATATGAAAGAAAAGGCCCTGACCCTTTACCGCAGGAAGCATCTTGGCTACGTGTTCCAGATGTACAATCTGATCCCAAATTTAAATGTCAAAGAAAACATTGAAGTAGGCGCATATCTGAGCAATAAGGCGCTGGATATTGACGAGCTTCTTCATACGTTGGGACTATACGAACACAGGCATAAGCTGCCAAATCAGCTTTCCGGCGGACAGCAGCAGAGAACTGCCATCGGCCGTGCCATTGTAAAAAATCCGGATATTCTTCTGTGTGATGAGCCAACAGGTGCCCTGGATTACAACACTTCCAAGGAAATTCTGAAGCTGATCGAGCAGGTAAACCAGAAATATGGAAATACCATCATCATGGTTACCCACAATGACGCCATCAAAAATATGGCAGACCGTGTGGTAAAGCTTCGCGACGGCCAGATCCGCAGAAACTATCTCAATGAGTCAAAAGTCTCAGCAGACGATCTTGACTGGTAAGGCGGTGCACTATGAGAAATCCATTGTGGAAACGTCTTCCAAGAGAGCTAAAAAGTGATTTTGGAAAATACATTGTAATCTTTCTGTTTATGACTTTGACCATCGGATTTGTATCCGGTTTTCTGGTTGCAGATGACAGTATGCTTGCAGCCTATGATGAGAGCTTTGAGAAATACAACATTGAGCATGGCAATTTTACCCTGTCCTCAGAAGCCAGCGAAAGCACAATAAAGAAAATTGAGGAAAAAGGAGATGTCCGGATCTGTAAAAATTTTTACAGAGACGAGTCGGTGGATACGGATCTGGATGGAACGGAAAACGGAACCATCCGAATTTACCAGGACCGTACGGATATGGACCTTGTATGCCTGATGAAAGGGGAAATGCCCCAGGCAAAGAATGAGATTGCCATTGACCGTATGTATGCGGACAACAACAGCCTGACCGTAGGAGACAAGATCAAAGTTGGAGGTGAAGAACTGTCCATTACAGGACTGATAGCGTTATCCGACTACAGTTGTTTATTTTCCAACAACAGCGACATGATGTTCGATGCAGTAAAATTCGGCGTTGCCATTATGACAGAAGAGGGGGCTGACCAGTTCGGCACTACCCATCTGGAAT
>OLRY01002662.1_pt1 | contig 11451 bp, 8 predicted proteins | sample 1672541 | NCBI WGS metagenome assembly OLRY01 (sample SAMEA3136697, study PRJEB25190) | human gut metagenome | biome: human gut; feature: human-associated habitat; material: faeces | place: Austria | collected 2013
ATGTGTATTTGGAATTTCTCATTTTGGCTTGTACTATTTATATTCTAGCACCATACTATTTATATTCTAGCACCAGTGTTTGCCATTTTCTTTTCCTCCTGAAATTCATTTTTTGAATTTAAAAAGGCACTTCATTTTGAAATGCCCTAATATAAAAAATAGGGACACTCGTTCTCAAGTATCCCTATAATCTATCAATTATTTGATAGTTCAATATTCACTTTCATATTCAGGATTTTTTGTGTTCCCCGTACCGAGGTCTAATGCAACAACAACGGTTACTTTCTTCACAAGGCTCTTTTCTTTGTGATTTTCGCCTATTCTTTTGAAACTGAAAAACTCCACAAAGTGCGTAAATTCAAGGATTTCTACATATTTTTCCTTTGTAGCAACACCACAGTCTCCACTGTTTTTTCTTTGTCCCGAATAATTCTCTTTGTAAATTCACCATCATAGAATACTGGGAACTTGAATCCAATCGACTTTATTATCTGCTTATCCTGTTCTATGTGTTACAGGTATATTTCTATGTTTTTACATAAAAAAAGAATGACATAACTGTATCAGTTGACCAAAATGAATCATTATATGAGGCGATTATGTTTTAAGAATAAGGATGGATGAAAAAACAAGATTATTTTTTATGAATTATGATTGTTTTTTTACACCATATGAAATAGGACAAGTAATACAGTTAAAAAATGAAGCGGCAAAATTATTGTATATATATTTAAGATCATTTTGGGATGCCAATAAGAAACAGTTTTTACCAACATCATTAACATTAGATAATTTTAAAGATGTTGTTGGTAAAGCAGGAAGGTATCCAGCATATGTGCTTCATCAGAAATGCATATAATATTGCTTCTGTCGGAAAGCAGTCCAGTGTTCTCACAGAATTTTTGAATAGTAGTGATATAAACACCGCCGCTTGGCCTGTCTTTTAATGTCTGCTCTACTGCGAGTCCGATAATTTTGAAATATTGTAACACTGGAAGAAATGAAAAATTATCTGCGCGTGGATTATGACGATGATGATAGCTTAATCGAAACGCTCATAGGCCTCAATGGACACGGTACAGCGTGATGAACAGCTACAGCGCATCAAGGATACTACAGCAGAGGTAAGAGCGCTTCGCAAAAACGGAATTCATGTATCCGCCGTCTTTATGGGAAACGATGGCGAAGTGACAAATGCTAAACAGATTTACGGAAAAGAATTTACCAGGATCCGCCAGATTGATCAGCTTTCAAAAGCAGCTGGACGTCTGATTCAAAAAGAGATCCGGGAGTTATATAGTTAGTTACTTGTGGTTTTCCAGCTCCAGAACAACCACTTCACAGCTCCGTAAATTCAATGAATCCTTTTCACAATCTACCGTTCCATCTATACGGTTCGATAACCATACTTTTTCGATTTCGCTCTTCAGTTTGATTGTTGCAGCATCCTTTCCGAAATTAGCAGCCACAAGAATGCACTTGGATTCATCTTTACGGTAAAATGCCATGACTCCGTCCACATTTTCATATTCCGGAAGAAATTTTCCATAGGTAAATACTTCTTTCAGTTCATCCGATTTACGCAGTGCAACCAGTTTGCGATAATAATTCAAAACTGAATCCGGATCCTGTTCCTGAGCTTCCACATTCACGTCTTTAAATAAAGGATTTACCTTTAACCATGGAGTTCCTTTTGTAAAACCGCCATTTTCCCCGTTCGTCCATTGCATTGGTGTTCTTGCATTGTCACGGCTCATACGGCTGCATACTTCCAATGCTTCCTGATCAGATAATCCCGCTTCACGGGCAGTATGATACTGGTCTTTTGTACTGATATCATCAAATTCCTCCATGCTGTTCCATTTGGCATTTCTCATACCGATTTCCTGCCCCTGGTAAATGAAAGGAATTCCTCTGAGGAGAAGGCTTATGGTACCAAGCATCTTGATTCCGTCCGGTGTCTGAGCATAAGATGGCAAAAATCTGGATGCCCCTCTTGGCTCATCGTGATTTTCAATGATATTCGCCTTAAAGCCATACTTCTGTGTTTCTAATTGTGCCTGAATGATCGCAGCTCTCCATTTCGCAAATTCCAGCTTCGGAGCATCATACCATCCATGTTCTCCATCAGTGAGCGTATGGGCGCTAAAATCAAATATCGTTGAAAAATGACCGGTTTCTCCAATAAATTCCGGTAATTCATCCGGTTTCATGTTAAATACTTCTCCGACTGTAAAGGCATCATACTTTTCAAAAGTTGATTTTTTCAGATCTTCCAACAGCTCCCCTACTCCGTCTACACTTTCAACCATCTTCCAGCAGCTTGCCAGACCATCTTTCCCATCCGGTGCAAAATCAGGAAAGTTCAGATCCTTCTTAATGTTTATGATCGCATCGATTCGAAAACCGGAGAGACCTTTTTCCAGCCACCAGTTGATCATTTTGTACAGTTCCTGCCGTAACTTCGGATTTTCCCAATTCAGATCCGGCTGTTCCTTTGCAAACATGTGAAAATAATATTTGTCCGTTCCCGGTACCTTTTCCCAACAGCTTCCTCCAAAATAGGAACGGTAATTGCTCGGTGGATTGCCGTTTTTTCCCTTGCGGAAATAAAAATAATCCGCAAACGCTCCATCTGGATCAGCAAGTGCTTTCTGAAACCACTCATGTTTATCGGAGCAATGATTAATAACCAGATCCATAATAATATGCATGTCTCGTTTTTTTGCTTCTGCCAGCAGTTCATCAAATTCTTCCATTGTTCCAAATTCTTCTGCAATTGCATAGTAATCCGCAATATCATATCCCTGGTCTACAAATGGTGATTTATAAATAGGTGATAACCAAATAATATCGATTCCTAATTTTTTCAGATAATCCAGTTTAGAAATAATTCCTCTCAGATCTCCGATTCCGTCTCCATTTGTATCCAGAAAACTCTTTGGGTAAATCTGATACGCTACTTTGTCATGCCACCACTTTTTTCCCATTTTTATCAACCTCTTTCATATATAATCATAGTATTTGTTCGCCATTGCGTTATTGCTTTAGCTGTATTATACTGCTATTATAAGATCTTATTCTTGACAAATCTTGCATTATTTTTTCATCATATAACACAATACTGCTATTATGGAGAGGACAAAAAATGAAAACGCCACATTCACTTATACCGGAGCAAAAAGAAAATATCAAACATGGAGAAGTTTATTTTCCAATCCAGAAGTATATTACAAAGCTGACAAAAGAAGCACCTGTCATAACAATGCACTGGCACGAGGAAGCAGAGCTTACCCTTATAACAAAAGGTTCCTGTGTCTACCAGATCGATTTAGTTGAATATGAGGCAAGTACCGGGGATATCCTGTTTATTCCTCCCCTGCTGCTGCATTCCATTATCCTGAAAAGCAGTCAGGACTTCTGTTCGGAAACCTATGTATTCCATATGAATCTTTTGGGAGGAAATACTGCAGACATCTGTTCTACCCGCTACCTTACGCCCATGGTAAACCACGAATTATCTTTACCCTGTCTCATTACCGCGGATCATCCTGCATATGATTCTCTTTGCAAGTCTTTTGCACAGCTTGCCTCCCTTTACGATACCAGGATGTTTGGATATGAACTCGCCATAAAATCTTATCTGCTGCAGACACTTTTTCTTCTGCTCCAGTACAGTAGCACAAGATTCTCCACGGAATCAGACTCTTCCGACAAATTAAAAATTGTACTTGATCATATTGATCTGCATTATGCAGAAGCTCTGTCGGTTTCTGAACTTGCAAAGCTATGTTATTTCAGCGAGTATCATTTTATGCGCTTTTTCAAAAAACACATGAATATGACCTGCATTCAGTATATTAACAATATCAGACTGGAAAAAGCGGTAGAGTTATTTGAACACGGTAACACCTCCATATTAGAGGTGTCTTTATCTGTTGGCTTTCATAATCTTTCTTATTTTTACAGAGCATTCAAAGCAAAATACCATATGACACCGCTGGCTTTTATAAAAAGATTAGAACTGGATTCTGTATAAGCTCATTCCCTGAGCGATTTTATATTTTCTTTAAATCCTGTTATTTTTTACGATAAATCCGAATCATCAAAGGCGTTTCTACCAAAAGCATGGCAACCCAGCCTACCAGATAGGAATATGGCAACGCTTCAATTCCAAAGTTCCACAACAAAATCATAGGTGCTGCTGCAATGACTCGGACTGCCATATTGGTAAAACTACTCATCAGTGTCACCTTCAGGTCTCCGATTCCACGGAAGAATCCTTGAATTGCATTCGTAACGGCCGGAAGAATATACATCACAGCAATCAGATGCAGATAAATGACACCATGTCCTATTACTTCCTCATCTTTTACGAAAAGTGCCATTAGTTCTCCGGCAAATACCTGGCAGATCACCATAACAGCTGCTCCATAAACAATTTCCAGAATCATCCCACAACGAAATCCCTCCCGCATGCGGTCATTTTTTCCGGCTCCCTTATTCTGCGCCATAAGTGCCGTCATGGCATGGGCAATATTCTGTTCCGGTGTAATTGCAAAGTCATCAATCCGATTGACCACCGCAAAAGCTGCAGCCACGGAAACTCCCATAGTATTAACCAGCGCCTGGATCGCAATTTTTCCCATTTGCACGGTGGCCTGCTGCATGGCGGATGCCCATCCGTAAGCAATTGTTTTCTTCAGCAAACGTGAATCGAATACCAGCCATTTCTTACCCAGACGAAGAATCGGTACTTTTTTCTGTATATAAATAATACAGAACAGGCAGCACAGTGCCTCACTAAGCACTGTGGAAATGGCGCATCCATTGCTTCCTGCCTTTAGTACAATGACAAAAAACAGATCTCCGAATATATTCAGGACTGCACTGATAATTAAGAAATACAAAGGCGATGCACTGTCTCCCAAAGCTCTTAAGGTACTGGAAAAAAAGTTATACAAAAAGGTGAACATTAATCCCAGAAAAATAATCCGTAAATACTGCCGTGTCATCTCCATAATCGATGCATCTACCTGCAGCAGATGCAGAATCGGTACAGCAAATACCACGCAAAGTAAAGTCAGAAAAAATGAAAAAACTACTCCCGACAACATGGTTGTACTGATCTGCCTGTGCAAAGTCTTATAATCCTTTGCCCCATACTGAATTCCCATGAGGATACTTGCCCCCATACATAATCCATTTAAAAACAGTATCATAAGCGTACTGATCGGATTACAGATACCAACTGCCGCTAGCGCTTCTTTCCCCACAAAATGCCCTACGATGATGCTGTCCACCGCATTATAAGTCAACTGAAACAGATTTCCCAAAACAAGCGGCACAGTGAAATTCACAAGAATCGGCATGATTTTCCCGGTTGTCAGATCTTTTGTCATCTCATTCCTCTCCTTCGGTAAAATTTAAAATTAATTCTCTTCCGTTTTCTTTCTTTTCCTTTCAGAAACCCTTGGCACTGACTGAAGAGTAATAGATGGAATTTTTAAACCCATTATTCCCTTCAGAATCCAGGTAAATGATAACATGACCAGAACCGGAATGGCACAGGTTGTCACAAGCAGCACTGCCACGCCCTCTATAATTCTGTTTAATCCATCCTCAAAAGCAGAGAGTTTTTCTGTAGCGACTTCACCTACCGCATCAATCGCATCATCAACCTTATCCTTCGCATTATTAAGAAATTCACTGAAAGAAAACTTTTTATCTTTCGTTTCTTGTACTTCATCCTTCTTGTCTGCGTTTGCAGAGGTATCTCTCTCATCTAATAATTCTTCCGTACCTTCCAGTGTAAAATCAGCTTCATAGGACTTTGCATAGGTTTCATTTACCATATTCGTCACCCATGCACTGGTAGGAACCAGTCCCCACAAAAGAACACCCAGAATGATACTCTTGATTCCGATTCTGTAGATAAATTCTTTCCATCCGTTTTTCAAAAAGTTGCCTGCTGCCAGAAGCACGCATCCGATAGGAAATAAGATTTTAAATGCAATATACCCGGTGATAGTCAGTAAATATTTTTCAACAATGATCACTGCATAAACGATCACCATATAGCCTGCGACATCTGCCAGCTTATTGGCGATCGGAGTTGCGGCTTCTCCCGGTATTGCTGCAGCACCTGTTGCAAGAGCGGTTGCTGTTCCGGAAAGCCCAAGTGCTTTTTTCTGCAATCCATTCAGCGTTTTGATAACCCAACGGTACGATTCGACAGAAGTTGCCCATTTGGAAACAACAAAAAATGATGCAAGAGCAATCCCAATGCAGATCAGCATCATGATCAGACGATTTCGCATCGGTTGCTTATAGTTTCTAACTGTGATTTCATGGCTGTCTGCCATCATAGGTTCTTTCATACTTATTTTCCTTTCATGCTATCTATTCTCGGATAAAGAAAGGATCGGATACAAGCTCCCGATCCTTTCCACCTTTTCAGTTTTCTATTTGTCCAGAACCGCAACCTGAATTGTCTTTACTGCTTCCTCCATACATTTGATGTCCTCGGCACGCAACTTTATATCCAGACACTTTACGGTATCTTCCACACTGGAAGCTTTTCGCATTCCAACCAGAAGACTCATTCGGTCATACTGAGATAATGCCCAGGCTTCTACCAGCGTTGCAAAACTGCAATGATATTCCTCACAAAGCGGTTTCCAGATTTCAAAGGCCCTGCGAAGTCCTTCTTTTTTCTCCGGATCTGTCCAAGGTATTCTGGATCGGATATCGGTTTTTGCAAATTCACGTTCCATAAAGGCAGGAGAAGTTAAAAATCCTTCCTCCAACACACCATAGGTCTGAAATACCGTGTTATACTTTTTACACAGATCAAAATATTCTCTGCCATGGAAAGGAGAGAGAATACTGAAAAATTCCTGTACAACGGATACTTTTCCGCCGGCTTCCTGATATGCAGCTAAATCTGCGGGTTGACTGTTAGAAAGTCCATAGATGCGAATCTTTCCTTCACGAACCAGATTCTCCAAAGCTCCAACCGTTTCCTCCACCGGAAAGCTGCCGCAGACATAATGTACGATAACAGAATCCAGATAATCGGTTCCCATTCTTCGCAGAGAGTCTTCCACGTCCTTTTTCACTGCTGATGCGCGGGTGTCATTGTTAACGGTATAACCGTCTCGTTCGTAATGGAAATTACCGCCTTCATTTCTCCAGTTCAGTGAGCATTTGGTCTGCAAAACAAAATCATTTCTTCTGCCTTTCAGTGCCTTACCAAGCAGTTCCTCACTTACTCCTGTACCATATACCGGTGCGGTATCGATGTAATTCACGCCATGTTCATGACAAATATCAAGCAGGCGCTTCGTATCCTCAACTGTAGAATCTCCGTCTGTCCAGACACTTCCGCCGCCAAGCCCCCAAGTACCTAATGCAACCACAGAAACATCGATGTCCGTGTTGCCAAGCTTTTGAAATTTCATTTTAATTCCTCCGTTTTTCGTTATTCTTTCCTGCTTTTTATGCAGTATCCTAACCGTACAGCGTTCCCCTCACAAGGCTGTCTATATTTAAAAAGACAATTTTATCACATCTGTGCGTTACTTACTCTACCTATTAGTATATACCACGCTCCGGAATAAGTAAAATAAAATCACTTTACCATTTCAAAAGCCACATGAATTCATCAAACCGGAATCGATTAATAACCCCAACTGATTATTTCCCAATTCTTTTTATCTTTTGTTTTCACTAAATGCCACTGCCAGTTGGTATATGTAGCATTAGGATTGAACCCACCATCTCCACCTTTTTCGTCTGTATCAAAGGTTAATAATACTACAATAAGTTCTTGATTATTTTCTTTCCAATCCATTACTTCTTAGTTATAAAATGTGAACGCATGCGTTCACTATTCCAACTGCTGTTCAACCAAAACTGTTTCCATTATACAGTGCAAAATAACTAGTGGACCATTTCCTGAAAGAAAAACAGCATGTTCATCTTCATTAAAATGATGACGTTCGTTTGCTATATTCAAGCCTGCAAGTGTTTTCCCAGCACCAGGGACTCCTGTAACAAAGCATATAGCTTTTTCGCTGTTTTTCTTACACTGATCGATTATATTGGAAATTGCCTCTGTTGTTATTGTTAAATTCTTTGCACCAGCATCATTCCTAGAAATATCTTCGACACCATGTTTTCTATACAATGCCTGCGCAGCTTCAATGATGGTCGGTGTCGGAGCGTATCTTGAATTTATCCACTCCAGTGCAGATAACGACGTGGCATTAATTCTCGAAATGGTTTCTCGAATAGTACTGCCAATATTATTTTCATTACAAAAAAGAGTGTTATGAATATTATCTGCCATACAGTAATATTCATTCTGTTTCTCTGCCGCCTTCGTTGAAACATTGATAGGAACAAGATGCCTAGTCCTACTTTTATCATGAAAGTATTTCAAATCCAACGCATAATCCATCACCTGATCGGTGGTAGATTTCTTGTACTCTTTATCTCCTACCTTAAACTCTAGGAGAAAAATAATTCCTTCTATTATGCATATCACATCTACCCTGTGCCCCATTCTTGGGATGGTATATTCGAAAATAATATCACATTGAGAAAACTCGACTAATTGTTCCTTTAAAATTTGAATCTCCGATCTCCAAGCCATCTTTTGGAGATCGGTAGTTTCAAACTCATCATTAATCAATAATTGGCCGAGAACAAGCTCATCATCCTCTAATATGAAGTTATTTATAGAATTAAAATAGTATGCTCTTCGGCTCATAAGTATCTCCTTATTTCTGTGATAATGCTTTATTAAGCTGGTTAGCCAATTTCTTTGCTATAGCTTTTGCCATTATAGGCGGCACCGCATTTCCTACCTGCTGATATTGCTTATCCTTTGTCCCACAAAAAACGAAGCTATCCGGAAATGTCTGCAAACGAGCTGCTTCTCTTATACTTACTGCTCTGTCTTTTGTTGGATGCACCCACATTGATTTACGCACATTTACTACAGTACCGGATGGCTCATCATATTTTAAGCGAAGATAGATCGTATTCTGCGTTCTTGTAACATCTGTATACGTGTTTAGTTTTATCATCCATATCGTCAATATCACCAAGCCACATTATCAACTTTCCATTAGTATTAAATCCAAATGGAATATTCCAGTCATACTGATACAACCCTGAAGAATCTTTTTTTGCAATATACCCATAGCTCTCTGAGAAGATTTCCACTTCATATTCTGGCATAGCCAAGAAAAACACTAAAGCTTCCTTCTCAAAATATACTGGGGTCAGGAAGCCTTCAACAGAATGCTCTTCATCGTAACACAAACCGGGAATATTGTAATAATCCCTATGGTCATATTCGTAATTCTGCTCAACACAATATTCAAATTTTTTCTTATATCCAGTAGGATGAAATTCACCAATAGTCTGGTTTTCCTTAACCGCAGTTCTATATGCGCCATCAATCATCTGTTTCGTATGTTCAGGCAAGAATTCATTTCCGCATTTTTTACAACGTAATACAAGAATAGGAGAAAAATGCAAAATCCTACCTTCGATAATACAAGTCAACTCAGTTTCAACAAGCTCACAACATCCATTACAGTTGGCGCACTCATCAAATCTATAAGTCTGATATTCTGTTATAAATTCATCGTATGAATCAAAGCAACATTTCACAACTACCACTCCTTCCATAACATCTAATCCACTGCCTGCTATATTGCCAACAGTCGAGTTGCCGGATTAGACAACATCTAAATCACTCACTCAAATTGAGTTTGCACCCTAGATAACATCTATCCTAGTGCCACAACCCACGACATCTAATCCACAGCCTAAACCCTCTGACCGTTTTTACAGTAGATATGTTTCAATATAAGAAATACGGACTTTCATGAGCTATTGCCTAATCTCAAAAAAGCCCGTAAATACGCTACTTTTCGCTATTTATTTCTCTTTCCTAGACATCAAACAGACCGTCTCAACGTGTTTCCCTGTGGGTAGGGAATTTTCTGTATCTTCTTCATCATCGAAAAACATTGTATCAACCAGTTTTCCATCCACATTCAGCGGAATCTTGAACTGTACTGATTTGACCCATCTGCCGTCTTCCTGCTTCTCCTTGAATATTTCCACTTTTTCAAGCAATGCATTCATAAGTATCTTCTTGTCTGCATCTGATACATCGTCAATATTCTCTATTGTTGTATCTATCAGTCTCTTATAGACTTCCGTTGAAAGATTCTCTCCCTGAGCATTCTCTATTGCCAACTCATTCTGATACAAAAGATTTTCGATTGATGCAAGCTGGTCATTGATTTCGTCAAGATATGCTCTATAAGATTTCATCAAGTCATCATACAAATTATCATCAATATCTAACTCATTGATTCTGCGTAATTGCTTTGTTTTCTTTGTATTCAGCTTTGCACGCTCATCAACTAATCGTGTCTTCTCTGCTTCCAATTCTTTCAATGAATCATCTGTACCAACTCTGTTCAATACATTGTCTTTCATGCTGTTTTCACCGCCAAAGACGTATTTTATCATCTGTATGACTTCTGCATTGATTTCATCCTGTCGAATATGCTTTTTATAATCACAAGGATGTCCTGAGACCATTTTTCGATTTTTACAGATATAGTACCACATATCTGTATAGAACTCCTCAGAACCCTTTTTCTTCTTCCTATTGACCACGCCATACATCGGAGCACCGCAAACCGGACATTTCACAATACCTGACAGAACATGTTCATGCAGTAAGCTGTGTGTCTTCTCACGCTTGAAAGCGTTCTTCATTCGCTTAACCTGTACTTTGTACCATGTTTCTTCATCTATGATAGGTTCATGCTTGCCCGGATACAGCTTGTAGCTGTCCTTATCCTGTTTCACCACATGAAATTCATTGCGTGTACCTTCAATCTTTTCAGTTTTCCGGCGACCATACGCAATTTTTCCAGCATATACAGGATTGTCCAGAACTCCTTTTACAAAATGGTCTGAAATCAATGGCACTGTTCCATTCTGACGAACAGTCTTTCTATATCCATTATCATTGAGCCATTTTGCAACAGCATTGACACCCATACCAGACAAATATTTCTCATAAATCAGCTTTATCAATTTAGCTTCGTCTTCATTTATTACAAGCATCTTTGACTTTTGTCCTTCAACTGCCACAAGTTTATAGCCATAAGGTGCAAAACCACCGTTCCATAAACCGTCACGAGCTTTCTGTCTTCTACCAGCCATTGTCTGCTCACTGATATTGCTTCTCTCGATTTCTGCTACAGATGCAAGCACAGAAATAATCAACTTACCAGCTGCACCTGCACTGTCAATACCATCTTCAACGCACAACAGATTCACTCCATAGTCTTCCATGAACTGTAATGAATTAAGTGTATCAGCAGCATTACGACCAAATCTCGATAGCTT
>OLRY01002669.1_pt1 | contig 11406 bp, 8 predicted proteins | sample 1672541 | NCBI WGS metagenome assembly OLRY01 (sample SAMEA3136697, study PRJEB25190) | human gut metagenome | biome: human gut; feature: human-associated habitat; material: faeces | place: Austria | collected 2013
AGGATATGGAGTTTACTGTAGAGCATGGTAAACTGTATATGCTTCAGACACGTAATGGTAAGAGAACTGCACAGGCTGCTCTTAAGATCGCTTGTGACCTCGTTGATGAGGGAATGAGAACTGAGGAAGAGGCTGTTGCAATGATCGATCCTCGTAACCTTGATACACTTCTTCATCCGCAGTTCGATGCAGCTGCTCTTAAAGCTGCTACACCGATGGGTAAAGGTCTTGGTGCTTCTCCAGGAGCTGCTTGCGGTAAGATCGTATTCTCTGCAGAGGACGCTGTTGAGTGGGCTGCAAGAGGAGAGAAAGTTGTTCTTGTTCGTCTTGAGACATCCCCAGAGGATATCACAGGTATGAAAGCTGCTCAGGGTATCCTGACAGTTCGTGGTGGTATGACATCTCACGCAGCTGTAGTTGCTCGTGGTATGGGATCCTGCTGTGTATCCGGATGCGGCGATATCGCTATGGATGAGGAGAACAAGAAATTCACACTTGCTGGTAAAGAGTTCCATGAAGGAGATGCAATCTCCATTGATGGTACAACAGGTAACATCTATGACGGACTTATCCCGACTGTAGATGCTAAGATCGCTGGTGAGTTCGGACGTATCATGGGATGGGCTGACAAGTACAGAACAATGAAAGTTCGTACAAACGCTGATACTCCTGCTGATGCTAAGAAAGCTCGTGAGCTTGGTGCAGAGGGAATTGGTCTTTGCCGTACAGAGCATATGTTCTTTGAGGGCAACAGAATTGATGCATTCCGTGAGATGATCTGCTCTGAGACAGTAGAGGAGAGAGAAGCAGCACTTGCTAAGATCCTTCCGGAGCAGCAGGGAGACTTCGAAAAACTCTATGAGGCACTTGAAGGAAATCCTGTAACAATTCGTTTCCTTGATCCGCCACTTCATGAGTTCGTTCCTACAGAGGAAGAGGACATCAAGAAACTGGCTGATGCTCAGGGCAAGACTGTAGAGCAGATCAAGACAATCATCGCTTCCCTTCACGAGTTCAACCCGATGATGGGACATCGTGGATGCCGTCTTGCTGTTACTTATCCAGAGATTGCTAAGATGCAGACAAGCGCTGTTATCCGCGCAGCTATCAACGTTAAGAAGAATCATCCGGATTGGAACATCAAACCGGAGATCATGATTCCGCTTGTTGGTGACATCAAAGAGCTTAAATATGTTAAGAAATTCGTTGTAGAGACAGCAGATGCTGAGATCAAAGCAGCAGGTTCTGACCTTGAGTACGAGGTTGGTACTATGATCGAGATCCCGAGAGCAGCTCTTACAGCTGATGATATCGCTAAAGAGGCTGACTTCTTCTGCTTCGGTACAAACGACCTTACACAGATGACATACGGATTCTCACGTGATGATGCTGGTAAGTTCCTTGACGCTTACTATGACGCTAAGATCTTCGAGAACGATCCATTTGCTAAACTTGACCAGACAGGTGTTGGTAAACTTATGAAGATGGCTATCGAACTCGGAAAACCGGTTAATCCGAAACTTCACGTTGGTATCTGTGGAGAACATGGTGGAGATCCAAGCTCTGTAGAATTCTGCAACAGCATTGGTCTTGATTATGTATCTTGCTCACCATTCCGTGTACCGATCGCTCGTCTGGCTGCTGCTCAGGCTGCAATCGCTCAGAAGAATGCAAAATAAGCATATACAGATATTATAGCGAATAATGAATAATAGAATCCCCCTGATATCTATGAAATGGATGTCAGGGGGATTTTTCTATCGGGAAGATTTTTTCTGGTAAAGAATGCATTCCATGTTTCATGGAAACAAGTCAAAGTCTGTAATTTTAGGAGACTTTGATGATTGCTGTGGCAAGGAATATAATTTGCAGGGTGAGTTTTATTTTATATCGTTAAAATTTAAAAACATTAAATTTGCGCTAAAATAAAAAAATCACTATTTTTTTAAAATGTATATGATACAATGAACCAACTAAATCTGAAATATTCTTATAAAATCATTTTAGAAGAGCGTAAGATGATTGCAAGTTATTAAAATCTAAAACAAATCAATAATAGTGGAAAGAAAAATTGATGATATTCTATGGAATGAGAAATAAGTCAATTGTGATGATTAAACTGGACCCCATGTCAAGGACACAGATTGACCGTATGTTTGAAGACATAAAAATAGATCAAGAAGATCTTGAAAATTGCTTGACTGGGATACAAAAATTAGAAAATAGATCAAGAAAATTCTGGAAATAACTTGACTGGAAAATTAGAAACACGAAAATAAATCAAAAAGAAATAAAACGATAGATAAAAAACAATTTCAAATAAAGGGGGATAGTCTATGTATAAATTAAAAAATATGCTTATCCAAGAGCAAGAACATTTGGAGAAAATCGTTATGCAAGAGCAGCTGTGCGAAAAATAGAATTGTATCAAATAAATCATATATATCCAGGCGATCGGTTGATTATAACTTTTGAGACAGAACAAAATGTATTGAATTCAAAGATAATAGAGAATCTGATAGAAAAATATTTGATATAAAAGGACTTATGATATAATTAGCTTGTTGGGGAGAAGGATACTCTGATGGAGAGATAGAGCTGTTTGGAAAAATCTTACACCGCGATGAACATTTGCTATACAAGTATGCAGAGAATGAAATGTTTAAAAAGAATAAAGTCTAGGACGGAGGAGAAATACATGGAATTAGTAAACGGAAGACCAACAGACACACAAGGCAGATTGGATAAGGAAATCCGCGTATATGATTTCCTGGATTCGCTAGGAGTCAGCTATCAGAGAATCGACCATGAAGCAGCAATGACAATGGAGGCATGCGAGGAAATCGACCGGACGCTGGAGGCGACGATCTGCAAGAATCTGCTTTTATGCAACCGACAGGAGACACAGTTTTATTTACTGATGCTTCCGGGAGATAAGGTGTTTAAAACAAAGGATCTGTCAGCGCAGATCGGTTCGTCCAGACTTTCTTTTGCAAAAGCGGAGTATATGGAACAATATCTGGACATCACGCCGGGATCTTTAAGTGTGCTTGGACTGATGAATGATAAGGACAAGATGGTACGGCTTCTGATTGATGAAGATGTGCTTACAGGAGAATATATCGGATGTCATCCATGTATCAATACATCGAGTCTCAGACTTAAGACAAAAGATCTGGTAGAGAAGATTATTCCGGCAATGGAACATGAGCCGACCATTGTGAAGCTGTAAATCCGCCAGAAAACGAAAGGGTAGCAGAAACAGCAATATAGAAACAGAAAGATTTTTGACAGTGCAAATATAAAAACTGGATAATGAAAAATATTACAAAATCTATATAAAAAAGAAAATAAATTCATGCAAAATTCATATAAAAAAAGAAAGAAACACCTTGACGAAAAGAAAGATTTCTCTTAAAATATGAAAGGTTGTGCTAAAGAAGAACAACTGCCGTGCAGAATCATCTGGATACAGACGGATATGCGGCAGTTTTATTATGTGACATAGTATAGAATTGCACATATATTACAGTCTATATTTATGACACAGGCAGTTTAGTGAAAATTATATTTTATCATGCAAATAAAGGAGAGATATACGGATGAAGTATGATGTAATTATTATTGGCGCCGGACCGGGGGGAATTTTTGCTGCTTATGAGTTGATGAAAAAGAAACCAGACTGCAAGATCGCAGTATTTGAAGAAGGTTATCCGCTGGAAAAGAGAAAATGTCCGATTGATGGCGAAAAAGTAAAGAGCTGTATCAACTGCAAACGCTGCTCGATCATGTGCGGATTTGGCGGAGCCGGAGCATTTTCAGATGGAAAATACAATATCACCAATGATTTCGGCGGAACTTTATTTGAGTATATCGGTAAAAAACAGGCTGTTGAGCTGATGAAGTACGTCGATGAGATCAATATGGAAAATGGTGGAGAAGGGACAAAACTGTACTCCACAGCCGGAACAAAATTTAAAAAGCTTTGTCTTCAGAACAAGCTGAATCTTCTGGATGCATCTGTACGTCATCTGGGAACAGATATCAATTACGTCGTTCTTCAGAATCTTTATGATCAGATGAAGGATAAAATGGACTTCTTCTTTGATGCACCGGTTGAGACAATCGAGATCATTGATGGCGGATACCGCATTGTGTGTGAAAATGGCGCTTATGAATGTAAGAAATGTGTGGTTTCTGTCGGACGAAGCGGAAGCAAATGGATGGAAAAAGTCTGCAAGGATCTTGCAATCCCGACCAAATCAAACCGTGTGGATATTGGTGTCCGTGTAGAGCTTCCGGCAGTGATCTTCGCACACCTGACAGATGAGCTTTACGAGAGCAAGATCGTATACCGTACAGAAAAATTCGAGGACAATGTGCGTACTTTCTGTATGAATCCGAACGGTATTGTGGTAAATGAAAATACCAACGGTATCATCACAGTAAACGGACACAGCTATGAAGGAAATGAAAAAAAGACGGACAACACCAACTTTGCCCTTCTGGTTGCAAAGCATTTCTCTGAGCCATTTAAGGACAGTAACGGATATGGTGAAAGTATCGCAAGACTTTCCAATATGCTAGGCGGTGGTGTGATCGTACAGCGTTTTGGTGATCTGGTACGTGGAAGAAGAAGTACAGAAAAGCGTATTGAAGAAGGTCTGGTAACACCAACCTTATCAGCAACGCCTGGTGATCTGAGTCTGGTTCTTCCAAAGCGAATCATGGATGGAATCATTGAGATGATCTATGCTCTGGATAAGGTAGCACCTGGTACAGCAAATGACGATACCCTTCTCTATGGTGTGGAAGTAAAATTCTACAATATGGAAGTAGAGATCGATAAGAATCTGGAAAGCTGCCATAAGGGACTGTATGTGATCGGTGACGGAAGTGGTGTTACACATTCTCTGTCCCATGCATCTGCAAGTGGTGTTTATGTTGCGAGACATATTATCAGCGAAGAAGAATAGTCTGCAAATAAAAAGTCGGACTGGGATGGAAAAGTAAAATAAAGAGAAAATTAAAAACCGTAAATCCGGAGATTTGCAGTATTGTAAAGAGCAAATCCGGATTTACGGTTTTTTGTTGTATCGAAAAAGTAGTAGAACTTTTTGATGCAGATATGCCTAGTTTTTTATGGTTGCCCGCCGGTAAGTCATATAGGCGATCACAGCAGTGGCAAATTCGGTAATTCCGAATGCGTACCAGATTCCGGAAGCCCCGAAGATCCGGCTTAAGATAAATGCGGCCGGAATAATGATGATCGTATATCTGCACAGTGAGATGAGCAGGGACGGTGTTCCCTTTCCAAGTCCTTCGAGTGCACCAGAGCTGGTGATGGACACGGAAGAAACTAAAAATCCGAGGCTGATAATCCGAAGTGCCATTCCTCCTGCCTGAATGGTTTCCGGATTAGAACTGAACAGTGCGATCAGTGAATCCGGGAAGAGCTGGCAGAAAACGGTACCAAAGAGCATGATCCCAAGACTCAGATAAAGGGTATCGGCAAACAGTCTGTGGACACGCTTTGTCTCACCGGCACCGTAGTTGTATCCGATCAGCGGACGCATTCCCTGGATGATTCCATTTGCCGGAAGATACAGGAAGGTCTGAAGCTTGTAATAGATTCCGAGCACCACCACGTAAACCTGGGAGTAGGCGGAGAGAATCCCATTTAGTGCGGTGATAAGCAGGGATGGAAGTGCCATATTCAAAGTGGCAGGGATTCCAACCGCGTAAAGTCGTCCGGCCATGGCACGGTCTACGTGGCAGCTTTTATGAATTTTCACCGGAAGCGGTCTGGTAAAATAAAAGGCAAGGTACAGTACCAGTGTGACAACCTGACCAAGACCGGTTGCAAGTGCGGCTCCTTCAATTCCCATTTTCGGGAACGGTCCGATTCCGAAAATCAGAAGTGGATCCAGTACGATATTGAAAATACATCCGCTCATCATGCAGATCATGGACACGCGCATCCGTCCGACTGCCTGGAAAATTTTTTCCCAGGTAATTTCAAGAGAGATTACAATGGAAAATCCAAATGCGATCCGGGAGTAGGCATTTCCCATCTGAATAACGGTCATGTCTTTTGTAAAAAGCTGTAAAAATAGCGGCATTACGGCAATTGTGACTACGGTAAGAACAATACCGTGGATGACAGAGAGAAAAAGTCCCTGTGTGGCAGCTGCATCTGCTTTTTTCTGATTCTGGGCGCCAAGGAAAAAGGAGATGGCGGCATTGATTCCGATTCCAAAGCCGACACCGACTGAGGTGATAAAATTTTGGATCGGGTAGACTAAAGACAGAGCAGTCATTGCTTCTTCACTGATCCGTGCAACGAAATAGCTGTCAACAATATTATAAAGAGAGTTGACCATCATTGAAATCACCATTGGCAGAGCCATGGAAATCAGAAGTGGCAGAATCGGTTTTTCTTTCATGTAAGTCTGGTTCATAAACATTCCTCCTGATAAATGTAAAGCATAAGGTACAAAATCTGTAAAAAAGGGCAGAAGCCCGATATATAAAAAGCCACATAACTGTCGCTGTATGCAACAAGTTATGTGGCGAAAAGTAGATATCTATTTTGATATCCAGAAAAATCCACAAAGATTTTGGTATAAAATTACACAGATAGTTATTTTAAAAATTTTCCTTCCATTTGTCAATATCTTTTTTAAAAAATAACAATTAAAATATTGACAAAAAAGTAAGCCTAAACTAACATAAGTGTATGAAATATAACATTACTACGATATGAGTAATTAAAGGAAGGAGTAGAGGAATGTTTTTAGAGATTAAGGGGATCAAAAAGTCGTTTGGAACAGGCGACAGCCGGGTAAATGTTCTGAAAGGATTTGATCTGGAAATTGAAAGAGGAGAGTTTTGTGTGCTTCTGGGACCATCTGGTTCCGGAAAATCGACTCTTCTGAATATTATAGGCGGTATTGACGGGGCAGATGAAGGAAGTATTACGATTGATGGAGAACAGCTGGAGGATATGACAGAGAAGAAGCTGTCCCTGTACCGGAGAAAGCATCTGGGTTATATATTCCAGATGTACAATTTGATTCCAAACCTGACACTTAGAGAAAATATTGAAATCGGTGCTTATTTAAGTAATCGTCCGCTGGATGTGGATGAGCTGATGCAAACGCTGGGTATTTATGAACATCAGAACAAGCTGCCGAACCAGCTTTCCGGAGGACAGCAACAGAGAACCGCGATTGGACGTGCAATTGTCAAAAATCCGGACATCCTGCTCTGTGATGAGCCAACCGGTGCGCTGGATTATAAGACATCCAAGGAAATCCTGAAGCTGATCGAAACAGTCAATCAGAAATATGGGAATACCATTATTATGGTTACCCATAACGATGCAATCAAGGATATGGCAGACCGGGTGGTAAAACTTCGTGATGGAATGATCCGCAAAAATTACTGTAATGAGCATAAACTTTCTGCAAGTGAGCTGGAATGGTAAGGAGGACGCGTGTTATGAAGAGTCCGTTGAGAAAACGGCTTCCGAGAGAACTGAAGGGAGAAATTGGAAAATACCTGGTGGTTCTGATCCTTATGATTGCAACGATTGGGTTTGTATCCGGCTTTCTGGTTGCTGACGGAAGCATGATAAAAGCATATAATGAAGGCTTTGAGAAATACAAGATTGAAGATGGAAATTTCCGGGTAAAGAAAAAAATTACCAAAGCACAACAGGAAAACATCGAGAAAAATGGTGTGACACTGTATGAAAACTTTTATCTGGAAGAGACACTGGACAATGGAAGTACCATGCGTATTTTCAAAAACCGGGAAGAGGTCAACCTGGTGTGCCTGATGGAAGGAAAGCTTCCTGAAAAAGCAGGAGAGATGGCTATTGACCGTATGTATGCGGACAATAATAAGATTTCTGTCGGAAATACACTGAAAAGTGGTTCACAAAAGTGGAAAGTCACAGGATTTGTGGCATTGTCTGACTATAGCTGCCTGTTCCAGAACAATAATGACAGCATGTTTGATGCAATCAAATTCGGGGTATCGGTTGTAACACCGGAAGAGTTTGAATCCCTGGATCAGGAGAAGCTTCAGTACAGCTATTCCTGGGTGTATGACAAAGCACCGAAAAATGAAAAACAGGAAAAAAAGATGTCGGAAGATCTGATGGAAGCACTAGGAGAAGAAGTCACTCTGGAGTCATTTGTGCCACAGTATCTGAACCAGGCAATTACATTTACCGGTGATGATATGGGGAGTGACCGTGCAATGATCACAATGCTCCTCTATATGATCATTGTGATCATTGCGTTTGTATTTGGAATCACGATCAGCAATACGATCCGGAAAGAAGCAGGTGTGATCGGAACTCTGCGGGCTTCCGGGTATACAAGAAAAGAACTGATCGGACATTACATGGCACTTCCGGTGATCGTTACGCTGATCGGTGCGGTGATCGGAAATATTCTGGGTTATACAGCACTGAAAAATGTATGTGCGGGGATGTATTATGGAAGCTATAGTCTGCCGACCTATGTGACGGTGTGGAATGCAGATGCTTTTTGGATGACAACAGTGGTTCCGGTGCTGATCATGCTGGTAGTCAACTATGGAATCCTCCGTTACAAGCTGAGGCTTTCACCGCTGAAATTCCTGAGAAGAGATCTTTCTGGAAGCAGGCGGAAAAGAGCAGTCCGGCTAAGTCCAAAGCTTGGAATCTTCCATCGGTTCCGATTGCGTGTGATCTTCCAGAATATGAGCAATTACATTGTACTTTTTATTGGAATCATATTTGCGAATCTGCTTTTATTCTTTGGACTTTTGCTGCCGTCAGTACTTTCGCACTATCAGCAGGATATCCAGAGCAATATGCTTGCAAAATACCAGTATATGCTGGAGGTTCCGGTAAGTGCGATGAGCGGAAACAAACTGGACAGTATGCTGGAGCTTTTACAGTTCTCTTATGGAACAAAGACGGAGAATGAAGACGCGGAAGCATTCAGTGCGTATTCGCTGGAAACACTGCCGAGCAAATATAAGACAGATGAAGTGATCCTGTACGGAATCAAACCGGACAGTAAATATATCGATGCAGATCTGGAGGACAGTGAGGGTGTCTATATTTCCAGTGCCTATGCAGAGAAGTTTCTGTTGAAGCCGGGCGATTCAATCACGTTGAAAGAAAAATATGAAAAGACAAAGTATACATTCAAGGTTAAAGGAATCTACAAATACAGCGGTGGAATCTGTGTATTTATGCCACAGGAGCAGTTGAATGATACCTTTGATATGGGAAACGATTATTTCAGTGGATATTTTTCCAATTCGAAGATCAAGGATATTGATGAGAAATACATTGGCTCTGTACTTGATCTGGAAGCACTGACAAAGATTTCGAGACAGCTGGATGTATCTATGGGAAATATGATGGGGATGGTCAACGCTTTTGCAATCGGTATTTATATGGTTGTGATCTATCTGTTGTCCAAGATCATTGTTGAGAAAAATGCACAGGCTATTTCCATGACGAAGATCCTGGGATATACCAATGGAGAGATCAGCAGGCTTTATATCTGGTCGACGACGATCGTGGTGATCATCTGTCTGCTTCTCAGCCTGCCGATTGAGAAAGCAGTTATGAATGTGCTGTTCCGGGAAATGATGCTGACTAGTATTTCCGGCTGGATCGCGCTTTGGATCGATCCGAAGATTTATGTGGAAATGTTCCTGATCGGGATTGGAACCTATGCAGTTGTGGCAATGTTAGAATATCGAAGGATTAAACATGTGCCGATGGATGAGGCACTGAAAAATGTAGAGTAAGGGAGTAAAAGAAGAGAATTAAGGTACGGATCAGGGCAGACTAAGCTGCCCTGTAGATTGCCGGGACAATCTCGCGGAGGAGAGCAAGAAGCGCCTGAAACTGTGCGTGATGATAAATATTTTTCCGATAGACAGCACAGATGTCCCTGGTGTCATGAAAGTGATCCGGGGTAAAGAAATGAATGTCCGGAAAGGAAGTAGTCCGTGCATAAATTTCAGGAAGAAAGGCAATCCCCATCCCTCGTCTTGCAAGAGAAAAGGCAGTATTACTGCTGGTGCAGATGCAGCGGATATTTGGATGGAAAGCAGCAGTATCGCAGATCTTCCGGCTGATCTTTCCGAGATCGTGATCTTCTGAAAGCAGAATAAAAGGAACTGCAGATAACGCAGGCAAATGAATTTGAGGAGTGGCAGAGATGCCCTCCTCTTTTGGTGATGGATCGGAAAAAGGACACAGTTTGTAGATAAACGAAAGCTGATCACAAAAGAGGAACTGCTGGATATGGTTGCAGTTGGAAAGTCAGTTCCCGGAATTATGATCACCAATATCAGTATGCTGTTTGGCTATTATGTAGGTGGTTGGTTCGGAGGTGTCTGCGCAGTACTCGGAATGACCTGTCCGGCGGTTCTGATCCTGTCGTTTGTTACTGCATTTTATAAGGTGCTGAAAAGTAATGTCTGGTGCTATGCGGCACTTCGCGGAATCCGCTGTGCGGTAGTTCCGATTATGGGAAGTGCGGCACTTTCACTGGGGAAAGAAGCGTTCCGCAGAAAATCAGCAATCCCGATCTGTGCGTTAGCACTGGCGCTCTGTGTATTTACGGATATCAGTAATGTGGTGATGATCGTAGCGGGAGTGATACTGGCGCTTTCTATAAGAGCGGTGAAAAAGACAAGAGGAGGACAGACGGCATGATCTATCTCAGACTTTTTACAGCGTTTATGAAAATCGGATTTACCAGCTTTGGCGGAATGTCGATGATTCCGGTTATTATGCAGGAGATGAAGGTCAATCAGTGGATGACGGCGGAGGATCTGACTAACTTGATCGCTATCGCAGAAATGACACCGGGACCGCTTGGGATTAACTGTGCGACTTTTGCCGGGATGCAGACGGCAGGTGTTCTGGGTGGGATTGCAGCGGTTATGGGCGTGCTGATGCCAGCTTATACGCTGACGCTTGGCGTAGCGGTGTGCTTTGCAAAGTTCCGTGGCAATGATATTATGAGCTGTATGTTAAATGTGATCAAGCCAATTTGCATCGCAATGATCCTTGCGGTGATTTTGGATCTGATGCAGGAAAATTATTTTCCGGATGCGAGGATTGACTGGTTTGGGTGCGGGATCGGAGTGATGATGTTTTATCTGATATTGAAGAAGAACTGGTCAGTACCGAAGGTGATCACTCTTGCGGCGGTGTTTGGAATAGTTGGATATGGTGTGCTTGGGATTGGATAGATTTATAGATAGAACAGGAGAGTTATTCTTTTGCAAATTTGAAGATTTGTAAGAGGGTAACTCTCTTTTTGTTTCATAGGAAATTCCGAAGGAACTTCCTATGAAACAAAAGGCACTGCGTGCCGG
>OLRY01002671.1_pt1 | contig 11395 bp, 7 predicted proteins | sample 1672541 | NCBI WGS metagenome assembly OLRY01 (sample SAMEA3136697, study PRJEB25190) | human gut metagenome | biome: human gut; feature: human-associated habitat; material: faeces | place: Austria | collected 2013
AACGCTGATGCCATGATCAGATTCGGTAAATATATTACGGTTTTGAAGAATCTGGAACCTTTTAAATTCATTCGCACATCAGAAAACCATGCGCCCAATAACAGGGAGAGAAAGATTTGGGGAATAAAACACATAATCCATAATACCAATGTGTTTTTCAGGTACACCCAGACATCGCCACCGGTAAACAATTGCTTGTAATTTTCAAATCCAACAAAATTCGGTCCAACCTGTGTCAGACCAGACATATAATTTTCAAAAAAACTGTTATAAATGGTACTAATCAGCGGAATCAGCTGAAATACGATATAAACGACAATAAATGGAATCAAAAAAATGTATCCCCATTTATTATATCTAACGGCTTTTGCATTGCCTTTTTTCATACTCCTACCTCCTACACTTTGAACATCAGCCCATGCAAAATTTGCTTTCAGTAAATGGGCTGACGCTGCATATCAAGTTTTCACAGAAAATTTGATACTATCGCAGGTATGCATTTTTATGTATGTGCCTGCCCTCGAAAAGGCAGGCACATAAAATTGAAACTGAAAGTTTTCGCTTAAATAAATGTGATTAATGTGATAACTCAGGATACTTTTCTTCAACACCCTTGTAGAACAGATCTAACGCATCTTCTTTCGTTGCTTTTCCTTCAAAGTAATTCTTCATTGCTTTCTGGAACTCTTCGTTACATCCCTGGTCATACGAGCAGATGTTACTTAAATCAAGAGACTCAACACCTGCGCAGTACATTCCAAGTGGATTCTGTCCTCCGAGGATCTTGCTGCTGTAGCTTGAATCTTTTGCCATTGCTTCCATGACTGTCTTGTTGTTTACGAAATCATCATCCTTAACTACGATATCTTTCATGGTATCATCGTCAGTTGTCATCTTTAACATAATGTCTTTGATAAGACCTGCATTATCTGTACCCTTGGCTGCACAAATCCATGTACCGCCCCAGAAGAAGCCCTGTGGTCCCTGAGCTGCGCCCCAGCCACCATCGTGACCGATAGATCCTTCGGTGTCAGCAGCCATTGAGAAGTTAACTAACCAAGCCGGTCCAAAGTAGCAGAATACCTTTCCTTCAGGATAGAATCCCTTTGACCAGTCGTCTGACCACATATCAAATGTTCCTGTCTCACCGGCATCAACCAGTTTCTTGGAATCATCTACCCATTTCATAATGTTGTCGTCTACACTGACTTTTCCGTCTGTTACCCACTTTGTAGTTACATTGTTGGAATATACACGGTATGTATCGTTTGCAGAAGATGTCATCTTATATCCGGCATCTTTCATCTTCTTTGCAGTATCGTTAAAGGTATCCCAATCCTTAACATACTTCTGAACTTCATCCGGATCATCTGTTCCAAGTACTTCCTTGGCAGCTTCTCTGTTATAGAAGAGAACACCCGGGCAGCCCTGCCATGATACGCCTTTTAATGTTCCGTTGGAATCTGTTACGATATCCTTTGTGTACTGATACTGTTTTGACAAATCATCGTCAGTGATTCCAAGATCCTTGATTGGCATTGTGTAATCGCTGTCAACATACTTTAATGCGTAATCAGCTTCAACTAAGAATAAGTCGATCTTGTCATCTGCTGCTGCATCTGCCTGACTTAATAATGTTGTGTCCAGATTGTTCTGGTAAGCATTATCATCATTTGGCGTAATGTTCCAGTTAACCTCTACATCACCGATTTTTCCATGTGTAGCATCTACTTCCTCATATCCAGGATAGTGATCTGTGATACGGCTCTTGAACTCTTCATTCCAGCAGTAAATGTTAAGGACTTTTCCGTCATCAGAGCTGTCGGATACTGTAGCATCACCTGATGCCTGTGAACTATCCTTTTTAGCATCTCCGGAATCTCCGGAATCTCCTGAGCTTCCACATCCTGCAAACATTGTTGCTACCATTGTTGCACATAATAATGCGCTGACGATTTTCTTCTTCATATGAAAAACCTCCTCCTTCATATATGTGGTCTTACGACCGATTGTTTGTTTTTTTCAGGAATTTCTATCCCGTGTGAAAATCTGTTACTTTCGTATCTCCCCTACAGACTTTCCTGGTATTAGACTTCCTTCTATAACGACTCTCTCAACGAGAGTTGTTCGCGGTTGTTCGATGGTGTGAATCAGTCTTGCTGCAGCTTCTGTTCCGATGATTTCCGTGTTCTGGCGAATCGTTGTAAGCTTCGGATGAAGCAACTGCGACATTCTCGTTCCATCATATCCTGCTACGGATATATCTTTTGGGATTCGAAGTCCCATCTCAATGATGACATTACGTCCTCCTATTAAAGAGGTGTCATCCGGATAAATAATACAGGTCGGTGCATTCTGCAGATTCAGCAGTTCTTTTGTTTGTTTTGCGGCTCCTTTGGTTTCGAGATAATCCGCTGTCCGAATATACTCATCCGGGATTACCAGTCCAAGCTTATCTACCGTCCGGTAAAAGCTCGCCAGCCGGTCTCTTGTTACATATAAACCATCCTGACCATGTATATATGCAATTTTTCGGTGTCCCTGACTGTAAATATACTTCACAAGTTCTTCCATACCCTGTATATTGTTGGAGCATACTGCTGTGCAATTATGATGTACATAATCAATGGTCACTACTGGCAGCTCACTGTTCATCAGCTCCATGACATCGGGATCATTAAAATCGGCACAGACAATTGCGACTCCCTCAAAATTCCGGTATCTGCAATGTTCGTAATAGGACATCTTCCTATTCTCATAACAGGTATTGATAAAGGTAATATCATATCCCTGTTTTTCTGCCTGCACTTTCAATCCATTCAATACTCCGGAGAAATATTCATGGGTCAGACCACTTCCTGCTTCTTCTTCGAAGAGAACTCCTATATTATAGGAACGGTTCGTTTTTAATGCTCTGGCTGCGGCATTTGGGAAATATCCAAGTTCATCCGCAACCTTCTTAACCCGGTCTTTTGTCTCTTTGCTGATATCTTTATGACCATTTAAGGCCTTACTTACCGTCGCAGTGGACACTCCACATCTTTGGGCGATTGTTTTTAAAGATACCATTCATTCCTCCTGTTTCTGAAAACTTGCTTAATCGTTTTCGTAGTTTTACTATACCCCTAATGTCAGACAATTGCAACTGTTTTTGTGCATTTCGTCACGTTTCACACTTTATTGTCATACTTTTTGTGCATATTTTACCCTAAAAATTCTAGGAACAACCCTTTTTACCTTATATTTATATTTCACTTACACGTTTACGCAATTTCATTCGTAATTTATTGTTTCGAAGCCGTTTGTCAGTTTGCTGTATTTTTCATTGTTCTTTTTGTTCAATATGCCATATTTTCCTATTTATTGGCTTTTTCTGTTGCTTTTTCTACTTTTAGAATATATACTCTATCTTAAGAATTCGATTACTTAATCGTTTTCGTTATAATCGTTGTGTAAACACAGTATAAATATATTATCAATGGAGGTTATTTATGAAATACGGATATTTTGATGATGTCAGAAAAGAATATGTCATCACATCCCCAAAGACTCCACTCCCATGGATCAACTATCTTGGATCTGAGGATTTCTTCTCTCTGATTTCCAATACATGTGGAGGTTATAGTTTCTATAAAGATGCGAAGCTTCTTCGTCTGACACGTTATCGTTACAACAATGTTCCTTATGACAGCAACGGACATTACTACTACATTAAGGAGAATGACACGATCTGGAATCCTGGATGGATGCCGACAAAGACAGAGCTGGATTCTTATGAATGCCATCACGGAATGGGATATTCTACCTTCCGAAGCACAAAGAATCAGTTACAGGCAGAGCTGACAGCCTTTGTACCGGTCGGACGCAGTTGCGAGATCAACGAACTGACACTTACGAACCAGAGTGATGCTCCAAAAGAATTCTCTGTATTTTCTTATGTAGAGTTCTGTCTGTGGAATGCTATGGATGATATGACCAACTTCCAGCGTAACTTCTCCACCGGAGAGGTTGAGATCCACGGATCTGCAATCTATCACAAAACAGAGTACCGTGAACGCCGGAATCACTACGCATTATATGCAGTCAATGCTCCAATTGAAGGATTTGATACAGATCGCGAGTCTTTCCTCGGCGCATATGGTGAGAACTCTGCTCCGGAAGTTGTCGTAACCGGCACTTCCAAGAATTCCGTAGCAAGCGGCTGGTCTCCGGTTGGTTCCCATCATTTGAAAGTTTCTCTGGCTCCTGGAGAATCAAAGACCTTCGTATTTATTCTTGCTTATGTTGAGAATCCGGTAGAAAAGAAATGGATCGGTCGTCCGGAAGATGGTGTCATTAACCGCGCACCAGCAGAAAAGCTGATGGCTGAATTTGATACCAAGGAAAAAGCCGATGCCGCACTTGCAAAATTAAAAGAATACTGGGATGAACTTTTATCCCATTTCACAATTTCTTCTTCCGAAGAAAAGCTCGACCGTATGGTCAATGTATGGCACCAGTACCAGTGTATGGTAACCTTTAACATGAGCCGTTCTGCATCTTACTTTGAATCAGGAATCGGCCGAGGCATGGGATTCCGTGACTCCTGTCAGGATCTGTTAGGATTTGTTCACCTGATTCCGGATCGTGCAAGAGAACGTATTCTGGATATTGCAGCAACCCAGTTTGAAGACGGAAGTGCTTATCATCAGTATCAGCCACTTACCAAGAAAGGTAATTCCGATATCGGAAGCGGATTTAACGATGATCCATTATGGCTGATTGCAGGAACTGCTGCTTACATAAAAGAAACCGGTGATTACACCATCCTTGATGAAATGACACCATATGACAGTGATCCATCCAAGGCAACCGACTTCATGGAGCATCTGAGACGTTCTTTCCACTATACCATTGACCATCTTGGACCTCACAATCTGCCACTGATCGGTCGTGCAGACTGGAACGACTGTCTGAACTTAAACTGCTTCTCTACAGAGCCTGGAGAATCCTTCCAGACATTCGGACCATCCGAAGGACCAAACGCAGAATCTGTTTTTATTGCAGGCATGTTTGTCCGTTACGGTAAAGATTATGTTGAAATCTGCCGCCACCGCGGTCTGGATGATGAAGCAGCTTTGGCTGAAAAAGCCATTGCAGATATGGAAAAAACAGTTCTCGATGCCGGATGGGACGGCGAATGGTTCCTTCGTGCATACGATCACTATAAGAACAAGATCGGTTCTAAGGAATGCGAAGAAGGCAAGATTTTCATCGAGCCTCAGGGATTCTGCGTTATGGCCGAAATCGGTCTGAAAGAAGGCAACTGTCTGAAGGCTATGCAGTCAGTTGAGAAATATCTCGACACCAAATACGGCATCGTATTACTGCAGCCTGCTTACCATAGATACCATGTTGAGCTTGGTGAAATTTCTTCTTATCCACCAGGATATAAAGAAAATGCCGGTATCTTCTGTCACAACAACCCATGGATCTCCATCGCAGAGACCGTTGTCGGACGAGGCAATCGTGCATGGCAGGTATACACAAGAACCTGTCCTGCTTATATTGAAGATATCAGCGAGATTCACCGCACCGAACCTTATGTATACTCCCAGATGATTGCCGGTAAAGATGCAAAGAATTTCGGTGAAGCAAAGAACAGCTGGCTTACAGGTACCGCAGCATGGACTTTTCTGGATGTATCCCAGTACATTCTTGGCATCCGTCCGGATTATGACGGACTGGTTGTTGATCCATGTATTCCATCTACTTTGGATGGTTTTGAAGCCAAACGTGATTTCCGCGGAGTTACTTATCATATTACAGTTAAGAACCCAAAACATGTGGAAAAAGGCGTTTCGTCCATGACGGTCGACGGCGTTTCCGTTGCCGGCAACATGATTCCATTACCAACAGATAAAAAAGAAGTTACTGTTGAAGTCGTAATGGGTTAATAAGCTTAATTATGAAAGGAAACGGCGAGACATGTACGATATTCACAGGTTCTTCCAGCAGTTCAAGCAGTAGTTCTTCCAACTACAAATCACTGTTCTGGGGAACAAAATCCGCAAGCAACTGGAATCAGGCGGTATCTGTTATGACTCCCCCTCCCCTATATAGACCCGGTATCCCAATGGATTCCGGGTCTTTTTGTATCTTTTTCAACATTTTTCAACATCCCTGTAAATTTTTATTTATCTTTTCCACAAGGTCTGCTACACTATTAACGACAGATGGTTCAAAGACTATAAACCGGCTGTCTATCACAAACAAGGAGGATGTTTATGAACTATTCAATTGAAGGGGAACCATTACCAGTTGTTATTTGCAATCTTGAAGCAAACGAAACTATGATTACAGAAAAGGGCGCTATGTCCTGGATGTCTCCGAACATGCAGATGGAGACTACAAGCAACGGTGGAATCGGCAAAATGTTTGGCCGCGCTTTTTCCGGCGAGAGCATGTTCGTCAACCGTTACACAGCAAGAAACGGAAACGGACTGATTGCATTCGCATCCAGTTTTCCGGGATCTATCCGTGCATTTGAAATCGCACCGGGACAGGAGATTGTTGCACAGAAGAGTGCTTTCTTAGCTTCCAGTGCCTCCGTAGAAATGTCCATTTTCTTCCAGAAGAGATTCGGCAGTGGCCTGTTCGGCGGAGAAGGTTTCATTATGCAGCGTATCTCCGGAAACGGCATTGCATTTCTGGAATTTGACGGCTACGTAAAAGAGTATGAACTGGCTCCGGGTCAGCAGATTGTCATCGATACCGGATACCTTGCAGCAATGACAGGAACCTGCAGCATCGATATCCAGACCGTACCGGGTGTAAAGAATATTCTCTTCGGTGGAGAGGGCTTATTCAATACCGTAGTTACCGGACCGGGACGTATATGGTTACAGAGTATGCCGGTTGCACAGCTCGCTGGTGCGATTCGCCCATACATTCCAACAAGCAATAATTAATTGGATTTTTCCCTTGTATACATATGCATAAAGCATACAAAAGGGTGTGTGAAAAACTTTCGTTTTTCACACACCCTTTACTTTTTATCCTGATACACGGACACGGGAGAACAATCGAAATGCATTGTCTCTTGTGGTCTGTTCCACAATCTCCGGTGTCACACCTTTAATTTCTGCAATCTTTGCAATGATATACGGAATATTACGCGAATCGTTTCTCGTACCTCTGTGTGGTTCCGGCGCCATATATGGGCAGTCAGTTTCCAGAAGAATCCGCTCAAGCGGAATCTCTTCCACTGTACGCACCAGTTTCTTCGCATTTTTGAACGTTACCACACCACCTACACCGATGTAATATCCAAGCCTGATAAATTCCTGTGCCATCTCCGGTGAGTAGGAATAACAATGGATTACGCCCGGCTCTGTAATTCCGGCTTCGTGTTCTTTTTGCACAATTTCCATTGTATCTTCTGCCGCATCCCGCGAATGGATGATGACCGGCAGATCTGCCTGATGCGCAAGTTCCATCTGGCGGGTAAACCAATACCGCTGCCGTTCCTGCACATCCGCTTCTTTATCCCAGTAATAATCCAGTCCGATTTCTCCGACTGCAACCGTTTTCTCATATGTTGTCTGTTGCGTAAGCCACGCAAATGTCTCTTCATTGAGACCATCAATATCACTCGGATGCACGCCGACTGCTGCATAGATGAAATCATATTTCTGTGCCAGTTCTAATGTCGTCCTGGTGGATGCAATAGAAGCTCCCACATTGATGACCGGTGAAATTCCCTTGTGTGGAAGATCCGCCAGCACACTTTCCTGATCCTCTGTAAATCGCTCATCATCATAATGCGCATGTGTCTCAAATATCATGAAAATGTTCCTCCAGCATATCTAATTCCTCGATGTCAATGCAGTTTGGAATTGTATTTTCAATGACTACTTTTCGGCATGCCTGGTACTCCATCCACATAACACTGTCGATCTCTTCTTTCTGAACGACAAAGTCTTCTGCTTCCCGATCCAGCCACATCAGATATACATTGCATACCTGCCGGTCCGTATACGGGTGCTCATGAAATTCGGAAGTGACAGTGACACGCTTTTTGCCACAGAATATCAAATCCTCTTCCTTTGCGGTAACTCCAAGTTCTTCGCGAAGTTCACGCAAAGCGGATGGTACATAATCCATTCCTGCCGGGATATGTCCCGCACTGGAAATGTCATAACAGCCCGGAAAGGAATCCTTCTCCATGCATCGTTTCTGCAGGAGAAGTTCGATATTTCCACCCTTTTTGCGCGCAATCCAAAGATGCGCCGTGCGGTGCTGGATGCCTTCCCTATGGGCAGTCTTACGTTCTACCGTCTTTCCGGTAGGTATTCCATTATCATCTACAATATCAAGGATTTCCATACGCGATCCTCCTGTTTTATCTGTTATGCGATTTCAGCTCCTGAAGGCATTGGCTTCTCAGGTGTCATAAGTGACAGCTGGCCATTCTCATCCTCTGCGCAAAGCAACATTCCTTCGGATAAAACGCCTGCAAGCTTGGCTGGCTTTAAGTTCACAAGAACCATAACTTTCTTGCCGACCATCTCTTCCGGTGAATAATCCTTGCGGATTCCGGATACGATCTGTTTTACCTGAGAACCGATCTTTACCTGGGAGCAGAGAAGTTTCTTGGATTTTGGAACTGCTTCACAGGAAAGGATTTCACCAACCTGGAACTGAAGCTTCATGAAATCATCAAAGGTAATCTCATCCTTTGGTTCAATATCGATTGCAGCTTCCTCTGCTGTATCAGCGTCACCGTTTAATGCCTTCTGCTCCTTTTCATACTCCTCTTTCTGCTTTGCCTGAATTGCATCTACCTTAGGCATAATCTCTTTTGCATCAAGTCTTGCGAACAGGATTTCCGGTGTCTCAGTTACCTTTGTTCCGTTTGCGTACAGACCAAACTTATCAAGGTCATCAAAATCACGCAGGCTGGTAGAAAGCTGTGCAACAATCTTCTCTGCGGTCTCCGGAAGGAAAGAGTGAAGCAGGCTTGCACCGATCGTAATGGATTCTGTCAGATTGTAAAGAACCTCTGCAAGACGATCCTGCTGTGCCTCGTCCTTTGCCAGTACCCAAGGCGTTGTCTCATCAATGTATTTGTTGCAGCGGCGGAACAGCGCAAATACTTCAGAGATAGCATCTGCCACACGAAGTTTCTCCATCTTCTTTGCAATGCGGTCTCTTGTTCCTGTTACAACTGCTTTAAGATCTGCGTCTGCTTCTCCGGTAACGCCTGTGGACTTTACAACACCATCAAAATATTTATTGCTCATGGAAACGGTACGGTTTACCAGATTTCCCAGAATATTTGCAAGATCGGAATTGTATCTCTCGACTACAAGATCCCATGTGATGACACCATCATTCTCGAATGGCATCTCATGAAGTACGAAGTAACGTGTCGCATCCACACCAAACAGGTCTACCATATCATCTGCATAAATTACGTTTCCTTTGGACTTGCTCATCTTGTCACCGCCCTGCAGGAGCCATGGATGACCAAATACCTGCTTCGGAAGCGGAAGATCAAGTGCCATAAGGAATATCGGCCAGTAAATCGTGTGGAAACGTACGATATCCTTACCGATGAGATGTAAATCTGCCGGCCAGTTTTTCTTAAACAGCTCACTTGAGCCATCCGGATCATAACCAATCTTTGTGATATAGTTCGTCAAAGCATCCAGCCATACATATACGACATGCTTTGGATCGAAATCTACCGGAATTCCCCAGCTGAAAGATGTTCTTGAGACACACAGATCCTGTAATCCCGGAAGAAGGAAGTTGTTCATCATTTCGTTCTTTCTTGAAACCGGCTGAATAAAATCCGGATGTGTATTGATGTAATCGATCAGACGATCTGCGTATTTGCTCATTTTGAAGAAATATGCCTCTTCTTTTGCAGGCTTTACTTCACGTCCACAGTCCGGGCACTTTCCATCTACAAGCTGTGACTCTGTCCAGAAAGACTCACAAGGTGTACAGTACATTCCCTCATAAGATCCTTTGTAGATATCTCCCTGATCATAGAGTTTCTTAAAAATTTTCTTTACACACTTCTCATGATCTTCGTCCGTTGTACGTACGAAATTATCATAAGATGCGTTGACAAGATCCCAGATTCTCTTTACCTCTGTGGATACTTCATCAACAAAAGCCTTCGGTGTGATTCCAGCTGCTTCTGCCTTCTCCTGAATTTTCTGTCCATGCTCGTCGGTTCCTGTCTGGAAATAGACATCGTAACCTTCTGCACGTTTATATCTTGCGATTGCGTCCGCAAGAATGATCTCATATGTGTTTCCAATATGCGGCTTGCCAGATGTGTAGGCAATCGCAGTTGTCATGTAATACTTTCCCTTATTTGCCATGGTTTTGCTCCTTTTTTATAAATGTAAAAAAGCCCATCTTCCGGAAATCCAGAAGACGAGCTATAATCCCGTGATACCACTTCTATTTACTTTCTATCTCACGACAAAAAGCCTCATCAGGTGCTATTGCACCTACCGCTGTAAAGGGCGGACCCTTTATGATCTCACCAGAAATTAATTACTATAGCAACTTTATTATTTCCTAATCTCTGCTCAACCATACCACTCAGGAGCCATCTTCTGCCAATTCTAATTTATCCCTCTCAGCCTCCGGGATTTCTCTGTAAAATATCAAAAAGGCGTACTCTCTCCATCACTGTGTTTTCTTTATTATTTTAAGTAATCCATACTGAAAATCCTAGCACATAAAACCGTCTTGTGTCAAGGATTTCCACACTTTGATTAATCATGGTTTCTCATTCTTAACATATACATATAAAAAACAACTAAGGTCTCTATGCAAAAAATGAACATTCTAAAAACAAAATCTTTGAAAAAAAGAACTCTTGGAATTCTACTTACTTTTTCCATCCTTTTACTGTTGGGCACATTTTTTTACAGCCAACATCATACTTCCCAAACGGAAGACCAACGTTTTGAAAATTATACAGATCAACTTTTTCGGCAAGAACTTTCCGGAAATACTTTATCCCTTCATTATACATTGAAAAATCCCGCTACTTACAATATTGTAAACTCTTCTGTTTCTTTAGGCACTTACCAAACTGACACATCGAACTTATCTGCTTCTTTAGAAAATTCTCTTTCTCTTCTGCACTCTTACGACAAAACAAAACTTTCAAAAAGGAATCAGGTTACTTATGAAATACTGGAAAAACATCTTTCTTATTCTTTAAAAAGTTCCCAGTATCTTTTATATGAAGAACCGCTTGCTTCACTTACCGGCGCTCAGGCACAGCTTCCTATCCTTTTGTCAGAATATCAATTTTATACGAAGCAGGATGTAGACACCTACCTTGCACTTCTTGCAGAAACTCCAGAATACTTTGCTTCTA
>OLRY01002686.1_pt1 | contig 11324 bp, 8 predicted proteins | sample 1672541 | NCBI WGS metagenome assembly OLRY01 (sample SAMEA3136697, study PRJEB25190) | human gut metagenome | biome: human gut; feature: human-associated habitat; material: faeces | place: Austria | collected 2013
TACCAGCCCCGCGACATGGGCGACGAAGCCCGCCTGAGCCAGTGGTGGCGCAAGATCCATAAAATCAGAAAAACGGAAGAATCCTGATGCAGCAGTATCAAGAAGGGGTCGTCGAGGCCCCGTTCGGCGATCTTTCCACCTATGTCAGCACGGCCCCGCAGCTGGGCGCCCCTGCCCGTTTCCCGGCCCTGAGATTCTACAGCAGCCTGCTGGCTGGCCCCGTGTTCTGGCTGTGCCGCAGGGCCGCCAAAGGCCTGTGTGACGACAGCGCCTGGGTCCACGCCAGCCTGCGTGTGACGGAACTCATCGAGCGCGTGGGCTGCCCGGTGAGCATCGAAGGCATGGAGAACATCTCGGCCACGCGCGGCCCCTGCGTCTTCGTGGCCAACCACATGAGCACGCTGGAGACCTTCATGCTGCCCGGCATCATCCGGCCCCACCGTGCCGTGACGTTCGTGATGAAAAAAAGCCTGGTCACCCTGCCCTTCTTCGGGGCCGTCATGCGCTCCCGCGATCCCATCGTTGTGGGCCGCACCAATCCCCGCGAAGACCTGACGGCCGTCCTGGAAGGCGGGGTGGAACGCCTGAAGAAAGGCATCTCCATCATCGTCTTTCCCCAGAGCACCCGCACCCCGGATTTCGATCCCCAGCACTTCAACACCATCGGGGTCAAGCTGGCCCGCAAGGCCGGTGTGCCCGTGGTGCCGCTGGCTCTCAAGACCGATGCCTGGGGCACGGGGAAAAAGCTCAAGGAGCTGGGCCCCATCAAAAGCGGCCTGCCGGTGCGCTACAAGTTCGCCGCGCCCATGGATATCCACGGCAACGGCCGCGAGGAGCAGGCCTTCATCTGCGATTTCATCGGCTCCCAGCTGGCCCGCTGGCGCAAAGAGGACGGCGTCAACGCCTAGTCTTGCAGCCCCTTGTGGCCGGGGAAGTGAATAACGAAGGGCGGACCCTTGCGGGCCCGCCCTTTTCCATACTCGTTGCTGCGAGGATTATTCCGCCGGAGCGTAATAACAACGCTTGGGCGACATGACCTTGCCTTCCTTCTTCAGTTCGGCAATGGCCTTGCTGACTTCCTTGGAATCCACTCCCAGTTCCTTGGCGATGTCGGCTACAATGGGAGCCGCTCCCGTACCGGTGCCGCCGCCCATACCGGCGGTGATGAACACCATATCGGTGCCCTCCAAGGCCTTGGTCAGCTGGTTGCGGCTCTCCTCGGCGGCCTTCTGGCCAACCTCGGGGTTGGAGCCGGCACCCTTGCCGTGGGTCAGCTTCTCGCCGATCTGAATTTTATAAGTAGCGCTGGACGCATTGAGCACCTGCTTGTCCGTGTTGACGGCCACGAAGTCCACGCCCTTGGTGCCGCTGCGCACCATGCGGTTGACCACATTGTTGCCGCCGCCGCCGACGCCGACGACCTTGATATTGACCACATTTTCGGGGCCGGTTTCCATTTCAAATGCCATGACGGTTCCTCCTGCCAGTATATATCGAAAGATGATCGTATGCAATATAACGTGCTTTTTCTATTGTATAACGGATTCAGTGACCCGTCAAGGGGCGGGGGATGATTTCCCGGAAAAAGTTGCGGTTTAGCCGGGAATGAACCGGGCCTTGCCGTCCTTGTCCCACTGAATGGTGCCCTGGTCGCTGCCGTCCAGACGGCCGATCACTGCCGCCAGGTAGTTCAGGCGGTAATCAAAGTCGTCGTCCTTTTTCAGGACCACATCGAAGCGGTCCAGATAGCGCAGGGTGATGCGGCTGGGGTCCTCCAGGTCGATGGACTGGACGCTGCCGGCCATGTCCTTGCTCAGCAGCTGCTGCCACAGCTGCCGGAGTGTGTCCCATTTGTCGGCATTATCCGGCACGGCCAGCCGGTTCAGCTGGGGGGATGTCAGGGTCAGGCCCGTGACCAGGGGGTAGGACTCCCCCTGGCCGGGCTGGAGCTTGTCGATGAGCTTGCCGCTGCCGTTGAGAAGCCACACCGCGCCATCCTGCTCCAGGGCCAGAGGGTGGGCGCACTCGGTGATCTCAATATGCAGGGCGTTGGGCAGCTGGCGGCGGATGCGGACGGACTCCACATAGGGCAGCTGCTCGGTAATGGATGCGGCGGCCTGGTGCTTGTTCAGCAGGAACAGGTTCCCGCCCTGGCGGATGCCGCTGGCCTGAAGCACCTGCTGCTGGGAATAGCGGGAGGTGCCGGTGACAAAAATCTGCTCCGCCTTGAAAAACAGGGACAGGGCCGCCACAATGGCGCCGCAGATCAGAACAAACGTAAGAAGTCTATAGAGAAACGCAAGGCTGCCCTGCCGCTTCCGGCGGCGGCTGCGTCTGTGCTTGCGGGGTTGGGTCATTGGAAGCTCCTCCCTCTGTGATATCTGTGTGTATGTGGGCCCCCAGGCGGGCCAGGTCGCCGGGCAGGTCGCTGTAGCCCCGGCGGATGTGGTGGAGGTGCTCCACCGTGGTGACGCCGTGGGCCTGGAGCCCGGCAATCACCAGGGCGGCTCCGCCCCGAAGATCCATAGCCTGGACCCGGGCGGCGTGGAGCCGGTCAACGCCGCATACCACCGCCACCCGGCCCTCCAGCCGGATGTCGGCCCCCATGCGCACCAGCTCGGGCACATGGCGGTAACGGCTCTCGAAAATGTTTTCCACGAATACGGTGGTGCCGCTGCTGCGCAGCAGCGACGCCATCAGCACTGCCTGGGCGTCGGTGGGGAAGCCCGGATACGGTGCGGTGCGAATGGGACTGACGGCCCGCAGATGCCCGTCGGAGGTCAGTCGGATGCCGTCGTCCCGGCAGACCAGACCGCAGCCGGCCTGGCGCAGCACACCGGTAACGGTGGACAGGTGGCGGTAGTCCACGTCCCGGAGGAAGATGTCTCCGCCGGAGGCGGCTGCCGCCGCCAGATATGTAGCCGCCGCGATGCGGTCCCCCAGAATGCGGTGGCAGCAGCCATGGAGCGGCTCCTCCGCGCCCTCGATGACCACGGTGGAGGTGCCTGCCCCGTGAACGCTGGCCCCCAGCTTTTGCAGAAAGGCCTGCAGGTCCACGATCTCCGGTTCCCGGGCAGCGTTGGAAACGGTGGTGACGCCCTTGGCACCGATGGCGGCCAGCATGGCGTTTTCCGTGGCCCCCACGCTGGGGATGCTCAGAACGATCTCGGCCCCGGCGAGGCCGGAGGCGGTGCAGTCCAGGCGGCCGCCCTCCTCCCGGATACAGGCACCCAGGGTCCGCACGGCGGACAGGTGCAGGTCGATGGGCCGGGCCCCGATGGCGCAGCCGCCGGGGTACGACAGCTCCGCCTGACCGCAGCGGGCCAGAATGGCCCCCAGAAACACCACAGACGAGCGCATGCGGCGCATAAGCCGGTCCGGAATGTCCCAGCGGGTCAGCGTGGAAGAATCCACCTCCAGGTCCGGGCCGTTCCAGCGAACGGCGCAGCCCAGGTGCCGCAGGATGTCAATGGACGTGTCCACGTCCTCCAGATGGGGACAGCGCTGCAAAACGCAGACGTCCCCGCTGAGAATACACGCTGCCAGAATGGGCAGCACGCTGTTTTTTGCCCCCTGTACCGTCAGGTCGCCGGACAGGCGGCGTCCCCCTTCTATCATCAGGCTCATATGCCCCCGCCTTTCATAGCTTTTTCCCGCTATCCTATGCAGGGGGTGGGGCAGGGGGTTACTTGCGGATGCTCATGACGGTGTCATAGAGACGCTTTGTGGCGTCCCGGATGCCCAGCTCCGCCATGCCGCGGCTCATGTCCGCCTGGCGCTGGGGGTCACGGAGAATGTCCCGGGCCGTCCGGTAAAGCGCTTCGCCGGAGGCCTCCGATTCCAGCAGCACCACGGCTCCGCCGTGCCGCTCCAGAATGCGGGCGTTCTTCTCCTGGTGATTGTTGGTGACGTAAGGGGAGGGGACCAGGATGGCCGGAGTGGCCAGGGCCGTGATCTCACTGATGGTGGAGGCACCGGCCCGGCAGATCACCAGGTCTGCCGCCCGCATGACGGGAGCCATGTCGTAGATATACTCCCGGACGTCCAGCCCGGGGACATGGTCCAGGCCGTCTGCCCGCAGGCGGGCGGTCATGGCGGGGTAGCCGCTTTTGCCCACGCCGTGGATGTGGTGGAAGGGCATGCCGTCCGCCGCCTCCAGGCGGAAGAAATCCTCCATGTGGGCGTTCATATGGCTGGCGCCCAGGCTGCCCCAGAAGGACACCACCAGAGGCCGGTCATCGGTCAGGCCCAGCTTTTCCCGGGCCTGGGCACGGGTCAGGTCAAAGAAGTCGCCCCGCACCGGGGTGCCGGTGACGACGATCTTGCCGGGGCGGCGATAGTGCCGGCGGCACTCCTCGAAGCCCACCATGATGCGGTCGGCGGATCCCTCCAGCATTTTGGTGGTGAGGCCCGGGACCATGTTGGACTCGTGGACCGCCGTGGGGATGCCCATGCCGGCGGCGCATTTTACCACCGGATAGCTGGCATAGCCGCCGGTGCCCACCACCAGATCGGGACGGAAATCACGGAGAATGGCCCGGGCACGGCTGCGGGACCTGGCCAGCATGGCCAGGGAGTTCAGGTTGTGCCCCAGGCCGCCGTGGCCCAGGGAGCGCTGAAAGCCGCCCATGGGAATGCCCCGGAAGGGGTAGCCCGCCTTTTCCACCAGGTCGCGCTCCATACCGTCGGGAGTGCCCACAAACAGAAACCGGGCTTTGGGGTCCTGCTGCCGCATGTATCCGGCCAGAGCCAGGGCGGGGTTCACATGGCCCGCCGTTCCGCCGCAGGTAAAAATCACTTTCATTTTGCCGCGCCTCCTATCCGTTCTGCGGCGCAGGCATCTGCCGCGAAACGCTGAGTACGATGCCCATCTCCGCCAGCTGGCACAGCAGGGCCGTGCCGCCGTAGCTGAAGAAGGGGAGGGAAATACCGGTGGCGGGCACCAGGCCCGTGACCACCGCAATGTTCAGAAAGGTTTGCAGACTGGTGAGGGTCATGAAGCCTACCACCAGCAAAGCGCCGAACCGGTCCCGGGCGTGGAGGGCGATCCAGAAGCCCCGGAGGATCAGCAGGGCGAATACCAGCATGACGACGCAGGCACCCACCAGGCCCAGTTCCTCACAGATCACGGCGAAGATGCAGTCGTTGTGCTCCTCGGGCAGGTAGAGGAATTTCTGCCGTCCCTTGCCCAGGCCCACGCCCAGCAGGCCGCCGGATCCGATGGCGATGAGACACTGGGCGATCTGCCAGCCGTCGCCCCGGTACCAATCGGCGTTGAAGGGGTCCCGCCAGGTGTTGATACGGTCCTCGCCATAGTGGAGGATGCCCTTTTTCACCAGGGTGACGTACAGGGTGCCCACCAGGCCCACGCCGGCAATGCCGGTGGGGATCAGCCAGCCCTTGATGCCGCCCACGATCATCAGAACGATGCCGGTGCAGACGATGAGGATGGTGCCGGACAGATGAGGCTCCAGCATCATAAGGCCCGCGATAACGCCCAGGATCAGCAGATACGGCCAGATGCCCTGACGCCAGGTCTGCATTTTCTCGCGCTTTTTGGAGATGGTGGCGGAAAAGTAGATGACTACGGCGATCTTGGCGATCTCGGAGGGCTGGAACCGCAGAACGGTGCCCTTGATGCCCAGCCAGCGGGTGGCGCCGTTTTCCGTGATGGCAATGGGGTTATGGGGAATGATGACCAGCACCAGCAGCGCCAAGGACGCCCACAGCAGCAGACGGCCCACGCCCCGCAGACGCTGATAGTTCAGCTTGCTGAGAGCGAACATAACGGCAAGGCCCAGCAGGGCGAAAATGCCCTGGCGGATGAAGTAGTACGCGCCGTTGCCGCCGTTTTCATAGTAGGCGGAGGGGAAGCTGGCGGACAGCACCATGACCATGCCCATAGCCGTCAGCAGCAGCGTCAGCAGCAGAAACGGCAGGTCCATAGGCCCCCGGGCGGCTTCCCGGGACTGCTCCATGGCGTCCTGGCGCCGTTGGGCGCTCCAGGTCCCCACGGGACGTCGTTTGCTTGTGCGCAGGGCCATGGGCTCCCCTCCTTTCCGAAATGCTTTTGGTTATGCGCCGAAGCGATCCATAACGCCCAGATAAGCCAGAACGCAGAACAGGGCGCTGACGGCGGCAAATATCGCCACGATTTTGGTCTCCTTCCAGCCGCACATCTCAAAGTGGTGGTGGAGGGGGGCCATCTTAAAGATCCGCTTGCCGTGGGTGAGCTTGAAATACGTCACCTGGATGATGTCGGACAGCGTCTCGCACAGATAGACAAAGCCTACCAGCAGCAGGACCAGGGGCATGTCATAGGCGAAGGCCAGGGCTGCCACCGCGCCGCCCAGGAACAGGGAGCCGGTATCGCCCATGAACACCTTGGCGGGATAGTGGTTATAGCACAGGAAGCCCAGCAGGCCGCCCACCAGAGCGCCGGCAAAAACGCCCAGCTGGCCGAAGCCCTGCCACATGCCGCCCAGCACCGCGAAGAATACGGCCACCGGCACCGTGACGCTGGAGGACAGACCGTCGATGCCGTCGGTAATGTTCACGGCGTTGACGGTGCCGATGATGACGAAGGCGGCGAAGATCATATACACCACCCACGGCAGCACCAGATGGGTGTTGAAGAAGGGGATATACAGGTTGGGGCTCAGCATGCCCTCGTACCGCATGAGACACAGGAAGGCAATGGCCGCCGCCAGCTGAAGCAGGAACTTCTGGGGGGCGGTGAGGCCGGTGTTGTGGTGATGCTTCACTTTCTGATAGTCGTCGATATAGCCGATGACGCCGAATACCAGGGCGAATACATAGACATACAGGTGGGTGAAGTTCCCCTCCAGCATGCCCTTCCAGCCCAGGATCAGAATGGCGATGCCGATGCCGATGATGAACATCAGGCCGCCCATGGTGGGAGTGCCCTGTTTGCCCTTGTGCCAGGTGGGGCCAACCTCCTTGATGCTCTGCCCGGCCTTCAGCCGGATCAGGGCGGGGATCAGCAGCTTACCGGCTGCCAGGGTGACCGCCAGGCTTACGACGCCTGCCAGAATAATTTCCATCATGTTCTCTCCTTCCCGTCCCGTGGGGACGTGGTCAGCTTCCGTTTATATATTCCGCAATGATCTGCCTTTCATCCAATGGCAGCAGCTTTCCGTCTGTTTCCTGGGTGGTCTCGTGGCCCTTGCCGCACAGGAGAACGGTATCACCGCTGCGGGCCAGGGACAGAGCCCGGAAAATGGCTTCCCGGCGGTCCGGCACCACCTGATGGCTGCCGGTGATGCCCGGGAGGATATCCCGGATAATGGCCAGCGGGTCCTCCGTCCGGGGATTATCGGAGGTGAGGATCGTCAGGTCGGCGTATCGGGAGGCCGCCGCGCCCATCAGGGGGCGCTTGCCGGGGTCCCGGCCGCCGCCGCAGCCGAACACCGCAATGAGCCGTCCGGAGGTCATGGACCGGGCGGTTTTCAGGGCGTTTTCCATGGCGTCCGGCGTGTGGGCAAAGTCGATGAACACGCGATAGCCGCGCCCCGGCACCGGTACCGGCTCCATCCGCCCCGGAACAGAGCGGGACTGTCCCAACGCCTTTGCCGCGTCCGCCAGGGAAATGCCCGACAGGCGGGCAATGGACAGGGCCGCCAAGGTGTTGTACACGGTGAACATACCGGGGATGGGAACGGCGGCGGGAACCGTCGACGCGCCCTCCCGGGCGGTGAAGCGGACGCCGGCGGGGGAGAGGACCACGTCCTCGGCCCGCAGGTCGCCGCTGCGGATGCCATAGCCATACACGGGGCAGACGCAGCCCCGGAGAATGCGGGAGGCCCACGGGTCATCCCGGTTCACGGCGGCCTGCCCGCACTGGCGGAACAGTGCGGACTTTGCCTGCGCATAGCGGTCCATGGTGCCGTGAAAGTCCAGGTGGTCCCGGCTGAGATTGGTGAAAGCGGCTATAGTATACGCCAAGCCGCAGACGCGGTCAAGTGCCAATGCGTGGGAGGATACCTCCATCACCGCGTGGGTGCACCCGGAATCGGCCATTTGCCGCAGCAGACGCTGCACCTCCCAGGATTCGGGGGTGGTGCGGCGGGAGGGGAGGACCGTGTCCCCGATGCGGCAGCCGTTGGTGCCCATGAGACCGGTCCGTATGCCCAGGGTCTGGAGCATGCCTGCCGTCAGCCAGGCCACGGAGGTTTTTCCGTTGGTGCCGGTGACGCCGATGAGGTGCAGCTCCCGATCCGGGTGGCGGAAGAAGTTTCCGGCCATCCGGGCCAGGGCCTGCCGGGTGTCGGGGACAATGACGTAGGGCAGGCCCTCCACCGGATGGGTGGATATGGCGCAGGCTGCGCCCCGCTGCCGGGCCAGAGCCGTATAGTCGTGGCCGTCGGCGGCGGCGCCGTGGATGGCCACAAACGCCTGACCGGGCTGTATCGTGTGGGAATCATAGCCTGCGCCGGTGACGTTCCGGGGCAGGTCCGGCGATGCGTCCCGGATGGGAACGCCTGCCAGCAGGTCCCGCAGATCCACAGAGGGGACTCCTTTCCCTTAGTCTGACATATTGGTATCGCCCAGCTGGACGGTGATCACCGTGCCGGCAGGCACCTGCTGTCCGGCCTCCAGGCTCTGGCTCAGCACCCGGATATTGCCGGAGGTGGTCTGCGTGGCGCCGCTGAACCGCACCAGGAGCCCGGCGTTGGTGGCGGCCACGTTGGCCTCCGCCGCCGTTTTGCCCACCAGCTGGGGAACGGTGTACATGGTGTTGGGCTTTTCGGCCCCGGCATAGAGAATGATCGTGGCCTTGCCGGGGATCACCGCGCCGCCGGCAGGAGTCTGGTCCGTGACGGTGCCGCCGGAGCCTACCACCTTGCAGGTGAAGCCCCGGGCCTCCATACGGCTCCTGGCATCCTCCACGGTGCTGCCGATGACATAGGGAACGGTGGTATCCGCGCCCAGCAGCTCCTCGGCGCTGTAGGTGGGCTCGATGCCCAGATAGGGCAGAATATCCGCCATGATCTTGCTGTTGACAGGGGCCACCATGCTGCCGCCGGACACGGAGGTGCCGGCGCTGCGGCTGGGAGTATCCATGGTCACCAGGATGATGACCTGGGGATCGTCCGCCGGGGCAAAGCTGACAAAGGAGACCACCAGGTCGCCGGTCTGGCCCTTGTCGGCGGTGCCGGTTTTGCCGCCTACGCGGTAGCCCTTCACCTGGCCGTTGCGGCCGGTGCCGTCGGATACGACATATTCCAGACATTCCCGGACATGGGCGCTGGTCTCCTCGCTGATGACCTGGCGCACGGGCGTGTTGTCATGCTGATAGGTGACGTTGCCGTCACTGTCCACGATCTGCTCCACCAGATAGGGGGCGTGCAGATAGCCGCCGTTGACGCAGGCCGCCTGGGCCGCAATCAGGGCCATGGGGGTGACGTTGAAGTTCTGGCCGAAGGCGTAGCAGGCCAGGTCCAGCTGGGTGAAGCTCTCGGGACTGGCGAACACGCCGCTGGCCTCGCCATCCAGATCCACGCCGGAGCCCTGCATGAGGCCGAAGTCGTTCATATATTCATAGAACTTCTCGTTGCCCAGCTGCAGACCGAAGGTGATAAAAGCGGGGTTGCAGGAATGGGCCGCGGCCTCCTTCAGGGTCTGGGTGCCGTGGGTGCCGGTGCAGTGGATGGTGGCGTCGGACACATGGATGCCGCCGGTGCAGGTATAGGTGGTGTTCATATTGATGAGCCCCTCCTCCATGGCGGCGGACATGGTGAGGATCTTGAAGGTAGAGCCGGGCTCGTAGGTGTCGTTGAGGGTCTTGTTGCGCCACTGCTTCAGCAGCTGATCGGAGGTGTCGGTGAGATTCTTTTTGAACAGGTCGTTCTGGACGGTAAAGGCGTTATTGAGGTCATAGGTAGGGTAGGACACCATCCCCAGAACACCGCCGGTCTTGACGTCCATGACGATGCCGGTGGCGCCGTTCTCCGCGCCGTATTTATCGGCCATTTCACCTACATATTTTTCCAGGTAATACTGGACGTTGGCGTCCAGGGTCAGGACCAGGTCCTGACCGTTCTGGGCGGCGAAATACTGCTCGTATTCATAGGGAAGGGGATTGCCCCGTTCGTCCTTGGCGGTAACCACCAGACCGGTCTGTCCCTGGAGATACTTGTCATAGCGGGACTCCAGGCCGTACAGGCCGGTGTTGTCGGTGCCCACAAAGCCCAGAACATGAGAGGCCAGGGAACCGTAGGGGTACACCCGCTTGGATGTTGCAGTCAGGTCCAGCCCCTCAACCTTCAAATCATTGATGAGCTGACGGATCTGGTTTGCCGTATCCTCATCCACTTTTTTGGCCAGAAGTTCATACTGCGAGTCGGTGTTGTTCATGCGCTCCCTGACGTCGTCCTGGGATATGCCCAGGATATCAGCCAGGCTGGCGGCCAGGGAGTCATAGTCCCAAAGAACCGTTGTGTCCTCGGACTGAGGCGTCTCGCCCTTCTTCAGCTGGGCGTTTTCCAGGCGGATCTTCTCCAGCCGCTCTGCCTCATCATCCAGCTGCTTTTTCATGTGGTAGGGGGACATCACAACGTCCTCCGTGGACACGGACACCGCCAGCTGACTGCCGTTGCGGTCGTAGATGGTGCCCCGGAAGGCGGAGACCACCGTCTGGCGGGTCTGCTGGTCCAGAGCCTTGGTCTGGAGCTCCTTATGCCGGGTGATCTGAAGGTGGTACAGCTGGAAAAACAGGATAACGAACACCAGGATGCCCATGACCAGCATCAGCCAGAAGGTGCGGCTGCGGACGGTGCGGGTGGCCTGCCGGGCGTAGAACTCCGGCGGGCGGCCAGGGGCCTGGGGCTTGCCGGGGGCGGCCTGGGGCCGCTGGGACTGGGATCGGGGGGTTCTCTTTCTGCGACTGAACATGGGTGTCTCCTTCCGCCGGAATGCCAAGGCAAGGAGCAAGAAGTTTCCTTCTCACTCCTTGCGCGTTTTCACTATATGGCGGCGCTCAGCGGAAATATTCCACCACCGCGCCGATGCCGTCCTTGAGCCAGGTCCATGCCTGGGCCAGGGGTCCGGTGCTTTCGGGACGACAGATCTCGGCCATATCCGCACCGCCCAGCTCGATATACTCGATCTGGTCGCTGGTAGGCTTGGTCATGCCGGCCGCCTGGGCGGCGGCTTTTACGGCGGCCTGGTCGAAGGCCTTTTCATATGCCACGCCCAGGGCCACGCGCTCCTCCTGGACCTGCTGGAGCTGGGACTGCTTGGCGGTAAGGTCGTGACTGGCCTGGGTCAGCTTCACATAGCCCATCATCAGCACCACTACCATC
>OLRY01002701.1_pt1 | contig 11253 bp, 12 predicted proteins | sample 1672541 | NCBI WGS metagenome assembly OLRY01 (sample SAMEA3136697, study PRJEB25190) | human gut metagenome | biome: human gut; feature: human-associated habitat; material: faeces | place: Austria | collected 2013
AGTCAATAATAAAAAGAAAAAGTAGGTTTCCCTACTTTAAAGCATTATTCATTTGTTGATTGATTGTTTGTAAGATTTCATTCACTTCATTTTGTAAATATAAATAATTAACAACTAATGGATGATTTTCATAATATGCTTTTTTTTCTTGATATTCTTGAATTGTTTTTGTAACTCGATCATCCTGTTTTGCTTTTTGATTGACAATCTTTTTTTGTAATACTTTTAATTCTTTTTCTAATTGTTTAAGTTTTTCATCATTTAAAACAAGTTTTTCATACTTTTGATATTCTTGAACAACTTCTAAAGCTAAAATTTCTTGATTTAATTTTCTAGCAAGCTCTTCAATTCTAGTCAACTTGTTCACCTTTTAAAGCCCAAGTTTTTACTTCTGTGACTTTTACAGGCACAATTTTACCAATATCTTCTTTACGCCCTTTGAAGTTGATCAATTTTTGATGTGCAGTATATCCTGTCATCATTGTTTCATCACGTTTAGATGGACCATCTACTAAAACATCCACAACTTGATTTAAGAAACGTTGATTTTGTTTTAAAGCTTTTTCTTTAACAACTTCATTTAATCTTTCTAAACGGTCTTGTTTTTGTTCAAATGGCACATTGTCTTGCATTTTAGCAGCAGGTGTTCCTTCACGAGGAGAATAGATAAATGTATAGGCTAAATCGTATTCACATTCTTCATATAAAGAAAGTGTATCTTGGAATTGTTCTTCTGTTTCATTTGGGAAACCAACAATAATATCTGTTGTAATTGAACAATCTGGCATCACTTCTTTAATCATGTGGAAAAGTTCTAAATATTGTTCTCTTGTATATCTTCTACCCATTAATTTCAAGATTTCTGTATTTCCTGATTGTACTGGTAAATGGATATAAGGCATGATGTTATCATATTGATTAATGATTTCAATCATTTCTCTAGAGAAGTCCCATGGATGACTTGTTGTAAAACGAATACGTGCAATTCCAGTTTTAGCAACTTCTTCTAAAAGAGTCGCAAAATCATAGTCTTCTTCTAAATCTTTTCCATAACTATTGACATTTTGTCCAAGTAAAGTGATTTCTTGATACCCATCTGCTTTTAATCCTTTAACTTCTTCAATAATATCATCCATTAATCGAGAACGTTCTTTTCCTCTTGTATAAGGCACAATACAATACGTACAGAATTTATTACATCCATACATGATATTGACCCATGCTTTATGTCCATTAGCACGTGTAACAGGCGTATTTTCAATAACATCCCCTTCTTTAGACCATACTTCTACAACCATTTCTTTACTAAACATTGCTTCTTTTAATAAAGTTGGTAAACGATGAATATTATGTGTTCCAAAGATTAAGTCTATATGTGGGTGTTTTTCTAATATTCTTTTAATAACAACTTCTTCTTGTGCCATACAACCGCATAAACCAAAAATAAGATTTGGTTTTTTCTTCTTTAAGTTTTTAACATAACCTACTTTCCCAAATACTTTTTCTTCTGCATTTTCTCTAATAGCACAAGTATTTAATAAAATGACATCTGCCTCTTCGATTTCTTTAGCAACTGTATATCCCATCATTTCAAAAATACCTGCTAATGTTTCACCATCACGTTCATTCGCTTGACAACCATAAGTATGAATATAATAAGTTTTTCCTTTACCTACACTTACCATATCACTAGGTATTTCAAAAGCATCTTTTAAATGATCAACTTGTTTTCTACTTCTTTTTTGAGCCTCTTTTAAATTTGGCCCTTTAAAATATTCACTATAATCTTTCATTTTTTCACCACATTTCTTTCCTATTATATACATAAAGTTATCTTTTGGCTAGAAAAAAATAAGGACTTATCAGTCCTTATCATTTTTATCTTATCCAAAGAATCCGTCTGGTTGAATTGAGAAGTATAATACTTTACCTTCTGGAGTTCCTTTAAATACTCCTTTACAATGACCTGCTGCTTCTTCAGGTGATAATTCAGTTTCACATTCAAATTCAGCTTTGATTCCTACTTTTTTAATATATTTACATGATACTTTATCATCTGAATATCCATCAAAGAAATCAATAATTTTTTGAACTTGTCCTGTTTGCATTAATAATTTACATTTTGCCATTTTAAAAAACCTCCATTTACATGTCAGTATTATACAATGAATTTTTAAAAAAAGAAACCCTTTTCACTAAAAATTAACGTAATTCTATTACAAGTCTTAAGGCAGTAATCCTTTTATCATCGACCATTAAATCATGAAAAGAAGGAACACAGATAAGCTCTTTACCTGTCGGTATAATATATCCTCTAGCAATTGCAATTGATTTAATTGCTTGATTAAGTGCTGCTGCACCAATTGTTTGAATCATAAGTTTATCTTGTTCCCTCATTAATGATGCTATTGCTCCTGCAACGTGATTAGGAACAGATGTTGAAGATACTTTAATTATTTCCATATTTTTGCCTCCTAATTCACTATATGAATTATCATTAAAAAAATAACAAAAAAAGCATCCTAAGATGCTCGATATAGGTGATCATCATTGATCAAAACTCTTTCAATAGAGATAGGTTGGTGTTTGTCATTAAATTCAATCACGACACCTGCAAACTGTCCTGAATTTTCAGAAATTAAAAATTTTGAACTTAAACCTCTCATACGCGTAATCACACTATCTAAATCACACCCTAAAGAACTTAAATAAGGTCCTGTCATTCCTACATCAGAAATAAATGCTACTTTTTTATCAATAATTCTTTCATCTGCTGTTTGTACATGTGTATGTGTTCCTAAGACAGCTTGTACTTTATCTTTACAATAATAAGCTAAACCTATTTTTTCACTGGTTGCTTCTGCATGAATATCAATAATATGAATATCTTGTTCAAGGTTTAGATAATCATCAATATGATCAAAAGGATTCGAATAACGGTTATCCATAAAGACACATCCAAGTGCATTGGTTACTCTTATTTTTGTACCTTTAACATTAAATACTCTTGTATGGACTCCTGGTAAAATACTTGGTTGATTGAAAGGAACAACAAGGCGATCAGCTTCATCAATAAAATCAAGAAGTTCTTTTTTATCAAAAGTATGATTCCCCATTGTCATACAATCAACACCTTCAAAAGTAAAGAAATCATAATGTTTTCTATTTAATCCTTTACCATGTGTCGCATTTTCAACATTTGCGATTACAAAATCAATTTGATAATCTTTTCGAATACGATAAAGATAATCTTCTATCATTTGTCGTCCTACATTTCCAACGATATCTCCTATAAATAAAACTTTCATTTTCTTTCCTCATTTCGTAAAGACATTTTAACATATATAAAAAAAAAGGGAATTGATTTCCCTTTTATTTTGCAATTTCACTCGCACGAATTTCTCTTATAACAGTAACTTTAATATGTCCTGGATAAGTTAATTCTTCTTCAATCTTTGTCTTAATATCACGTGCAATCTTATGACTTGCTAGATCATCCACTTTATCAGGTTTTACAACGATACGAATTTCACGTCCTGCTTGAATTGCATAGACACGATCGACACCATCAAAGCTTTTAGCCATTTCTTCAAGTTTTTCAAGTCTTTGAATATAATTTTCAATTGTTTCACTTCGACTTCCTGGTCTAGCAGCTGATAATGTATCAGCAGCAGCTACTAAAATAGAAATAACACTTGTTGCTGGCACATCCCCATGATGTGAAGCAATTGCATTAATAACAGTTGGATGTTCTCCATGTTTTTTCGCGAATTTTGCACCTAGTTCAACATGGCTTCCTTCCATTTCATGATCCATTGCTTTACCAATATCATGTAATAGACCTGCACGTTTAGCTAATTGTTGATTTAATCCTAATTCAGCAGCCATAATTCCTGCTAAATGTGCAACTTCTAATGAATGTTGAAGCGCATTTTGACCATAGCTTGTACGATATTTTAATTTACCAATTTGTTTAACAATTTCTTTATCAATACGAGAAATACCTAATTCAAAAATTGCATTTTCTCCAGTTTTACTAATAACTTCATCTAATTCTTTTCTTGTTTTATCAACAACTTCTTCGATTCTTCCTGGTTGAATACGTCCATCTCTAATTAAAGTTTCTAATGATAAACGAGCAACTTCTCTTCTTACTGGATCAAAGCAAGAAATCGTAATTGCTTCAGGTGTATCATCAATAATTAAATCTGCACCTGTTGCTTGTTCGATTGCTTTAATATTACGACCTTCACGTCCAATGATACGTCCTTTCATTTCTTCACTTGGAAGATCAACAACAGTTACTGTTCTTTCAGTAACTTCTTCTTGAGCGTATCGATTAATTGCATTGGCAATAATGTCTCTAGACATATCAGCAGCTTTACTTTTAGCTTCTTCTTCTTGTTCTTTTATGTAAGCAGACATTTCTAATGAAATTTGTTGTTCAACTTGTTTGAACAATTCTTCCTTAGCTTCTCTTGCTGACATAGCGGCAACTTTTTCTAATTCAACAACTTTAGAATCAATTTTATCTTTTAATTCAGCCTCTAATTTATCTATTCCAGCTTCTTTAATATCTAATTGTTTAATTCTTTGTTCAAGAACGTCTTCTTTACCTTGAACAGCAATATCTCTTCGTTCAATACCTTTTTCACGTTCTGAAAGATTATTTTCAAGTTCAGTAATTTCTTGTTTTTGTTCTTTAATTTCTTTTTCTGCTTCTAATTTTAATTCATAAGCTTGAGTTTTAGCATCTAAAATAGCTTCTTTAACTAGATTATCAGCTTTACTCGTTGCATCATCAATAATCTTTTGAGCACTTACATTAGCTTTTGAAATATTTAGTTTTGCATATACAAAATAAATAAGAACCCCAACAGCGACAGCTAGAACATAGGATAAAATAGTGGCAATATTTAAACCTGGCATATTCCACCCTCCATTTTCTCTATGCACATTTTTTATGATTAATTATCCAATCATTCACCGGTTGTTTCGGTTATAATAATTAATATTTACATAGTCTTTACTATGTTTATTAAACGTGTTTTGCGCACAAGTATATTATATGTCAAATTACTTATTTTGACAATAACAAGTTAAAAAGAGGAATTTTTACAATTCCTCTTCTTCTACAGGCATTAATGAAGCTTTAATTGCTTCCGTAATTTCGTTCATTATATCAGGATGTTCAACAAGATATCGTTTTGCATTTTCACGTCCTTGTCCAATTTTTTCACCCTTATAAGCATACCAAGCACCGGATTTATCAACAATATCTTTATCAACTGCTAAATCCAAGACTTCACCATCTCTTGAAATACCTTTACCATAAATAATATCGACTTGTGTTGATTTAAATGGTGGTGCCACTTTATTTTTAACAACTTTGATATTGACTTTATTCCCAACAATTTCCGTACCATTTTTAATTACTTCACTTCTTCTGATTTCTACTCGCACAGAAGAATAGAATTTTAAAGCTCTTCCTCCAGTAGTCGTTTCTGGATTTCCAAACATAACACCAATTTTTTCACGTAATTGGTTAATGAAAATAATTGTACAATCTGTTTTATTCATAACCCCTGAAAGTTTACGTAAAGCTTTAGACATCAATCTTGCTTGCAATCCCATTTGTTGATCAGCCATTTCGCCATCTAATTCCACTTGAGGAACAAGTGCAGCAACAGAGTCAACAACTACTAAGTCAATAGCTCCAGAACGTACAAGTGTTTCAGCAATTTCTAAACCTTGTTCACCACTATCTGGTTGCGAAAGAATCAATTCATCAATATTAACTCCTAGATTTTTAGCATAAACAGGATCAATGGCATGTTCGGCATCAATAAACGCAGCTGTACCACCTTGTTTTTGCACTTCAGCAATCGCATGTAATGTAAGTGTTGTCTTACCACTTGATTCTGGACCATAAATCTCAATAATTCTTCCTTTAGGATAACCACCTATTCCTAAAGCCATGTCAAGTGTTAAAGAACCTGTTGGAATAACAGCCACATCAACAGCTGCACGATCTCCAAGCTTCATAACAGAACCTTTTCCAAATTGCTTTTCAATTTGTTTGATTGCATCATTCAATGCTTGTGCTTTTTTAGCATCTTTTGTTTCTACTTCTTTTTTTCCAGCCATAAATAATACCTCCTATTCCTATATATGCTTTATTTTTCATTTTTTCTTTTATTTTTTTAAAATTTTTTCAATTACTTTCTTTTGAGCAAAATCTATTGCCTTTAAAGCAATCTCTTTTCGACTACCTTCTAAATTCAATTTATAAACAACAACATCTTCATAAGCAATACCAATATAGACTTCTCCTACTGGTTTTCCTTCCATTGCATCCGGTCCAGCATTTCCTGTAAAAGAAACACATAGATCAACATCTAAAATACTTTTACCATTAACACACATTAAAGTTTCTTTAGAAACAACACCGTACTTTTCAATCAATGGATGTTCAATTCCTAAAAGTCTTTCTTTCGTTTCACTTTGATAAGTGACTAAAGAACCCTTATAAACCTTAGAAATGCCAGGAATATTTCCTAGCATTGTCGCAAAATTTCCTACTGTAAAACTTTCTACAGTTCCAATAGAAATATTATTTTTTATTAATAATTCAGCAAGTTCATTCATTACATTGACTCCGTTAACATATCTTTACTATCCATAAAATAATCAATACCACTTACTATTGAAATCACGCAAGCAATCCATACACTTATTTGACCAATTGGTAAATGAATGATTGAAAAAGGAAAATCATTTAATAATAAGAATATCACACTGATCATTTGTGTCACAGTTTTTAATTTTCCTAAATATTTTGCTGCAATAACAACTTGTTTATTAGCAGCCACCAAACGAATGGCATCTACGATCGTATCCCTAGAAATCATAATAATAGGAATAATGATAGAAATTGTTCCATCACTTGCTAGTAAAAGAAAAATCGTATTAATTAATAGTTTATCTGCAATCGGATCAGCAAACTTACCAAAAGTCGTAATTAATTTAGATTTTCTTGCAATTTGTCCATCAAAATAATCAGTTAACGAAGCAACTGCAAAAATAATAAAGATAACAATATTAACAAGTGAAATATCAGCATTCAAAATATGATACATAGGTACATTGATTCCAAACGTTGCATAAGGAAACATATAAATAAGAATAAGAATTGGAACAAGGATTATTCTTGTAATCGTTAATTTATTAGGTAAATTCATTATTTGACCATCGTTAATTTAAATGTTCTTACTCTACCATTAGAGCTTGTTCCATAATGATCATTTTCTTCTAATGGAATTTTTTGATCATTAATATAATAACGATGTCCTAAGTTCCAACTATATGAAAATTCCAAATATTGGAAATCATTCACATTAAATTCTAATTCAACACTTTCACATGCAGAATCATCTTTTAAAGCATCTGATGCTGAAATATTAGCAAGATTACTACTATAAACACCTTTTTTAAATGTATCAGTTTGATAACTGTTAGGATCACCATTAACATGTAGATCAACAGTTGTCGCAAATGTAAAGTCTACCTTTAATTTAAAAGTTTCTTGATCATATCCATCAGGTAATTTAAAACTATAATCACCATCAGCATTTTTAGTAAAAGTTATTTCAGTAGATGTTTGTTCATCTTTTTTCGTTGTATCAGATTTTGTTGTTTTCTTTTTATCTGTTTCTGTTGTTTTCTTCTTTAAAGTTTCACTTGTTTCTGTTTTAGATGTATTACTATTTTTAAATGATGAATCATTTGATTTCATAAAGACAAATGAATATCCAAGTACAATAATAATAGCAATGACAATAATAATGACAATTGCATATTTAACATATCTTAAGATATAGTGATCTTCATAAACTCCCTTTCTTGTCGGTTGTTTTTTAGTTGGTTGAATATTTTTTACTTTATCTACAAAAGTAACAGATCCTATATCTTCTTTTTTATTTTCTAAATCTTTTAAATCAGCCTTTTTAATTTCTCTCGTAATTGCATAATAATCATCAGCAATTGTCTCATCTATTTCTAAGTATCTTGCTATTTTTTTAAGATACATTTTTACATATAGCTCGTCTCCAACAAATCGTTCAAAAGCACCGTCTTCTATATCTTTAATGATATTAACAGATAACAATGTTGCTTCTGCGACTTCCTCTATTGTAACGCCTTTGGCAATGCGGGCTGCTTTTATCTTTTCACTTATTTTGTCCATAAAGACATCCTCCTTTACACTTAGGCATAATTAAACAAATAAATTATAGCACAAATGTTTTATTTGACAAATACAAAAGCTCATTTTATTTCTAATATATTATATACATAAAAAATGTCTTTTTTATGTCCAAAAAGAAAAAAAGCTTAAAAAAGCTTTTTTATAACGTAATAATTCCAAATGTTGATAAAATATAACTTAATAAAATAATTAATAATGTTGGAATACAAATATATTTCATCACAAAATTATAGACTTTTTCTCTTTTAAAAGCAGATGATATTTTAATTTCATCTGAAATTGTTTTTAATTTTGTTACAAAAATAATTAATAAAGCTGTACATAACGCTGAAATTGGCATCATACATGAATTTGTGACAAAATCAAAGAAATCTAATAAAGTCATTCCTAATGGTTGAATCCATCCTAAAACACCATAGCCAAGTGAAATAGGAATTCCTAAAGCCAACATTTCAATAATCATTGCTAAAGCTGCTTTTTTTCTAGAAATATGGAATTGTTCCATTAAAGTTGCGACTGAACATTCCATTAAAGAAATAGCTGATGTTAAAGCAGCAAATAAGACAAGTAAAAAGAATACACCACCAATAAATCCACCTAATTGAAGTGAATTAAATACTTTTGGCATTGTAATAAACATTAAAGACGCTCCAGCATTTAAACTATCTTTTCCTGAAAATGCAAAGACTGCAGGAATAATCATTAACCCCGCTAAAAAAGCAATCAACGTATCCATAATTTCTACTTGAGAAATTGCTTTTTCCATATCAACATCTTTTTTCATATAAGAACCATAAGTAAATAAAATTCCCATTCCAATCGATAAAGAATAGAACATTTGCCCCATCGCAGCAATGACTGTCATAATACTGAATTTAGAAAAATCAGGAATGATATAATATTTTAAACCTTCAATAGCCCCTGGTGTCATTAAACCATAAATTGAAATAAAAATAGCTATCACTACTAAAATAGGCATTAAGATCTTACTTACTTTTTCAATTCCTTTTTCTACACCTTTAATAACCACAATAAAAGTTAATACTGCAAAAACAACTAACCAAAAAGCTGGACTAATTGGATTAGCAATAAAATTTGAAAAATAGGTATCTTGTGTCAAGATTTGACTTGATCCTCTTAAATATTCAAATAAGTATTTACATACCCAACCACCAACAACACAGTAATAAGGAACTATCAACATTGGAATAATTGAATTCAACCAACCACCAATCTTTAATTTTTTTGCTCCTAAGATTTTATATGCTTTGATTGGATTGTTTCCGGTCTTTCTTCCTAATGCTGTTTCACTTACAAGTAAAGCAAAACCAACTGTTAACGCTAAAATAATGTAAGTAAATAAAAAAGTACCTCCACCATATTTAGCCGCAAGATATGGAAAACGCCAAATGTTTCCTAATCCAACAGCCGAACCAGCAACCGCCATAACATATCCTAAACGGCCTGAAAAACTTGATTTTTTATTTTTTTCCATCGAATTTCCCCTTTTTAACATGTAAAAAAAAATTATATTGAAACCTCATAAAAAGTCAACTTTATTGTGAAATTAATAACAAAATTTTCTTTTTTTACATTTTAAAACAAAAAAAACAGCCCTCATTGAGGACTGTCTTATTATTATAATAATGATTTATATAATTCTTTGATTTCTTCTACACTTGTATCTCTTGGGTTACCTGGACAGCAAGCATCAGCTAAAGCAGATTCACTTAAGAATTGCAAATCTTCTTCTTTAACGATTTCTTTTAAGTCAGCTGGAATACCAACATCTTTAGATAATTGTTTAACTGCATCTACAGCTGCTTTACGATATTCTTCTTGAGACATACCAGTAGTATCTACACCCATTGCTTCTGCAATGTCTTTATATTTTTCACCAGTATATGGTGCATTATATTCCATAACTGTTGGTAAGATGATAGCATTAGCAACACCATGAGGTGTATCATATAAAGCTCCAAGTGGATGAGCCATTGAGTGAACTAATCCTAAACCTACGTTAGAGAATCCCATACCTGCAACATATTGACCTAAAGCCATATCTTCTCTACCTTCAGGAGTATTTTCTACTGCACCTCTTAATGATTTAGAAATAATTTCGATAGCTTTGATATGGAACATATCTGACATTTCCCAAGCACCTTTAGTAATATAACCTTCGATAGCATGAGTTAAGGCATCCATACCTGTAGCAGCAGTTAATCCTTTAGGCATTGATGACATCATATCTGGGTCAACGAATGCTACAACTGGAATATCATGTACGTCTACACATACCATTTTACGATCTTTTTCAACATCTGTGATTACATAGTTGATTGTTACTTCAGCAGCAGTACCAGCTGTTGTAGGAACTGCAAAGATTGGAGTACAAGGATTTTTAGTTGGTGCAACACCTTCTAGGCTTCTTACATCAGCAAATTCAGGGTTTTTATCAATAATACCTACTGCTTTTGCTGTATCCATTGATGAACCACCACCAATAGCAATCATATAATCTGCTCCAGCATCATGTAATGCTTTAACACCTTGTTGAACATTTTCAATTGTTGGATTCGGTTTGATATTAGAATATAGTTCATAAGCTAATCCTGCTTTATCTAATAAATCAGTAACTTTTGCTGTTACTCCAAATTTTACTAAGTCTGGATCTGAACATACTAAAGCTTTTTTGAATCCTCTTGCTTTTGCTTCTTCAGGAATTGATTCAATTGCTCCTTTTCCATGATAACTTGTTTCATTTAATACAAATCTGTTTGCCATAATTAAATCTCCTCTTTTCTAACTACACATATTTTAGTATCATGTGAAAATAAAAACAAGTTACACATAAGGCTATGTGTAACATTTCACAAGTTTTATTTAAAATATTTTTATAATATGTCATAATAATAAACATGGAGGAATATCATGAAATATTATGCTGTAAAAAAAGGAAGACATCCAGGTATTTATACTACTTGGAA
>OLRY01002704.1_pt1 | contig 11250 bp, 11 predicted proteins | sample 1672541 | NCBI WGS metagenome assembly OLRY01 (sample SAMEA3136697, study PRJEB25190) | human gut metagenome | biome: human gut; feature: human-associated habitat; material: faeces | place: Austria | collected 2013
CGGAGAAAAGGGGCTGCGGCGCCGCTGTAAAATAGGAGTAAAAAATTTTACCATATCATAAATTCTTGTTACCTTTACCATGGCAATCGAAATTACCGAACTCAAAAAACGAGCTACGATGATAAACGACAAGGTGAGGATGTATCTGCTGCCGCCGCTGTTCAATGCGGCAGTCAGGGCCGGAGCCTCGATAATGAATATTTACAAGAATTTAGACGATTACGATATAAGCCTCAAAGACGACAAGACGCCGATCACCCTCGCCGACCGTCTCGCACACAAAACCATCCGCGAATATCTGGGCCGCACGCGCATCCCGATCCTGAGTGAGGAAGGCCGCGAGATGCGCTACGACGAACGCCGCAACTGGGAGTTGTACTGGCTGGTCGATCCGCTCGACGGAACGGTCGAGTTCATCAAGGGAAACAACGAATTTACCGTGAATATCGCCCTGATGGAGAACAACGTCTGCATGGGGGCTGTCATTTATGTCCCCTATTTCGAAAAGATGTACGTCGCCGGGCGCGATTCGGGTTCCTACGTCAAGGAGCATATCGCGCCGGATGCCGCCGCCGAATACACCTACGACCAGATCGTCACGGGCTGGCGGCAGCTGCCGCTCGAAGAGGGGGCGGAGCATTCCCGCCTGCGGGTGGCCGTGTCGCGGTCGCACCAGACGCCCGAAACGGCGGAGCATATCGCCCGCCTGCGCGAAGCGCATCCCGATCTGGAGATCGTCGAGCAGGGGAGTTCCTACAAATTCTGCCTGCTGGCCGAGGGGAAGGTCGATTATTATGTCCGCACGACGCATACGTACGAGTGGGACACCGCCGCGGGCGAGCTGATTCTCGCCGAAGCGGGCGGTCGCACCCGCACGCTGCCCGACGACCGGGAGCTGCTCTACAACGAGGAGGACCTGCGCAATCCGTGGTTCGTCTGCCGGTCGAAACACTGCAAGATTTGACGGAAGCGGTTCCGAACCGTTGCCGAGATATACGAAGAAGAGGTCGTCCGCGCGTCGGGCAACCTCATTTTTTATTCGCCGGCGAGTCGGCCTCAGCCGGTTTCGGCCAGCTTCTGCCCGCCAACCTCAGCTTGCCAACCTCAGCCTGCTACAGCCCGCCAACCTCATTCAGCCCCGGCAACTACTGCCGGCTTCCGCCACTCGATCACATCCGGTAGATTCCGGTTTTGCCCGACGGCCGCCGCGTTACTCCGCCTGCGCCGCGCCGAGGAATCCCATGACGCTGAACAGCACGATTACGGCCACCAGTACGATGGAGAGCACCGTGACGTATCTTTTTCCGGATTTGTGCCAGAAGGCGAGGATGCCCGCGAAGAGCGCGGTGTATAAAATGGCTTCGGGGATTCCGCCCAGATGATACTGCACGGGCAGGATCGTGTAGATGTAGCCGTCGAACGAGCCGGGCGTGGGACCTATGGTCGAGATGAAACTCAGGCCCAGAACCAGCCACGCCAGCTTGAGGAATCCGTTTTTGCCGTACAGGAATCCGCGTACGGGCAGCAGCGCCAGCGCGATCAGCACTCCTCGGAAAATCTGCAGTCCGGGGCCGAGCGCGACCCACGGCGAGCTTACGGGCCGCATCAGCAGAGCCAGCGACTCGGACGAGAAGTGGGTTCTGTAATCGAGGAAGAGCAGGGCGAAAACGCCGGCGGTGAAGTAGGCGATCACATGCGCCGAGCATATGCGCCAGACGAATGTCTTCGGGGATTCGGGTTGTCGGATCATGTTCGGCGGGTTTGCAGGGGTTTCAGTCCGTTCGCTCCGGGACTATTTCTTGTGCCCGGCCTCTTCGATGTCGCAGGCCGAGCAGTTGCCCGAACACCCCGCGGCCGTATGCGTGTCGGAGCAGCCGGCGCTGCCGTCCGCTTCGCGCGTTTCGTGTACGGCGCACTTGATGCCCAGCCGCTGCATGTTCTTGTTGGTCGAGATCTCGGAGTCGATGTTATGTCCCTTGATCATCAGCGTCAGCGACATGCCCACGACGAAAAGGGCCACGGCCCCCAGCGCGAACAGAAAAACGATTAACCATGTCGGCATATCAATAAGGTATTTTTACGTCCCGAAATTTTGGCTTTCGGTCACAAATGTATACATTTGTAAGATAAATTGCAAAAACGCTGCCCTCTCTTCGGCGGCGGATGCAAAAAGACAACGACGCAATACTATGAAAATCGTAATAGCGGGAGCGGGAGAGATGGGGAGCCATCTGGCGAAGATGCTGAGCGGCAACGGTCACGACATCACCATCATCGACGGCGACCAGAAACTGCTTTCTGACGTGGGAAGTCTGGCTGACGTGATTACCGTCGAGGGGGATTCGACGACTTTCGCCGTGCTCCGCAAGGCTTCGGTGCGCAAGTGCGACCTTTTCATCGCCGTAAATCATGAGGAGAACGACAACGTCGTGGCGGCGATGCTGGCCAAGAAGCTGGGGGCCCGGAAGTCCATCGCCCGCATCGACAACAACGAGTACCTCGAACCCAACAACAAGGAGATGTTTATCGACATGGGCATCGACTACCTGTTCTATCCCGAAAAGGTGGCGGCCCGCGAGGTCATCAACCTGCTGGGGCACACCTCGACCACGGAGTACGTCGATTTTTCGAGCGGCAAGCTCTCGCTGGTGGTGTTTCGTCTGGAACCGGCCTCGCCGCTGGTGGGACGGCAGATCGAGGGTTTCGACGACGACGAGACGCCGCTGAGCTACCGTACGGTGGCCATCACGCGGGGCGGCGAGACGATTATCCCCCGGCAGGGCGAGATCTTCACCGAGGGCGACGTGATCTACGTCATCGCGCGTCAGGACGCCGTGAAGCAGGTCATGGAGTTCTCCGGACAGTCCAATATCGAGATCAAGAACATGATGATCCTCGGCGGTTCGCGCATCGGCATCCGCATCGCCACCGAATTGCAGGAGGAGGTGAATATCAAGCTGGTCGATTACAACGCCGAGAAGGCCTACCGGCTGGCGGAGCTGCTTGACAAGACGCTGATAATCAACGAAGACGGTCGCAACACTGAGGCCATGATGGAGGAGGGGCTTTCCAATATGGACGCCTTCGTGGCCGTGACGGGCCGCAGCGAGACCAACATCCTCGCGGCGATGCTCGCCAAGCGCATGGGTGTCAAGAAGGTGATCGCCGAGGTCGAGAACCTCAATTACATCAACCTCGCCGAGTCGATCGGCATCGACACGATCATCAACAAGAAGCTGGTGACGGCGTCGAACATCTTCCGCTTCACGATGTCCACCGACGTGCAGGCCATCAAGTGCCTGACGGGCAGCGATGCCGAGGTGCTGGAGTTCATCGTCAAGCCCAACGCTCCGGCTGTCAAGACCCGGATCAAGGATCTGGGGCTGCCCGAAGATACGATCATCGGCGGCATCGTGCGCGGCGACAAGGTGTTCATCGCCGTGGACAATATGGAAATCAACCCCTACGACCGCGTGGTGGTCTTCGCCATGCCCGCGTCCGTAGGCAAAGTAGGATACTTTTTTAACTGACGGCGCGTGCCGCGAGGCCCGGCGCACGGCGCGGGGCAGCGCACGCCGCCGGCAACGAAACCGAACAGACACGTGTCATTCAGAAGCATATTACTCAAAGCATGGTTTTCGCAGCGCGAGCGGGCCATCGACCGTTTCCGGCGCCGGCCGGCCGAGACGCAGGAACGCGTCTTCAGGCAGCTGCTGCGCCGCGGACGGCGGACCGAATTCGGCTGGCGTTACGATCTGGGGCATGTCCGCACGGTCGAGCAGTTCCAGACGATGGTCGAGACGTTCGATTACGAGACGTTCAAGCCCTACATCGAGAAGATGCTGGCCGGCGAGAAAAACGTCGCCTCGCCGGGCCGCGTGAAGCTCTTCGCCCGTTCGTCGGGCACCACGTCGGACCGGAGCAAATACATCCCGGTCACGGAGGAGTCGCTCTGGTGGAACCATACGCTGGGCATGCGCGACGTGGCGACGGTCTTTTCGGGCAACAATCCGAAGACCGGGGTTTTCGAAGGCAAGACGCTGACGCTGGGCGGGTCGTGCAGCCGCGAAGGGCGCAATCTGGTGGGCGACCTGTCGGCCATACTGATACACGAGACGACGTTCTGGAGCGGCTGGTTCCGTGCGCCGCGTATGGCCACGGCGCTCATTCCCGACTTCGACCGCAAGGTCGAGGCGATCTGCCGCGAGTGCGTCGGCGAAAACATCACGGCCTTTGCGGGCGTGCCGTCGTGGAATTTGGCGATGATGCGCCGCGTGCTGGAATATACGGGGCGGCAGAACCTGCTCGAAGTGTGGCCCAACCTCTGCATGTTCGCCCACGGGGGCGTGGAATTCGGTCCTTACCGCCGCTCGTTCGAGGCGCTGATACCCTCGGAGCGGATGCAGTACATGGAGACCTACAACGCTTCGGAGGGCTTCTTCGCGCTGGCCGACGATCCGTCGCGCGACGACATGCTGCTGATGCTCGACTACGGCAACTTCTTCGAGTTCCGCAGCGGCGGGACGATCGTCCCGCTGGAGGGCGTGGAGTGCGGCCGTGTCTACGCCATGCTGATCACCTCGAACAACGGTTTGTGGCGTTACGAAATCGGCGATACGGTGGAGTTCACCTCGACGAATCCCTACCGGATCCGGTTCGCGGGCCGCACACGGCAGTATATCAACGTCTTCGGCGAGGAGCTGATCGTCGACAACGCCGACCGTGCCCTGATCGCCGCCAGCAACGAGACCGGGGCCGTCGTCGGGGAGTATACCGTGGCGCCGTGCTACATGTCGCTCCGGGAGCGGGGCGCCCACGAGTGGATCGTGGAGTTCGAGCGTGAGCCTGACAGCCGCGAGCATTTCGCCGAAGCGCTCGACCGGGAGCTGCGGGCCGTGAATTCGGATTACGACGCCAAGCGCCGGACCACGCTCGAACGGCAGCGGCTGACGGTCGTGGACCGCGGGCTTTTCCTCGCATGGCTGCGCGCCCGCGGCAAGAACAAGGTGCCGCGGCTGGTCAACGACCGCCATGTGGCCGAGGAGATACTGGCATTCGGCGGGGAGAAGAAGTGACGGCGGACGTTTTTGCGGCGCGACGCCATGATGACAGGGCGCCGGAACGCTCCGGCAGGACAAAAATGTAAAACAAATATCGTATAATATGTATATAGCAATTGCAGGCAACATCGGAAGCGGAAAGACGACGCTGACCCAGATTCTGACCAAGCGCTACAATGCCAAGTCGTATCTCGAAGAGTGCAACAACCCCTATATCGGCGACTTCTATGAAGATATGAACCGCTGGTCGTTCAATTTGCAGATGTACTTTCTGGGAAGCCGCATCCAGCAGACGATGGACATGCTTTCCGACGGCGGTTCGGGCGTGATTTTTCAGGACCGCACGGTTTACGAGGATGCGCATATCTTTGCCGGCAACCTCCATGAAATGGGGCTGATGCCTACGCGCGACATCGAAACCTACATGAAGATTTTCAGGCTGGTGACCGAGCTGATTCCCAAGCCCGACCTGCTGATTTATCTCAAGGCGAGCGTCCCGACGCTGATTTCGCAGATCCGCAAGCGCGGCCGCGAGTACGAGATGAATATCGACGAGCTGTACCTCAAGCGGCTGAACGACAAGTACAACAACTGGATAGACAACATATACGAAGGCGACGTGCTTGTGGTAGACAAGGACCATGAGGATTTCATTTCGGACCCTGCCGTGCTGGATAAAATCTGTGCGCGGCTGGATGCGCTTAATACCCGGAAGTAACGCATGACGCTGCCTGCGAAGTTTGCCGAGCGCGTTTTGCGCGATCTGGGCGATAGCGAGGGCGCGGCGCTCTGCGCGGCGCTCGACACCGAGCCGCCCGTGTCGGTGCGCCTGAACCCGGCCAAGTGCGGCGGTACGGAGAACGGCGGAGCCGGGCGGGAGGAGTATGCGGACAAGGCGGCCGGCCGTTCGGACGGAGTGCCGCCTGCCGTGCTGGCCGACGCCGACGGCCGGGTGCCGTGGTGCGGCGACGGATATTACCTCGCGGCGCGGCCGCAGTTCACCTTCGACAGCGATTTCCATGCGGGAGCCTACTATGTGCAGGAGGCCGCGTCGCAGTTCGTGGGACATTTGTTGCAGGGTGTCGAAGTCGCCGGCAGGCGGATTCTCGACCTTTGCGCCGCTCCGGGCGGCAAGACGACGCTCTATGCGTCGCTCGCGGGACCTGACGGGCTGGTCGTCGCCAACGAGATCGACCGCCGCCGCGCTCAGGTGCTGGCGGACAACGTCCGCAAGTGGGGCACGGGCAACGTTGCGGTGACGACGTGCGAAGCCCGGCAGCTGGGCGGTTTCGAAGCGTGGTTCGACGTGGTGGCGGTGGATGCTCCCTGCTCCGGCGAGGGGATGTTCCGCAAGGACCGCGACGCCCGCGGCGAATGGAGCGAAGGCAATGTAAAGCTTTGTGCCGCAAGGCAGGACGAGCTGTTGCGTGAAGCGTGGCGTGCGCTCAAACCCGGCGGGACCCTGATATACAGCACCTGCACGTTCAACCGCGACGAGGACGAAGGCGCGCTCGAACGGATGCTCGGCTGGGCGGAGGACGAAGCGGCGCAGGCCGGGGAGGTTGCCGTCGATGCGTCGTGGGGGATTGTCTGCGGACGCGTGGGCGCGTTCCGGACCTTCCGGTTTTATCCCCACCGGGCGCGCGGCGAGGGATTTTTCGCTGCCGTGGTCCGCAAGGCTTTCGATGCGGGCGGCCGCTGCCGCACGCCGAAGGCGCGGCGCACGGTCTTCGCTTCGGTGGACAGAGCCGCGGCAGCCGAACTGCGCCGCTGGGTGAACAGCCCCGAACGGATGTGCTTCGTGACGGTCGCCGACACCTGCTACGGCTATTATGTCGCGCAGGCGGAAGCCGTAAAAGCGCTGGCCGAAGCGCTTCCGGTGATATATTCGGGCGTGGCGATGGGGCAGCTCTTCAAGGGGCGTCTGCGTCCCGATCCCGCGCTGGCGTTCTTCTGCGGACTGAACCGGGATGCGGTTCCGGCCGCGGAGCTGGACGAAGAGCAGACGCTCCGCTTCCTGCGCAGGCAGGAGATCGGGGCCGGACCTTTTGCCGAAGGGATCAATCTGGTGTGCGCGCGGGGCCGTGCGCTCGGATTCGCGAAGCGCATAGGAAACCGGGTAAACAACATGTATCCCAATTCATTGCGAATTATTAAACAATAGATATGGCCGAGAAACTTTTTTATTCGATGGGCGAAGTGGCCGAGATGTTCGACGTCAATGCGTCGCTGATCCGTCACTGGGAGTCGCAGTTCAGCGTCATCCGCCCCAAACGCAACAAGAAAGGAAACCGCCTCTTCTCGCCGCAGGATGTCGAGAATCTCAAACTGATCTATCATCTGGTCAAGGAGCGGGGAATGACCCTCGAAGGGGCGAAGAAAGCACTCCGGCAGCAGCCTGCCGAGGGCGGAATGGAACGCGATGCGGAGCTGATGGAGCGTCTGCAGCGTATCCGCGCGCTGCTGGTCGAGGTGCGCGAGGACCTGAAGGTCGGCGAGGGGGAAATCCTTGCCGACGCTGACGCCGATACTGACGCCGGTGCCGTGCCGGATGCGCCGGACGCCGAAGCCGCCGCACCCCGTCGCAGGGGCAAACCCGTGGTGAAGATCGCTGCGGAAGGTGAGGAAGCCGCCGATGCGGGACACTCGGTGGCGAAGCGTACCCGCAAACCCCGCCGCAAGAAGGAGGAGGTCGAAAACAAGGAACTGTTCGCCTTTTACGAGCAGTCGCTGTTTTAGGCGGGTCCTCTGTTAATACAGTTAACGATATAAATTATGCTTATCCGGGAAATAACCGACGTCATCGAGCGTTTTGCGCCGCTGGCGTGGCAGGAGTCGTACGACAACGCCGGGCTGATCGTGGGCCGGCCCGACGACGAGGTGCGCAAGGCGCTGTTGGCCGTGGATGTCACCGACGAGGTGATGGCCGAAGCCGAGCGCGAGGGGTGCGATCTGATCATCACGCACCATCCGATCGTTTTCCATGCCCTCAAGCGGTTCAATTCGGCCGATCAGGTGCAGCGCTGCGTCGAGCGGGCCATCCGCAGCGGCATTGCGCTCTATGCCTGCCACACCAATCTCGACAGCGCGCCGGAGGGGATGAGCTGGCGGCTGGCCGAGATGCTGGGCGTGGCGGACCTGCGTGTGCTGCAGCCCTCTGTGGCCGACGCGAAGGTCGGATTCGGCGTGGTGGGCGAACTGCCGGGAGCCGTGGCGACCGTGGAGTTCATGCGCCATATCCAGCGAACGCTCGGCGTGCGCGTCGTGCGTCATAGCGACATCGCTTCGCCGGAGGTGCGCCGCGTGGCGGTCTGCACGGGGGCCGGGGCTTCGATGATCGGCGAAGCCCGCCGCGCAGGGGCCGACATTTACATCACGGCGGACATGAAGTACAACGACTTCATGACGCCCGATAAAGCCCTCACCGTAGCAGATATAGGCCATTTTGAAAGCGAATATTGCGCAATTCAGATTTTATTTGATATTTTGTCGAAAAATTTGATTACCTTTGCGGTTCGCAAGAGTGAGGACTCGCGCAATCCGGTGAACTATTTGGTTTAAGTCTAAACTATAGAAGACATTATATGGCAACACAAAAGAAAACTGCCGAAGTTGATTATTCGATGCAGGAGAAGATCATGGCGCTTTACGAGCTGCAGAAGATCGACAGCAAAATCGATGAAATCAACAAGGTAAAAGGTGAACTGCCTCTTGAGGTACAGGACCTCGAAGATGAGATGACCGGCCTGAGAACCCGTATCGACAACATCAATGCCGAAATCGAGGAGCTGAATACGCTCACCAAACAGCGCAAGCGCGAGGTGGATCAGGCCAAGATTCTTATCGGAAACTACAAGGAACAGCAGAACAACGTGCGCAACAACCGCGAGTTCGACGCCATCACCAAGGAGATCGAGTATCAGGAGCTGGAGATCGAGCTGGCCGAGAAGCGTCTCAAGGAGTACAGCGCCGGCGTGAAGGCCAAGAAGCTCCAGCTGGAGGAGGCCGAAGCTGTAGCCGACGGACGCGCCGCAGACCTTGCCGCCAAGAAGAGCGAGCTGGAGGGCATCGAGGCCGAGACCGCACCGCTGGTCGCCGAGTTCGAAGTGCAGGCCGACCGCGCCAAAGCCAAGATCGACGAGCGTCTGCTGGCGGCCTACAGCCGTATCCGCCAGAATGTCCGCAACGGACTGGCCGTGGTGACCGTCAAGCGCGACGCCTGCGGCGGCTGCTTCAACCGCATTCCCCCGCAGCGTCAGGTGGAAATCCGTCAGGGCAAGAAGATCATTATCTGCGAGTACTGCGGACGTATCCTCGTGACCGATCCCGAAGAGGTTCAGGAGTAGCGGATCATTCAGTAAACAAGAGGGCGGCTACCATACGACCCCGGCGTCGAGAATCACCCCGTCGTCGGCGTCGGACGATGCGAACGAATCGGCTTTGTACTGGACGCAGATCATAATCATCGGCTCCGCGCCGGTGTTGCGCAGCGCGCGTCGGCCGTCGGGGGAGACCCGGATTACGCTGCCCTCGCCGACGGCGAAGATTTTGCCGTCCACCTGAAACTCTCCCTCGCCCCGGACGATGATGTAGAGTTCCTCGTGCGTCTTGTGGGTGTGGAGGAACCCGACGCCTGCGCCCGGCTCGATGCGCTGGAACGACATCTCCGCGCCCGTAGCGCCGAGGGCGCTGCCCGTAAATACTTTTCCGGGAATCTCGACGCCCGGAGCCAAGATCAGCGTGTGTTGATTCAACTCGTCCATCTTTCCGACTGTCACGGCAGCGAAATTCGCGCCGCCGGCTGTTTTTTCGATTTTTTTCATCTTTGCTGTACGTTTGGTTTGTAAATGGGGTTTGTATTCGACAAGGGCAAAGATAAGGAGAACGTTCGTCGGATACAAGACGGTACGTGCGCGTATGTTACTTACATTGAGGAAACTAATGCTGGACGTCAGGCCGAACGGAGCGAGAAAAAATCGAAACTTTTTTTCGCCCCGTGCGGAATCTCCGGCTGCCGGCGGCGGTGCGGCGAGTGTTAATTTATTAACATCAAAATCCTTCCGACTTTTATAAATATTCCTTAACTTTGCAAAGTCGTAATTTTCGGACTAAAATTACTAACAAATGAAGATAGCTATTGCCCAGTTGAACTACACGATCGGGGATATCGACGGCAACGCCTCGAAAATCATCGATTCCATCAACAAAGCGAAAGCGCAGCGCGCCGACCTTGTCATCTTTGCCGAACAGGCCGTGAGCGGAACACCGGCTTTCGATCTGCTGCGTAAGACGACCTTCCTCGAACTGTGCGAGGACGCGCTGGTCGAAATAGCTTCGTGCTGCGACGGCATCGCCGCGATCGTGGGACTGCCGATCCTCACGCGCGAAGGAACCATCAGCGCCGCGGCGCTGATTCAGGACCGCAAGGTGCTGCGCTACGTGGGCAAGAAATATATCTCGGCCCGCCGCGAAATGGGCTTCCTCGTCCCCTCGAAAGGGTTCGAATATGCGACGATCAAAGGCCACAAGTGCGCCATCATCGTGGGCGACGACCTGAGCCGCGAGCACGATTTCGACAAGTCGGTCGAGACCGTCATCTCGATCAACGCCCGCAAGTACGGCAAGGGCGCCATGACCTACCGTTACGATATGATGCGCCACCTGTCGTTCGTCGAAGCCAAGAACATCGTGCTGGTCAATCAGGTCGGAGGTGCGACGGACATCGTCTACGACGGCACGTCGGGCGCGTTCAACAACCGCGGCGAGCTGGTGCTGATGATGAAGCAGTTCGAGGAGGATTTCCAGATTTTCGACACCAAGGCCCAGAATCCTCCCGTCGGGGTTCCCTCGACCTACAACGACCGCACGCGGATGGTCTATCAGGCGGCGCGCTGCGGACTCCGCGACTTTTTCCTCAAGAACGGTTACAAGAAGGCCTGCATCGGCCTTTCGGGCGGTATCGACTCGGCCGTGGTGGCATGTCTGGCCGCCGATGCGCTGGGCGCCGGGAATGTCCGCGCCCTGCTGCTGCCTTCGCAGTTCTCGTCGGACCATTCGGTCGAAGACGCCAAGAAGCTGGCCGAGAACCTCGGCATCGAATACAACGTAATTCCCATTACCGAAATATATACCAGTGTGGTGAACACCCTCAAGCCGGTCATCGGCGGCCGGGAGTTCGACGCCACGGAGG
>OLRY01002707.1_pt1 | contig 11231 bp, 8 predicted proteins | sample 1672541 | NCBI WGS metagenome assembly OLRY01 (sample SAMEA3136697, study PRJEB25190) | human gut metagenome | biome: human gut; feature: human-associated habitat; material: faeces | place: Austria | collected 2013
CGTTACTATGACACAACCGTTCATGTAGAGACCGGCGAGGACGGTGCAGCAGCATTTAAGCTGGAGTTTGGAGGTTAAAAATGAGCATGAAAATGATGAATGCAGCTTATCTGGTGGATAATGTCGCTCTGCTTTCCTTGCAGGAAAAGCAGGACGGCGTGGAATTCCATTGCTTTGATATGGACAGCAAGGTGCAGATTGCCGAGGGACACATTGGCTGGGATGTGTTGGATAAACAGCCGTTTTCTACGCTGGAAGAAAGCGCGAGGGTGGCAGCACTCAAGGAGATTCCCCAGCTGGACGGTCTTACCGTTGCGCCGGTAGCCCCGGAGATGCTGGAGCAGATGCGCGGCGGCAGAAAGGTTCTTTGGCAGATGAAAAAGGCTGATCCTGAACTGGAGAATGCTAAAAATATTCGGTTTATCACCAGCAGCTACGAGGATCGGTTCAAAATTCCGGATGGCAGTGCGGTGGAGATTGAGTATCCGAATCGGAAGTTCTCAGTTCGCTGCGAATATATGGACGAATATCATCTGCGCCTTGGGTATGATGTTCTGCACATCTGTCAGCTGGCAGAAATGCTGGAACGCGGTGGCGGTACATGCCGCCCGGAGCCGCTGATTACGGAAGAATGCAGCGCATGGGATTTGGGAAGCAAGGGCTTTCTTGCCATTCAGACCTGTGAGGACGGTTACGACTATACCTTATATCATAAGGACTTCACTGAAATTGACGGTGGACAGATCGACAACCCAGAAATCAGCATGAATGCAGCCAGAGACCAGATTCTTTCGGATTATGGATTCGGTGGCCGCACCATGACGCGGATTGATTATGACGAACTTTGTGATCGTGCAGAGGATGCAGAAATCAGCAGACGGGAATCTGTGCTGGGTAAACTCTCGGATTTGTCTTCCAGAACGGATACGCCGGTGAAAGCTGCTAAGGCGAAGGAGGCGGAGCGATGAAATATAAGCTTACGAAGGCAGAGCAGGAAACCGTCATCAATTTTGACAATGAACTGGATACTGCCAGTATTTACACCCATGACAGCCGCCTGATTAAGAAGCTCCGGGAACTGCGAAAACAGTATCCGGAGCAGTTTATTTTGGAGCACCGGGAGCATGGGTCGGTCACTTATACGATTCCGAAACGCTGTGTTGGTATCCGACCGCCGTACAGTGAAAAGCGGCGGGAACAGCAGCGACAGGAAGCAAAGGAAAACGGCCTGCCGTTTATGGAGAAGGGAGAAATGAACGATGGCAAGAATTGAAAAATGGGATGAAGTGCATGGAAATCAGGCACCGGACGAAAGAATGATGGCATTTCTCGACAGCGCTACCGACCAGTATGCGATTTTGCAGCTTCGCCGCATCGAGGATACGGTATATGAACGCTTTTCGTCTATGCGCGAACTGGAACGGATGGGGCTGGAACCGGATATTGACCATTATGAAGTGGTTTATACGGCTCCGCTGCTTCCCTACGAGGATCAGAATACGATGTTGGAGGAACTGTATGCGAAATTCAATGTTTCCCGCCCTGATGATTTTACTGGGCATAGTCTTTCTGTGTCTGACATCGTGGCTTTACGGCAGAATGGTGTTGTAAGCTGTCACTATGTGGATTCCATCGGCTTCCAGGAGCTGCCCGGATTTTTGAAACCGGAGAATTATCTGAAAACCGCAGAAATGGCAATGGAAGACGATTACGGTATGATTGACGGCGTTATCAATAACGGAAAGAAGGAAGAACCGGCGGAGAAAGCATCGGTTCTGGATCAGCTGAAGGAAAAGCAGGAGGCGATGCCGCCTGCGCCGCCTCGTAGGTGCTGCGAAGAAAAGGAGTTATAAATGCGCTTTACGGATGACGAATGGATGCTCATGATGCTTTACAGCCCTGGCACACGGACAGGGCTGATTGCAGAGCTTCAGATGATGCAGAAAAGTCTGACCAGCAGAGATAGAAACCTGCGCAGGTGGACGGCCTCGCTGCTTGCAAAACTGGCAGAGATGACGGATGCAGAATATGAGGCACTGGATTTGTATCCAGACGAATAAAGGAGAGGAGGAAAAAATAGATGATGACGAAAACGGCTTATTATATGCAGATGGCGCAGGAAGCTGCGGCACAGATCACTGGTAGCAAAGAGCAGTGGACAGCGTTTCTGACCACATCCGCACGGCTTTATAAGTATCCTTTTGCGGAGCAGCTGATGATCTATAAGCAGAGACCAGAAGCGACGGCCTGTGCAGAGTACGATCTCTGGAATGATCGGATGAACCGCTATGTGAAGCGTGGCTCCAAGGGCATTGCTCTTTTGGACATGCGCGGCGAGCAGCCGAAACTGCGGTATGTATTTGATGTGGCAGATACCGGAGAACGGAAGAATTCCCGACCGGTACAGCTCTGGAAAATGAATGCGGAGCATGAGCAGCCAATCATTCGCGCACTGGATGCAGCATTTGATGTTCCTGCCGGTGCTGGGTCTCTGGAAAATCATATCATGGAAGCGGCAGAACGCCTTGCAAGGGATTACTGGGAGGAAAACCGCAGGCAGATCAGTGACATCGTTGCAGATTCCTATCTGGAAGGATATGATGAACTCAACATCGGAGCTTCCTTTAAGAGAGCTGCCGCTGTCAGCATCGCATATTCCGTCTTTACCCGGACGGTGGGCAATGCAGATGACTATTTTGAGCACGAGGATTTTCTGGACATCTTTGATTTTAATACGCAGGCTGCCGCCAATGTGCTGGGAACTGCGGTCAGCGAAATGTCCAGCCAGATCTTCCGGGAAATTGAACGCACGATCCGAACCTATGAAAGAGATAAGCAGGCAGAAAGGAGCCAAAACTATGATGGAGCTGAATTACACGAAGAACGGCGATTACCTGATTCCGGACATCCAGTTGTCGGTGCAGGAACAGAAGCCCCTGGGCAAGTACGGGAGGATGCGCAGAGCGTTTCTGCAGGAGAACAACACGCTGCTGTACAATCACCTGATCCTGACCGAGAAGCTGTACCCGCACCTGTGGGAGATTCAGGAGACCGCGACCGCACGGATGGAGCAGATGATGGCGGATCTTCTGAAAGCGAATCCGGCACCGGACAAGAAATCAAACCAGATGGCCTGGGTGCAGCACATGAACATGCTGAAAGCGCAGGCAGAGGAAGTCATTCTAACGGAACTTATCAACAGTTAAACTTCATGAGTCTGTTTCAGTCCGAAGCAGAGCAGATTCAGAAAATTGATGCGGCGGCAGAAAATGCAGCCAAAGAAGCGGAGAGCGAAAAGCCCTCCGCTTTTGTCATTTCTGAGGATGAAATCGACCGGATGCTGCGGACAGGCTCCAATTTTGAAGGCGGAAAGATCCGTATTTATGCGCTGTATCAGCAGCAAGGGGACGCAAAAGAACGAGCTGCATTCTTGAAAGCGGAATACGGTCTCGGTGGCCACAGCTATACCTTTATGGATGGCAGTCGCGGTTTTGCCGATTATAACGGAAGAGGTATTCTGCTTCGCAATTATGACCATGACCGGGAAGTGCGACTCACATGGTCGGCGGTGGATAAGCGGTTAGACCGGCTTGTGGAAAATGATCAGTACCTGACCGCGCTGGAAATGGAAGAGTATCGGAAGCTGGAGCAGGAATACGGCGCGCCGCTTCCTATGCCGACTGCCGCCCATGTGTTTCCGCCAACGCCACCGGAACGCTACGATACCGGAAATGAGCATGTGGACAACATGCTGAATACGGCTGCGAATGTATATGCCCGGAGTGAACTGGCGGCACCACAGCGGTTTACCGTGATGGAGACAGACGATGGTTATGCGGTCTGGGATGATATTCAGGACGGCATTCATGTGGAGCCGGATGGTGTCAGCGAAGAGTTTACCAGCGAATGGGAGGCAGAGACCTACCGCCAGCAGTTGATTGAAAAAGTTCAGGAACGGGAAGCAAAAGACTGGCTCTATGTTGAACAGAGCAAGCAGAATTTGCAGCAGGACATTCCATTCCCAGATGTGGAATCCGAAGAAGTACAGGAATCGGCTCACGCAGAGACAGATCCTCTGGTACTGGAAATGCAGGAACACGCCAGCGAACTTTCCAGAGAGTCTGGCTATGCACCGGATGAACGGTTTGTGGTCACAATGACCGGCAAGAACTTTCCGGATTCTAAAGATGCGTTTGCCATCTGGGATTATGTCAAAGAAGAGTATTACGGATATTCGGACGGAAAAGTGCAGACATTTGCCGATTATGTGAGTGCATCAGAGGCGTTGCAGGAGATTCGCGGCAGGAATATGGAGGCTGAAAAAGAGCCTGCGACTGTGCAGCCAGAACCGGCAGCTCCGGTGCAGCCGGATTATCGTGTCGGCGATACGCTGTATCTGGACGGAAAGGCATTTACGATTGAAAAAGTCGGGCTTTTCGACGTGGAGCTTCGGGACCCGGATTCCGTGTATCCGATCTTCCGCTCGGAAAGCAAGGAGAATCTGGCAAGACTTTTGGGGCATGAGGAAAATGTTCACCTGCACAATCTGGTGGTTGATCTGAATCCTGGCAGAGAAAAGCAAAGTGAAGAACAGCACTTGACTATCCCAGAGACAGAACCGGAGAGCACTCATGCAGAAAACTACCGCATCAACAGCTTTCATCTCGGTGAAGGCAGCCCAAAGCAGAAATTCCGTGCCAACATGGATGCCATCTATATGCTGAAAACCTTGGAAAACCAGCACAGGGATGCGACACCGGAGGAGCAGGAAACGCTGGCCAATTATGTCGGCTGGGGCGGACTGGCAGATGCCTTTGATGCAGAGAAAACTGCCTGGACAGGCGAATATAAGGAGCTGAAAGCAGCTCTTACGGAAGAAGAATATGCCGCAGCCAGGGCTTCGACTTTGAATGCGCATTACACCAGCCCTACCGTGATCCGTGCAATCTATGAGGCATTGGACGGTATGGGATTTGAGAAAGGCAATATTCTGGAACCGTCGATGGGTGTCGGCAACTTCTTCGGTATGCTGCCGGATTCCATGCTGGGAAGCAGACTGTATGGTGTGGAACTGGATTCCATCACCGGGCGCATTGCGCAGAAATTGTATCCGCAGGCAGAAATCAAGGTGGCAGGCTTTGAAACCACCGACCGGCGCGACTTCTATGATCTGGCCGTGGGCAATGTGCCTTTTGGCAACTACCGTGTCAGCGATAAGCCATATGATAAACTCGGATTTTCTATCCACAACTATTTCTTTGCCAAGGCACTGGATCAGGTTCGGCCCGGTGGTATCGTGGCCTTTGTTACCAGCCGCTATACGATGGATTCCAAAAATCCGGACACACGAAAGTATCTGGCGCAGCGGGCAGAATTGCTGGGAGCTATCCGACTTCCCAACAACGCATTCCGTGCCAATGCTGGTACGGATGTGGTGTCGGATATCATTTTCCTGCAAAAGAGAGACCATCCCATTGATATCGAACCGGATTGGGTGCATCTGGGGCTGACATCGGAGGGGATTACCCTCAACGGCTACTTTGTTGACCACCCGGAAATGGTGCTGGGTGAGATTACAACGGAAAGTACCCAGTACGGCAAGGAAGAATGTACGGTCATTCCGATTCCAGGTGCGGATCTGGGAGACCAGCTGCATGAGGCGGTGCAGCACATCGGCGGTCATTATGAAGCACAGGAGCTGGCACCGGAGGAGGAGTTGTCCTTGCAGGGCGAAACTATTCCGGCAGACCCCAATGTCAAGAACTTCTCCTATGCCGTAGTGGATGGGGATGTCTACTTCCGTGAGAACAGCATCATGCGGAAGGCTGACCTTTCTGCGACAGCCACCGGCAGGATCAAAGGCATGGTGGAGCTTCGCACCATTGTGCAGGAACTGATCGACTATCAGTTGAACGATTACCCGGAGGAAGCGATTGCCCAGAAACAGCGGGAACTGAATGTAGCCTATGACCGATTCGCCGATCAGTATGGGCTTATCAATTCCCGTGCAAATGCACAGGCTTTTTCGGAAGATTCGTCTTATTATCTGCTTTGCTCTCTGGAAAATGTAGATGAAAACGGCAGGCTGGAATCCAAGGCGGATATGTTCACCAAACGGACGATTCGACCGGAACGGGCTGTTACCAGTGTAGATACCCCGGCAGAAGCTCTAGCAATCTCCATCGGAGAGCGCGGCAGAGTGGATTTGCCCTATATGTCGGAGCTTTTAGGTACACAGGGGGAATATGAAAAAATCCAGCAGGAACTGCATGGTGTCATTTTCAAAGATCCGATGACGCAGGGTGGCGAGGAAACCGGCTGGGTAACAGCTGACGAATATCTGTCCGGTAATGTCCGGGAAAAGCTCCGCGTGGCAGAACTGGCTGCGGCCTCCGATCCTGCCTTTGCGGTAAATACAGAATATCTGAGAAAGGCACAGCCGAAAGACCTGGATGCTTCAGAGATTGATGTGCGCCTTGGTGCCACATGGGTCAATCGGGATTATATCCAGCAGTTTATGGAAGAAACTTTTGAACCGCCGTTTTACTTGCGCCGAAACATTGAAGTGAAATTCTCTCCCATGACGGCAGAATGGCAGATCACCGGCAAGAGTACACCGAGCCGGAATGATGTCCATGCCTATATGACCTACGGCACCAGCCGAGCCAACGCCTACCGGATTCTGGAGGATACGCTGAATCTGCGGGATATCCGTATCTACGATACCGTGGAGGATGCAGACGGTAAGCAGAAGCGGGTGCTGAACAAAAAGGAGACCACCCTCGCCCAGCAGAAACAGCAGGCCATTAAGGATGCGTTCCAGAACTGGGTGTGGAAAGACCCTTATCGCCGTGCGGAACTGGTGGAAAAGTATAACGAGCTGTTCAACAGTACCCGTCCCCGTGAGTACGATGGTTCTCATATCCGCTTTGGCGGCATGAATCCGGAAATCCGGCTGCGGGAACACCAGCAGAATGCCATTGCTCATGTGCTGTACGGCGGCAATACGCTGCTGGCCCACGAAGTAGGTGCCGGCAAGACCTTCGAGATGGCCGCTTCTGCTATGGAGGCAAAACGGCTGGGACTGTGCCAGAAATCCATGTTTGTCGTTCCGAATCATTTGACCCTTCAGTGGGCAAACGAGTTTCTGCGCCTGTATCCGAGTGCAAAATTGCTGGTGGCAAGCAAAAAGGACTTTGAAACCGCCCGCAGAAAGAAGTTCTGCGCACGAATTGCTACTGGTGATTACGATGCAGTCATCATCGGGCATTCCCAGTTTGAGAAAATTCCGGTGTCCGCAGAACGGCAGGAGCGGATTTTGACGGCCCAGATTGATGAAATCGAAAACGCCATTGCTGAGATGAAATCCCAGAATGGCGAACGTTTCTCCATCAAACAGATGGAAAAGACCCGGAAAGGATTGGAGGCGAGATTGGATAAACTCCGGGCAACCGACCGAAAGGACGATGTGATTACCTTTGAGCAGCTGGGCGTAGACCGACTGTTTGTAGACGAAGCACATGCCTTTAAAAACCTGTTCCTCTACACAAAAATGCGCAATGTTGCAGGCTTGTCCACATCGGAAGCGCAGAAATCTTCGGATATGTTTATGAAGTGCCAGTATATGGACGAGCTGACAGGCGGGCGCGGCATCATTTTTGCGACCGGCACCCCGGTCAGTAACAGCATGACGGAACTTTACACTATGATGCGGTATCTCCAGTACGGCACGTTGCAGCAGAAAGGGCTGACCCATTTCGACAGCTGGGCTTCTACCTTTGGTGAGACCACCACAGCCATTGAGCTGGCACCGGAAGGAACCGGATACCGGGCAAGAACAAGATTTGCGAAATTCTTCAACCTGCCGGAGCTGATGAACATGTTTAAGGAAGTGGCGGATATCAAGACTTCCGATCAGCTGCATCTGCCGGTGCCGGAGGCAAAGTTTGAAACCGTGGTGGTGCAGCCTTCGGAGCATCAGCAGGCGATGGTGGCGGAGCTTTCGGAACGGGCGGCGGCTGTGCATTCTGGTGTGGTAGACCCGTCGGTCGATAACATGCTGAAAATCACATCGGATGGCAGAAAGCTGGGGCTGGATCAGCGGCTGATGAATCCTCTCCTGCCGGATGACCCCAACAGCAAGCTCAATGCCTGTGTGCGGAATGTGCTTCGTATTTATGAGGAAGGACAGTCGGACAAGCTGACCCAGCTGCTTTTCTGCGACCTCAGCACACCGAAGAACGATGGGACCTTCAATGTCTATGAGGATATCCGCGCTAAACTCATCCAGTCAGGTGTACCGGAGGAAGAAATCGCATTTATCCATGATGCTGATACTGAGGCAAAAAAGAAAGATTTGTTTGCCAAAGTCCGTACCGGACAGGTTCGGGTGTTGTTAGGTTCGACACAGAAGATGGGCGCAGGCACGAACGTGCAGGACAGGCTGGTGGCCGTGCATCATCTGGATGTGGGCTGGCGGCCTGCGGACATGACCCAGCGAAATGGTCGTATCATCCGTCAGGGAAACCGAAACAAAGAAGTGCAGGTTTATCAGTATGTGACGGAAGGAACCTTTGACGCTTATCTCTATCAGACACTGGAGAATAAGCAGAAATTTATCAGCCAGATCATGACCAGCAAATCTCCGGTACGTTCCTGTGATGATGTAGATGAGCAGGCTCTTTCCTATGCAGAGATCAAGGCACTTTGTGCCGGAGACCCGCAAATCAAGGAGAAAATGGACTTGGATGTAGATGTTGCAAGGCTGAAAGTATTGAAGGCGGATCATCAGAGCCAGCAGTACCGATTGGAAGATAAATTGATGAAATATTTCCCTGCGGAGATTGAGAAAACGCAAGGGTTCATCAAGGGCTTTCAGTCGGATATTCGGACGGTGGCGGCACATCCGCTGCCGGAAGAGGGGTTCTGCGGTATGGAGGTGAATGGCACACAATTTACTGAAAAAGCCGAGGCCGGTGAAGCAATTCTTGCGGTCTGTAAAGCCAATCAGAGTTTGGAGCCGGTGCCGCTTGGCAGCTATCGTGGTTTCAAGATGGAACTGGCATTTGACAGTTTCCAGAAAGAGTATCAGGTGCTGCTGAAAGGCGAGATGACCCACCGGGTACTCATCGGCACCAGTGCTGCGGGCAATATCCAGCGTCTGGACAATGCTCTTGCCGGGATTCCTGCAAAGCTGGAAAAGGCAGAACAGCAGTTGGACAGTCTTAGGAGCCAGCAGGAAGCGGCGCAGGCCGAGCTTGGAAAGCCGTTTCCCCAGGAGGCAGAACTGACAGAAAAGAGTGCAAGACTGGCAGAACTGGATGCACTGTTAAATATGGATGATCGTGGAAATGATGATCCAGACTGTGAGAGAACAACGGAAAAACCGTCTGTCCTGGCAGAGCTGCGTGACCGTGCTGGTCGCATTCCGCCGATGACACATCGAGATGAGGAGGTGGCACTATGAGTGTTCGGGAACACTGGATCAATGTCCGGGTGAACCCGGAAGAGCTGGCGAGGATTCGTGAAAAGCAGAAGGAATTGGGTATTCGGAATACCGGTGCCTATATGAGAAAGATGGCGATGGACGGGTACTGCGTAAATCTTGATTTGTCGGATGTGGCGCAGGTATCCATCCTTCTTCGCCGATGCAGCAACAACCTGAATCAGTACGCAAAACGCGCCAATGAATCTGGAAGCATCTATGCGGAGGATATCCGGGATTTGCAGAGACGGCTGGATGAACTCTGGGAGATGCAGAAGCTGATCCTGAAGAGGCTTTCTGGTATTCGCTGACGGCGCAAATGTGCGGGATTTCTGTAGCACATGGCACAGATGAAACTGTCTGTGCCGTTACATATTTTTTGGTCTACCTGTTGACATCGTGGTGTTTGGCAAGCAGGTACGATAAAATGAAGATGAAAAGAAAAACGAAGGGGTGAAATCCATGAAGATCGTATGTTTTTTGTTGAAGCTGGTGCTGAAAATCCTGTTGCTGCCGGTTGCGTTTCTGCTGCGATTTCTATGCTTTATCTGGAATCTGCTGATGCAGCTATCCCTGTGGGTGCTTTCGCCGGTTATGCTGTTCGTTCTTGGCTGCGGCATCTATTCGGTGGTTCGGGCGAGCTGGACGGATGTGTTCCTGCTGACCCTGATTGAGATGGGGTTGTTCGCAGCTGCGGTTGGTGCGGGCGGCATCATGGAACTGATGGAGCGGCTATGCGAGCGTGTAGAGGATGTTTTGGCAATTTGAGTTCAGGAGGGATTTGATGGATATTCAGTTTATGAAAGATTATTATGATTTACGATACGAAGAAACAGATGGAGAGAATCAGTTTGTGGATGAGACTGCTTATCAGGAAAAACAGTCTGAGCAATCGAAGATGGAAGACCAGCTGATGGAAATGGTGGGCGGCAGCGAATCTAATGTGTGGAAGCTATACGAAAGCATCATGTGCATCTATTTCGACATGGAAGAAATCATCAAGCAGGCCGTTTATTTGCAGGGAGCTTATGATCGGGAACGGATGTTAAAATGAGAATAGTGAATTGGTAAGAGCTGCCTTCGGGTAGCTCTTTTTAGATGGAGGAATATGAAAAATGGCGGCTACAAGACTAATTGCGCTGCATATCAATAAAGGAAAGACGGTAGCGCAGTGTCTGGCTGACCGTACTGATTATTCTGAGAATGCAGCAAAGACGGAAGATGGAAAATATATCAGCGCGTATGCCTGTGACGCAAAGACCTGTGATGAAGAATTTCTGCTTTCTAAACGGCAGTATGAGCATATCACCGGTAGAACCCAGGCTCATGATGTGATTGCATATCAGATTCGGCAATCCTTTAAGCCCGGAGAAATCACGCCGGAGGAGGCGAACAAGGTCGGGTATGAGACAGCCATGCGATTCACCAAGGGAAAACACGCATTTATCGTGGCTACCCATGTTGATCGTGCGCACATTCATAACCATATTATTTTTAACTCCACTACATTAGACTGCGCCAGGAAATTTCGAGATTTTCGCCTGTCCGGTCTTGCACTGGCAAGGCTCAGTGATATCGTCTGTCTGGAACACCGGTTGTCGGTCATTATCCGGAAGCCCTATGGGGAGCGACAGAAGAGAACGGAATACCCGGAGAAAAAATCGCAGCGGGATGAAATCTGCGAGTCCATTGATGCAGCATTGGCAAGAAAACCGAAAGACTTCCGGGAACTGATTGGAATTTTGCA
>OLRY01002709.1_pt1 | contig 11224 bp, 9 predicted proteins | sample 1672541 | NCBI WGS metagenome assembly OLRY01 (sample SAMEA3136697, study PRJEB25190) | human gut metagenome | biome: human gut; feature: human-associated habitat; material: faeces | place: Austria | collected 2013
AGACCGCCACCAGCGACAGGGAAATGGAGATGACCGTAAAGCCCACCTCGCGCGCACCGCGCAGGGCGGCCCGCAGGGGCTTTTCGCCCATCTCCAGACGGCGCACGATGTTCTCCAGCACTACGATGGCGTCGTCCACCACAAAGCCCGTGGCCACGGTCAGGGCCATGAGCGAAAGGTTGTCCAGCGTGTAGCCGCACAGATACATGACCCCGAAGGTGCCGATGAGCGATACCGGCGCGGCCACGGCCGGGATGCTGGTGGCGCGGCCGTTGCGCAAAAAGAGAAAGACCACCAGCACCACCAGGGCCATGGACAGCAACAGGCTCTTCTCCACCTCGTGCAGCGAGGCCCGGATGGTCTGGGAGCGGTCCATGCGCACGGAAAGATCCGCGCTTTCGGGCAGCCAGGAGCGCAGTTGCGGGATCATGGCCTTCACCCTGTCCACGGTCTCGATGATGTTGGCCCCGGGCGAACGGAACACGATGAGCAGGATGGAGGGCTTGCCGTTGGAAAGGGCCATCTGGCGGATGTCCTGGCTGGAATCCGTCACCGTGGCCACGTCGCCCAGACGAATGACGACACCGCCGCGCTCGGCCACGATGACCTTGCGGTACTGGGCCGCGGTGCGCAGCTGGTCGCTGGCCACCACGGTCCAGGAGGTGCTTTCGTTCTCCAGATGCCCCTTGGGCAAAAAGGCATTGGCCCCGGCCAGGGCCGCACGCACGTCTTCCATGCTCAGGCCCGTGCGGTGCAGGGCATCGGGCGAGATGTCCACGCGCACGGCAGGCAGGGCGCCGCCGCCCACGGTCACTTCGCCCACCCCGGCGATCTGGCTGATCTTCTGGGCCAGCACCGTGGACGCGGCATCGTAGAGCTGGGTGCGGCTCAGGACGTCCGAGGTGACGGACAGGATGAGGATGGGCGCGCCCGACGGGTTCACCTTGCGGTAGGTGGGGTTGGACGGCATGGTGGGCAGGGTGGAACGGGCGGCGTTGATGGCCGCCTGCACGTCACGGGCCGCGCCGTTGATGTCCCTGTCCAAGTCGAACTGGAGGATGACGCGCGTGGAGCCCAGGCTGCTGCTGGAGGTCATCTCGGTCACCCCGGCGATGCGGCCCAAGGCCCGTTCCAGCGGCGTGGCCACAGTGGAGGCCATGGTCTCGGGGCTGGCTCCGGGCATGTTGGCCTGCACCCTGACCACGGGGAAGTCCACTTCGGGCAGGGGCGCCACGGGCAGCAGGAAAAAAGCCACCATGCCCGCCAGGGTCACGGCGATGGTCAGCAGCGTGGTGGCCACGGGCCGGCGGATGAAGGGCGCGGAAAGGTTCAGGGGGATGAATTCCGGCCCGAAGCGCTTGCGCCGTTCCCCGGCCAGAGCCAGATCCTGCCCTTCATGGGCGTGGCCGCTCTCCCGGCCGGATGCGGCGGCCCGGGGCGTCTCCTCAAGCCTGCTCATGACCGGCCTCCCCGCCACGGCGGCCCAGCTTCTCGGCCAGACGCGCGAACCAGATATAGATGACAGGCGTGGTGAACAGGGTCAGCACCTGGCTGACGATGAGGCCGCCCACCATGGTCACGCCCAGCGGACGGCGCAGTTCCGCGCCCATGCCCCAGCCGATCATCAGCGGCAGGGCCCCCAGCAGGGCCGCCATGGTGGTCATGAGGATGGGCCGCAGACGCAGCAGACAGGCTTGCCGGATGGCGGCCTGCGGATCCTTGCCTTCCTGCCGCTCGGCCTCCAGGGCAAAGTCGATCATCATGATGGCGTTCTTTTTGACGATGCCGATGAGCAGGATGATGCCGATGATGCCCACCACGCCCAGTTCCATGCCGCAGAGCATGAGGGCCAGCGTGGCGCCGATGCCCGCCGACGGCAGGGTGGAGAGGATGGTCAGCGGATGGATGAGGCTCTCGTAAAGCACGCCCAGCACGATATAGAGCGCGGCCAGGGCCGCCAGGATGAGCAGCACCTGCTCCCTGACCGTATCGCTGTACATCTTGGCCGTGCCCTGGAAGCTGCCCACGATGGTGGACGGCATGCCGATGCGCACGCGCGCCTCGTCGATGGCCGCCTGCGCCTGCGAAAGGGACGCGCCCTCCGCCAGGTTGAAGGACAGGGTCACGGCCGCGAACTGGCCCTGATGGGCCACGGAAAGGGGCGCGAAGGCCGGTGAGACCTCGGCCACGCCCAGCAGGGGCACGGCCCCGTCCTTGCCCGGCAGCCAGACCTTGCCCAGCGAATCCTCGCCTTCCAGCCAGGGCAGGGCATATTCCAGCACCACGCGGTACTGGTTCTTTTCCTCATAGATGGTGCTGACCTGACGCTGGCCGAAGGCATTGTTCAGGGCCGCGTCCACGTCCTTCATGGTCAGGCCCAGCCGGGCCAGAGCGTCACGGTTGATGGTCAGCAGGGTCTGCAGGCCCCGTTCCTCGATGTCGCTGTCCACGTCCTTGAGGATGCGGATGCCCGCGAACTCCTGCTGCAAACGCCGTCCCCAGCGGCGCAGGCTGTCCAGATCGTCGGCCTGCAAGGTGTACTGGTACTGGGAGCGGGAGCTGCGCCCGCCCATCATGATGTCCTGCGCGGCCTGCAAAAAGATCTGGAGCCCCGGTTCCGAGGACATCTTGCCGCGCAGGCGGCCAATGACCTGCTGGGCGCTGATGCCGCGTTCCTCCAGCGGCTTGAGGGAGATGAACACGCCCCCGCCGCCGCGGCCGCCCGAGATGTGGGCCGAGACCTGGTCCACGGCCGGATCGGCGCTGAGGATGCGCACCAGCCGGGCCAGCTTGACTTCCATGTCCTGAAACGAGGCGCTCTGGTCAGCGCGGATGCCGCCCATGATGACGCCCGTATCCTGCTGGGGAAAGAAACCCTTGGGCACTACGACGTACATCCAGACATTGGCCGCCACCACCAGCAGGAGCACGGAAGGAAGAACCAGGAGATAGGGAAGGATTTTATGAAGTAAGGTTTTTTCTTTCATTGGATTCTCCTGAATGTAGTGCAGCTCTTATTCCAGCGTTCCGATCTCTGCATCCCACTTTTCATTCAGCTGGGTTCCGAGATCACCGATGGCGCTGACGCGGAAGGATTCAATCTTCAGATCGGAAATGGTTTTGGTCAGTTCAGGGTCCAGAAGGCTGAAGTCGATGACCGGAATAGCCGCCATGGAATCCAGAGCGATGTTCTGGGCCTCCGGGCTGAGCATGTAATCCATGAAGGCATAAGCCGCATCGTTCTGTGCGCCGATGCTGGGAATTCCGAAGCATACCGTGTTACCGGTGAAGGCGGGCTCAATCTGAACGAGCTTGATGGATTCCGGCATGGTTCCCTGCTTCTGCTGGGACAGAACCATATCGGCCCAGGCGGGCGTCATATCGATTTCCTTGTTGGCAAGCAGATCCAGCGTTCCCTGGTTTTTGTTGGGATATACCACCTTGCCAGAGGACTGGTACATATAAGGGTGCAGCTCCTTTAACAGCTCGAATCCCTGATCCCACTGCTCCACGTTTGCCTCATCCGTAGAGGTCAGAGCGGATTCATCCATGAAGTTGTATACGCTGGTCAGCACAAAAGAGGAGCCTGCTCCGCCTGATCCGGGCGTATTATAGGCGAATCTTCCCGGGTTGTCCTTGATCCACTGGTAGAGCTCTTCCGCCGTGGTGGGAGGATTGGCCACCGTTTCGGAATTGTAGGCAAGAAGCACTGTCGTTCCGCGGTAGGGAACCAGAAGATCGTTTCTGAAGCTTGCAGTCACGGTAAGATTATCATAATTGGAAAGTCTGCTGGTATCGATGGGCACGAACAGATCCTCTCCGCCTTGCTCCAGATATCCGGTGATGGAGGCATCGCTGACCTCGACCAGATCGTAGTCCGTATTGGTCTGTCCCGCCTTCTTCGCAGCGATAATGCGGTCGGTCAGACCCTGCGCGCCGGTTCCGGATGTGATGAACTCCAGCTTTGCCACATAGCCTTCCCCATTCGTCTCGTTAAAGTTTTCAACCTGCTGCTCCAGCTGCACGCGCACGTTATCCGAGCCCTCCGCCCAGATCGTCACCGTTTTGTCATCCCCGGCCGCAGAAGCGGAGGATGCGCCGCATCCTGCAAGGGTGGATACTGCCATGGCTGCCACAAGCAAAACTGCTGCAATTTTTCTGAATTTCATTTTCTTTTTCTCCTTTTCCAATGAGTTTTCTATGATTTTACCAAAAATGAGATCCTTTCTTATGCGCTGTATTCACATACCTTATTAAAGGAAAGCGAGACTCTGTCCTGCACATGAAATCCGTTCGCCAGTGCCCGGTTCAGATAGGATTTGATGGTCTGATTTCCCATCTGTATAATGACCTCCGCATAGTGACCCAGCATCATGATGCTGCGCACGCTTCCCACCATATCTCCACTGTCTCCTTTGGTGAGAATGATATCCTCCGGGCGGACCGCCAGTACCTTTCCGCCGTTTTCTTCAATGAAATTCATCTCCCCGATGAAGGAAGCCACATATTTTGTTGCCGGATTGTCATAAATTTCCTCCGGCGTTCCGACCTGTTCGATCACGCCCTTGTTCATGACCACGATCCTGTGAGAAAGCGCCATCGCCTCCTCCTGATCATGGGTGACGAATACTACCGTAATGTTCAGTTCTTCCTGGATTCTCTTCAGCTCTTCTCTCATCTGCTGGCGTATCTTGGCGTCCAGCGCGGAAAAGGGCTCGTCCAGAAGAAGCACCGACGGCTTTAACAGAAGCGCTCTGGCAATGGCTACTCTCTGCTGCTGTCCTCCGGAAAGCTGATTGGGATATTTTTTCCCGTACCCTTCCATGCCCACAAGCTTCAGCGCTTCATCCGCTTCCTTTTGCATCACGGCCTTGGGAACCTTCCGGATCTTCAGACCAAACATCAGGTTCTCATAAACGGTCATATGAGGCCAAAGGTTATAGCTTTGAAACACCATGGCGGTGGGCCGCTTTTCCGGCGGAAGATCCTGAATCGCCTGGTCGTCCAGCAGGATCTCTCCCCCGTCGATCTTCAGAAAGCCTCCCAGGGTTCTGAGAATCGTGGATTTGCCGCAGCCGCTGGGGCCGAGCATGGTGACGAATTCTCCTTCATGTACCTGAATGTTGATGTTTTCCACCCCGTCTCCGTTGGGGTAGATTTTCTTCATGTTCTTGATTTCCAGCTTGATTTTCTCTTTTACCGATGACATATTTCCTCTTTTTCCGCCGCCTTAATGCGGCAATCAATCCATTATTTCATGTTATAACCTTTGGCAATGGCTTCCGGTCCCACATACTTTCTGAGTGCTACAAGAATGACGATTGTAGGAATGATCAGAAGCAGGGACAGTACCGGACCTGCCGTGATGGGATACTGCATGATGACGCCGTAAAGCTCCACGGGCATGGTCTTGATCTGCGGGAAGCCCACCAGCAGCGTTCCCTGGGACTCTTCCAGTGAGCCGAGGAAGGTGAACACCGACGCCACGATGATTCCGGGCATTGCCATGGGAAGGGTGATGGAGAAAAACGTTCTCACCGGTCCCGCTCCCGCGTCCCTTGCCGATTCCTCCTGCTGAGAATGAATACTCCGAAACGCGTTTGCCGGAATCCATGTCATGAACATCAGAGAATTCAAAACATGGATCAGAACCACGCCCGGGAGGGTTCCCATCAGATTCAGGCGGTAGAAAATAACGCCGATGGATATGTAAAGTCCCATTTTGGGAAACGCATTGCTTAACAGAAACGACAGCAGAAAGATTTTCTTTCCTTTGAAATTAAATCTGCCCAGCGCATAGGCAGCCGGAATACAGATCAGCATGGAAATGAATGTCACGATCACCGCCAGCACAAAGGAAAGCACAATGGAGCTTACCAGGCTGTCCTGTTCGAATACGAACTGCCACCATTTGAAGCCGAACTCCTGCGGAATTACCGCCGGAACCTCATATCTGTTCGCAAAGGCCAGCATACAGAGGTTCAGAAGGGGAAGGTAGAAAAACAGAACGAACACACCGAACAGAATATACTCCAGAAAATTTTTCTTCCCCATGGTGTGATACATCGCTCTCGGGCTCATCATTTTTATCATAGCCGCTCCTCATTTCTTATCGTTATCAACTGCTTCAGCCGCCTTGTGGTTATGTTATCCACATGTTTCCTCAGGAATTTCCTCTGAAGCTCCTCTTCGTCCACCGTCCAGACAGAAATACCGATCCCCTTTTCTTCCGCCAGATCAAGGACCTGCTCCACAAGGCTGTAATGCCAGTTGAGTCCTGCCGTTTCATATCCTTTCATCTCGTCAAGAACTTCGGGAAGCGCTTCTTTCACTCTGGCGCGTCCCTCCTCCGATTCCATCTGTCGGTAAAGCCCGGGCCGAAATACCTCAAAATTTGCGTACCAGGCGACGGCGGGAAATACACAGCTTCCTTTTCGAAACAGCTCCGGATTCACATCTCCGGTAAAAATCAGCCTTCTTTCCATTTCATGTTCCAGAGCCAGCCGGTAAATCTCTTCCTCCAGCCCCTTCTGCTTCAGATCGCAGTTGATTTTTTTCTTTGGAACTCCCTGTATCATACGAAATGCTTCTTCCAGCGTTACGGCGTCCTTCTGCGTTTCATCGTGAGACAGAATCAGTTTCCCTTCTCCGTTTTTTCTCACGTCCACTTCCACCGCGTCAGCCTCCGACTGAAGCGCTGTTCTGAGAAATTCCAGAGAATTTTCCGGCGTTTCGTCGCAGCCGGAATGTGCTGTTATCATGCCGTATTCCTTCCTTTCCTGAAAACCTTTTTTACTTCTTCAAAGTTCCGTTTCGCGTCCTGCTATCCGGAAAGGCCGCTTTTCGGACCCGCGTATTATATTAACAGCGTCCGTATGTTCTTTATCACCATATTCTCTTATAAATTCTGTAAAAAGAAATCTTTCTCATACTTCCCATTTCCACATTTTATGTAAAATGATTGCCCCACACTTTAAATTTCTGTAAAGCCTCTATCTTTTTATTTTTTACAAAGGTAAACTGTTTGCCGGGGCCTGACGGCACTGCGGCGCCCCTGTTCAAATTCATTTTTATAAGGAAAGGAATCCACCTATGAATACTGTTACCATTTTCAGGGGAACCCTGCCGAAAAATTTTCTGGGAAATGTGATTTATCAGTTTCAGCTCCCCTGCTCCTGCACGGCCCTTCATATCAGGCTGATCTGTCATCTGCAGGACCGGAAAGAAGCGGCGTTCCTCCACGAGAAGGAGGCGGAGGCGGCATTTTTGGACCATTGCGGAAGGCTTCCGGACGCACAGGAAAAGGAACGGCTGCTGGCACAGATGAAAACGGAGATCCAGCTTGCCGCCTTTCTTTCGGGAAAGTTTCTTGGAAACGTGCACAGACCGGGAAATATCAAGGAAATGCATTTTTCCCCGGATGAAGAACGGACCTGCGGCTGTATGGACCAAAAGGGGCCTTATCATGGACTTCTGAAGCTGGTTATCAATTCCTTCGGTGTTCTGGAAGAAGAAATTTCCTATGAGCTGAGAATAGAATGCATCCCCGAAACGTTTGAAAAAGAGGAGAACAAAAGATGTTAAAAAGAATTGAACTTCATAACCACAGTCTGGAATCGGACGGACGCATGAGCGTGGACGAACTGGCCTCCTGGCTGATTTCCAACGGAATTTCCGCCTTCTCTCTGACGGACCACAACACCGTTTCCGGCTTTCCTCTTTTGCGGGAATATTGGGAAAAAAATCCCGTCTTTGAATATCTGACGGGCTATGAGCTGACCTCCTGGTACGGGCATATTCTCTGCCAGAACATACGGGAATATATTCCCTGGGACGACCTTGATCGTGAAAACGGAGATCTCTTTCTGGACAGGGTTCATGCACAGGGAGGGCTGGCTGGAATGGCACATCCGAAAAGCTTTCCCCATCCGGTTTCCAACGGCCTGAATTTTGAATTTACCATCCATGACTGGACAAAGGTTGACTTCATAGAGATCATCAACAATTCCCACCCCGCTTATCCGGATAATGCAGAAGGAATCCGCTACTGGGAAGAAGCGCTGCTTCAGGGCTCCGGAGCCGGAATCGCTCCGGTTTCCGGCATGGATCTGCATGCTCCCGTCGATATGAGCCGTTATTACCGCACCTGGATGGAGCTTGACTGTCAGCTGGAAACAGCACCTCTCTCTGAGCAGCTGACATATGCGGTAAAGAAGAACAGGACCATCGTGTCCAACGGCCCTGTTCTTCTCTGTGAAAGGGATGGAGATTCCCTTTCCCTTCATATTGATCTGAAAACCGACGAGCGGGTCCGGGATCTGCCCGCAGATACTCCGTTCCTGCTTTCTCTGCGCTCTCCTTCCGCTTCCTTCTGCCGAAGGCTTCAGGGAAGAGCCCGTCTTTCTCTTTCTTCCTGCGGCATCCGGACGGAGGAACCGATTGTTCTGAAGCTGTATCCGGAAAACGCGCTTCCGGTCGAAAACGCCCTTCCGGTGTGTATCCGCGCAAGCGTTCTACCCGGAAAGTCTCAGTCGATCCGGTAAATATCCACGGCCGACTTTCCGGAAACCTCCACCGTCACGTTTCCCTTTTTCCTGTCTGAGGGCAGCTCCATCATCGCGAGAACCAGACCATCTTCTGCAGATACCTCCAGCAGCTCTCCATCCGCAAGAAGGGAAAAATCGTTGAGGTTTCTCCCGATTTCATACACCTGTGCTCCCACACCAAGCTTTCCGCAGGATGCAGCATAGGTGATGGGAGTACCATACAGGTTTATGGTAAAATCAACAGACTTTTCCATATGAATACAGATTTCCAATGCGCCGTCCCTCTGCGACATACAGAATACCTTCCCTTCACCATTTGAAGAGTGGACGGCGCTTCTTGCCAGCAGAAAACTGTCCACGGGGAGCTGTCTGAGGCGGTATCCTTCTTTTGTCTGAACAAGCGAAAGTTTTCTTGGAAGCCCCATAGCTCCTGTATACAGCTTATTCCGGTTCTCCGTCCTCAGCCAGGGAATCAGAATCACATCCTCCGTTCCCCAGATAGTCTGAGCCGCATAAGGAACCGTGGTCTTCCAGGCGTTCTGCCTGATGCCGTCCGGTTTGAATTCATGACCGTCGAATTCACCGGTGAAATAATAACCGTCAGCGCTGTAGAATACCCATTTTTCTCCGCCGCCCTCCACCGGAAGCTTTCTGAGGTCCGGGCATTCCCATGCTCCCTCCAGCGTCAGCGTCTGAGACCTCTTCCAGTTCTTCAGATCTCTGGAACGCAGAATCGCGAAATCATTCTCCCGAAGATAAAGCACCATATAATAGGCGTCGCTTTCCTCATGCCAGTATACCTTGGGATCTCTGTTCTCCTCCGCAAGCTGCCTGACCGCAGCTCCCTCCATCCGCTTCAGCGTCTCTCCTCCATCCGTACTGACGGCGATCCGCTGGGTGAAGGTCTTTCCCCGGCTCCACTCCGACTTGCTTCCCGCACAGGTATAAAAATAAATCTGCGCATCGCTATTAAGCCCCAGCATCCCCCTCTCATTCACAATGCCGCTTCCGGAATAAACGGTTCCGTCCCCATCCGGATACAGAATGGTCTCCTTCCTTTCCCAATGCAGCAGATCACGGCTCACCGCGTGGCCCCAGCACATATTTTCCCATCTGGTATCAAAGGGATTGTGCTGATAAAACAAATGATAAATCCCATTCTGATACAACAGACCATTGGGATCGTTGATCCATCCCGTATCCGTCGTGAAATGAATCAGAGGATGGGACTGACAGACCTGAGGAATGCTGTCGGAAAGGGAAACGGCGTTCAGGAATCCGTTCGAGACATCTCCCTCCACCAGCATTTTCCTGTCCGCATACTTCTCCACATTCAGCGGCGCATAATAATGGAAGGAATAAAAGCCCTCCTCATCCTCACTGACCGGAATCTGAAATTCAAAAACCTTTCCCTCCTGCACGGAAAAGGAAACCGTCTTCGTTTCCTTCTCCGCACAGATGGGAACGAGCAGATATTTTTTGTTGATGTGGATATATTTTTTCACTGTCTGCTGCCCCCTTTCCTTTCAAAAAGAATCCTGGCCGGAAATCTGAATTTTTCCCGCCCTATCGCCCATCTTACTCAGCCCAGCTTATCTTCCCATTCCTTTTCCCGAAATCCCGTAAGGACATAATCATCGGCAACGATCAACGGCCGCTTCACCAGCATCCCGTCCGTGGCCAGCAGGGTCAGCTGCTCCTCCTCCGTCATATCTTTCAAGCGGTCCTTCAGTCCCAGGGACTTATACAGCTTCCGCATTTCCTTTAAGAAGTCGTCTGCGTCTGCTCTCATGCCTTCCCGCCCTGTTGGACGTTCACTAAGTTTATAATCTAATACTAAGTGGGTGTCCCCTTCCTGGAAGTTCTCGTTAATCAGTCTTCTTAACTTTTTCTCTGCTGCTCTTTTATTCACTTCTCTTTGCTCTTTTGTGGTTAGGCTCTTACGTTTCCCCCTTCCTATTCCTCTTTTGTTAAATCTGCTGCTGTAGTACTTTGATACCTCTATAGTGTTTCCAGCTCTTACTATCTCTATGATGTACGGCATATATACCCCTACCCTATCGTTAATACTTTTATCAAGCTATAAAAAGGGGCGAACCCCCTTGAAAATAGGCACTTTTCGTTGACTTCCGCCGTACATTTTGATATACTATTTATGTGAGTAAGTATATCAATGTACGGCAAAGCCGCTAGGTTATTTCCCGATAATCTAGCGGCTGTTTTTTTGCTTTTTTGGTCGTCTTCGGGTGTAAGTATTCTGTAGCGGCTTCTATGTCGCTACTTCGTTTGTCTTAAGTAAATCGTATTTGTTTACGGACAGTTCGTAGCACGTTCTAGGCTCTTTTTCCCCGTCCCCTAACTCTTTGATATATTCGCGGCTCTGCAAGCGCCCTACGGCTTCGATACAGTCCCCTGCACGCAATTTATCTTTTGCCCTGGTGGCTGTTCCGTTCCACATGATAGAAGGTATGTAGTCGCTTACGTGGCTTCCGTCTTCCCTGTTTACTGCTAATACCAGGTCAGCTATAAGGATTCCGCGCGGCGTTGTTCTAATCGGCACTTCTTTGCATAAATGCCCGTTAATTACTACCTGGTTCGTTACGCCCTTGTAATCGTCGTCTTCTTTGATCGTAAACGCCCTTACCGATACGTCTAACTTGTCCTTAATGTTTCGTGTA
>OLRY01002713.1_pt1 | contig 11198 bp, 5 predicted proteins | sample 1672541 | NCBI WGS metagenome assembly OLRY01 (sample SAMEA3136697, study PRJEB25190) | human gut metagenome | biome: human gut; feature: human-associated habitat; material: faeces | place: Austria | collected 2013
TTCAGCGAAAAACTCTCCGCCCGTCAGGGGCGAACACGCCTGCGGCAGTTCGCGCGCCCTGTTCAGCCGGTGCTGAATTCACAAATCGAAATTTCCGGCATTTCCGCCGATAACTCTGCATACACCTGTATAATGGAGGACAAAATTATGAACATAACCGTATATCTGGGTGCAAACGAGGGCCGTGAGCCTGCCCTCAAAACCGCCGTGTGCGAGCTTGGCACATGGATTGGCGAGCATGGCCATACACTGGTCTACGGCGGCTCACGGGTCGGTCTGATGGGTGCGGTCGCGGCGAGCACACTGGTCGCAGGCGGCAAGGTAATCGGCGTAGAGCCGCGCTTTTTTATCGAGCAGGAGCTGCAGCTGGACGGTCTGACCGAGCTGATCGTCACCGAGGATATGACCGATCGCAAAACTAAAATGATCGAGCTTGGAGACGCGTTCATCGCCTTTCCGGGCGGTACGGGCACGCTCGAGGAGATTGCCGAGGTGATGAGCAAGCTGGCGCTGAACCATCTGGATGCACCGTGCATTTTCTATAATCTCAACGGCTATTACGACCATATGAAGGCACTGCTCGACCATATGATCGAGATGGAGCTGTCCACCAAAGAACGGCAGAAAAAAATCTATTTTGCGGATACTCTGGAAGAAGTGACGGCTCTGCTGAATTAAAAATGGAGAATGGTAAATGGATACGCTCATTTTCCATTCTCAATTTTCAATTTGGATACGGTATGTTTACGGTTTCTTCAAACTTTCTACATACTTTAGACATGGGATTCCTGTATCCTGTAATCACAGCAGGGGAACAGCAAGCTGAGTGCTAAAAACCGCTTGCCATCCCTTTTGAAATAGATACTTCATAGGAAATCTTTTTCTCCGACTGTGTGAACAGTCAATCCCTCAAAAATCTGTCTGGCCCTGTGGGACGGAATACCGCGCAGGCTCCTGGACAGTCCAAAAACAAGAGGTGCAAGACACCCATTGGGCAATACCGCATAATTTCCGCAAAACACTGCAGCAGTGCGAACGGAGCCTGCGCAAGAAGCCGCTGCTTTAATTGCGCGGTGTTGCCCCATACAACGCGCTTTCAGCAGGAACTGAGGGCGCGCATTTTTGCGTTCGGACAAAATAGGGGTCAAGGCAGTGATTTGTCTGGTGATAGTATTTCTATGGATCCTGAAAACAGAACAATTGTTCTGTTTTATTGACATAAACAATGATATGGTGTAAAATTGATTAAGTCACTATTGGAATATAAATGACTATTTTATATCTGAACAGATATAATAAAGTAAGTAAAACTTCGGAAATTGGGAGTTAAAGTATATATGAGCAAAGCAAAGCCGTCTTACGGCAATGAAAGCATCTCCTCGCTGAAGGGCGCGGACCGTGTGCGCAAGCGCCCGGGCGTTATCTTCGGCTCGGACGGACTGGAGGGCTGCGAGCACGCGGTCTTTGAGATCCTGTCCAACTCGATCGACGAGGCGCGAGAGGGCCACGGCACCGAGATCGTCACCACGCGCTATGCGGACGGCTCGATCGAAGTCGCTGACCATGGCCGCGGTATCCCGATCGAATGGAACGAAAACGAGCAGCGCTACAACTGGGAACTGGTCTTCTGCGAGCTGTACGCAGGCGGCAAGTACAAAAACGACACCGGCGAAAACTATGAGTTTTCACTTGGTCTCAACGGTCTCGGTACCTGCGCGACACAGTATTCCTCGGAGTACATGGACGTCACCGTTATCCGTGACGGCTTCGAGTACGGCCTGCACTTTGAAAAGGGCGAAAACAAGACCGGCACCAAGGAAGGCTACACCAAGAAGGCGACGAACGCGCGCAAAACCGGCACGACCATCCGCTGGAAGCCCGATCTGGAGGTATTCACGGATATCAACATCCCTGTGGATTATTATCTGGATACGCTCAAGCGGCAGGCGGTTGTCAACAGCCACATCAAGTTTGTGCTGAAAAATCAGGTGGGCAGCAGGTACGAGACCACCGAATTCCTCTACCAGAACGGCATTGTGGACTATGTAACCGAGCTGGCAGGCGAAAATCCGCTGACCTCGGTGCAGTTCCTCGAGGGCGAACGACGCGGACGCGACCGCGCCGACAAGGCCGAGTACAAGGTGAAGCTGTCGTGCGCGTTCTGCTTCTCCTCGGCGGTGTCGCAGATCGAATACTACCACAACTCCTCGTGGCTGGAGCACGGCGGTGCACCGGACAAGGCCGTTCGCTCGGCGTTCGTGTCCGCCATCGACGCGTATCTCAAGCAGAACAACAAGTACAACAAGAGCGAGAGCAAGGTCACTTATCAGGATATTTTCGACAGCCTCGTGCTTGTCACCAACTGCTTCTCCACCCAGACCTCCTACGAGAACCAGACCAAGAAGGCCATCACCAACAAGTTCATCCAGGAGGCCATGACCGAGTTCCTCAAGGAAGGACTCGAGATCTACTTTATCGAGAACAAGGCCGAGGCAGACAAGATCGCCGAGCAGATCCTGATCAACAAGCGCAGCCGCGAACAGGCGGAAAAGGCGCGTCTGAATATCAAAAAGAAGCTGTCCGGCAATATTGACCTCGCTAACCGTGTGCAGAAGTTCGTGGACTGCCGCACCAAGGATGCGTCCCGCCGTGAGCTGTATATCGTCGAGGGCGATTCCGCACTCGGTTCGGTAAAACAGGGTCGCGACAGTGAATTTCAGGCCATCATGCCGGTGCGCGGCAAGATCCTCAACTGCCTGAAAGCCGATTACGACAAAATTTTCAAGAATGATATTATCACCGACCTTCTCAAAGTCCTCGGCTGCGGTGTCGAGGTGCGCGGCAAGGCGGCCAAGGATTTGTCTGCGTTCGACCTCGAAAGCCTGCGCTGGCACCGTATCATCATCTGCACCGATGCCGATGTGGACGGCTTCCAGATCCGCACGCTCATTCTGACCATGCTGTACCGTCTGGTGCCGACGCTCATCGAACAGGGCTACGTTTATATTGCGGAGTCGCCGCTGTATGAGATCACCTACCGTGACAAGAGCTATTTTGCGTTCGATGAGAGCGAAAAAGCGGCTATCCTCAAAAAGCTGGAGGGCAAAAAGATTCTCATCCAGCGCTCCAAGGGTCTCGGCGAGAACCAGCCTGAAATGATGTGGGAGACCACCATGAACCCCGAAAATCGCCGTCTGATCCGCATTACGCCGGATGAAGCAGCTGCCACGAGCGAAATGTTCGACCTGCTGCTCGGTGACAACCTTGCCGGACGCAAGGAGTATATCGCCGAGAACGGCGCGGATTATCTCGAGCTGGCGGATATTTCGTAAGGGCAAAAATGGGGGATAGCAACATGCGGATTCGGCAAATGGACGGCCTGCGGGCGGTTGCGGCGCTGGCCGTGGTGATGATACACGTTTCGGCAGGCCGCATGAACCCGGTCGGTGTATCCTGTAATCAGACAGCGCGGTTTGCCGTGCCGCTGTTTATCATGCTGTCCGGCTACGGACACATGCACTCGTGGCTGCAGCATAGCGGTCAGTCTGCGGTGCAGACGGCAAAGCGGCGGCTGAAACGCGTGCTGCCGGCGTATCTGGTCTGGTCGGTCCTTTACCTTGCGGTGGATGCTGTGTTCGGCAAACCGCATGCACATCCGATCAAAAACATTCTGACAGGCGGCAGTTACGTCCACCTGTATTACATATTCATACTGGTGCAGCTGATCCTGCTCAGCGAGCTGTTCTGCCGTGCGGTAGAGCGGCATCCGGCGGTGACGCTGCTCCTGTCCGCAGGCCTGACCTTCGGTATGGAGATTGTCCTTTACCTGCTGACCGTCGGTCAGCTGCAGTGGCAGTTTCCGGTGGCGCCGATCGGTCTGTTCGTGTGCTGGCCGCTGTTCTACAACATCGGTGCATGGCTGGCGAAATCCGGCCTGAGCGACCGCTTGCGTCTGCGCGTCTGTCTGCCGCTGTGGGCGCTTTCGGCGGTGCTGGTGCTGCTGGCGGAAGAGCATTCTGCGGCAGCCTATAAAATGGGTCTGCGGCCTGACACAACGGTTTACACGCTGCTGACATGGGCCGTGCTGTGGTCGCTGTTCAGCAGGCTGCCGGAGATTCCGAAGCCGCTGCGGTTTATCGCGCGGCATTCGTTCGGACTGTATCTGGCACATCCGCTGGTGCTGCGCCTGTGGAACGCGTGGGCGGTACGGCAGACACCGGTTATCTATCTGCACCTGTGGCAGATGTTTGCGCTGGCGCTTGCAGGCGGACTGGCGATTGCGGTCACACTGTCTTATCTGCCGTTCGGCGAGTATCTGGGCGGCGCAAAACGTACAAAGAAAATCCTGCAAAGGAGAGCATAATGGCAAAAAAGAAAACCGACGAACCAAAAGTATATAAAGAACATCCCTCGGTCGATCAGCGCATCACGGACACGCTGCGCGAGAACTACATGCCGTACGCGATGAGCGTTATCGTGTCCCGCGCGATCCCGGAGATTGACGGCTTCAAGCCGTCCCACCGTAAGCTGCTGTACACCATGTACAAGATGGGCCTGCTGAACGGCAACCGCACCAAATCCGCCAACATCGTGGGTCAGACCATGAAGCTGAACCCGCACGGTGACGCAGCGATTTACGAGACCATGGTGCGCCTGACACGCGGCAACGAGGCGCTTCTCATGCCGTTTGTGGACAGCAAGGGCAACTTCGGCAAGGTGTACTCGCGCGATATGGCATACGCTGCGCCGCGTTATACCGAGGCTAAGCTGGATGCGTTCTGTGCCGAGCTGTTCCGCGATATCGACACCGACGCAGTGGATTTTGTGGATAACTATGACGGCGAGATGAAGGAGCCGACGCTGCTGCCGACGACTTACCCGAACATTCTCGTGTCCGCGAATACCGGCATTGCGGTCGGCATGGCGTCCAATTTCTGCGGCTTTAACCTCGCGGAAGTCTGCCGCACGACCATCGAGCTTATCAAAAATCCCGAGCACGACATCCTTTCCACGCTGCCCGCGCCGGATTTTACCACCGGTGGCGACCTCATCTACGATGAAGCGGAAATGCGTGCCATCTACCGCACCGGACGCGGCTCGTTCAAGGTGCGCGCAAAATGGGCGTACAACAAGAAGGACAACCTGATCGAGATTACGGAGATTCCGTACACGACCACCATCGAGGCCATCATCGACAAGATCGCCGAGCTGGTCAAGAACGGCAAGGTGCGCGAGATTGCCGATGTGCGCGACGAGACCGACCTTTCCGGTCTGAAGATCGCCATCGACCTCAAGCGCGGCACCGACCCGGAAAAGCTGATGGCCAAGCTGATGAAGATGACTACTCTGCAGGACAGCTTCTCCTGCAACTTCAACGTGCTGATTGCAGGCATGCCGCGCGTGCTCGGCGTAGCCGAGCTGCTCGATGAGTGGACGGCGTGGCGCACCGAATGCGTTCGCCGCCGCGTGTTCTTCGACCTCAACAAGAAGAAGGACAAGCTGCATCTGCTGCTCGGTCTGCGTAAAATCCTGCTCGATATCGACAAGGCGATTAAAATCATCCGCGAGACCGAAGAGGACGCAAATGTTATCCCGAACCTGATGGAAGGCTTCGGCATCGACAAAATCCAGGCCGAATTTATTGCGGATATCCGCCTGCGCAACATCAACAAGGAGTATATCCTGAAGCGCACGCAGGAGACCGAAGCACTCGAAAATGAGATTAAAAAGCTGGAGGAAATCGTCAAATCCAAGGCGAAGATCCGCAATATCATCATCAAGGAGCTGGAGCAGATCATCAAGAAGTACCCGTCCGAGCGCCGCACGCGCATCATCACTGCGGACAACGTGCAGCAGTTCGACGAGGAGGACCACATCGAGGATTATCCGGTGCTGCTGTTCCTCACCCGCGAGGGCTACTTCAAGAAGATTACGCCGCAGTCGTGGCGTATGTCGCAGGACCATAAGCTCAAAGAGGGCGATGAGGTGTTCTGGACGGCTGAGGCGACCAACAAGAACGAAATTATCTTTTTCACCAATATGCAGCAGGCGTACAAGGCGCACCTGTACGATTTTGAGGACAGCAAGGCGTCTGTGCTCGGTGATTACCTTGCGTCCAAGCTGGAGATGGACGAGGGCGAAACGCCGGTTTATGCCGTCCTGCCGGGTGACTACAAGGGCAGTATGGTCGTTGTGTTCAAAAACGGCAAGGCAGCCCGGTTTTCGATGGAATCCTTCGAGACCAAGACCAACCGACGCCGCCTGACCGGCGCGTACTCGGATAAGGCGCCGGCTGTGGCGTTCTTCCACCCAATCGAGGAGGAGAGCGAGGTCACCATGTTCTCGACTGCCAACCGTGCGCTCACGTTCCGCGCGAGCATGCTCGATGTCAAGACAACCCGTTCCACGCAGGGCGTGCAGACCATGGTGCTGCGCGGCAAGCATACCATTACGCGGGCGTGCCGCACCGAGGACGCCGCGCTCAGCGATAATGCGCGCTACCGCTGCCGCAGTATTCCGTCCATCGGCGCATTGCTTACCGATGAGGATCTGCCGGATAAGCAGCTTAAATTGCTTTAATGCGAAACGCAGAGGGTTTCCTCTGCGTTTTTTCTTTGCACCGATTCTGCGGGGGACACGAACCGCGCAAGCGTGTTCGTCCCTAACGGGCGGGAGTGTGCCGCGCCCCGCGGCGGGGAGTTGCGCTGACGCCGCGCGGGCGCACAAGAGGGTAGACACCTGCGGTTTCCACCCTCTTGTGAATCACCCCTTTCCCTTAGAGGGTCTGGCGCAGATTACCGACATGTGACCGCTGCGAAACAGGGAAACGGCAGTCGGGTTACCGTTGCGTGTCTTTCGTGAAATATTCGCAGTTCACAGACAGCGTACTGCTACACATACGGGTTAATCAACGCGGAGTGCGGCATAACCGTGCCGCACAATTCGTCAGCGCGTTATGATGGACAGGGCCTACGAAGATAAATTGTATCAAACGCTTAATTCGTAGGTGCCATGCGGTATAACGTGTTAAAGAGTTACGCGGCACTGTCATGCCGCGCCTGATGGAAGTAGCCGATCTGTGTAGCAGTAATGTATCTGACCCTGCGAACAGGTTGAGAAAGACACGGAAGAAAAAATCCTCTGTCGTTCCCCCATTTCGAAGCGGTCACATGTCGGCAATCTGCGCCAGACTATCTAATAAGGGAAAGGCAGGAGTTCAAAGAGGAAGGAAAACCGCAGGTTGTCCTTCCTCTTTGCCCCCGCGGCGGGCGCCGCGACGCTCCCGCCGTCCGCAGACGGCGAATCCCCCCTCTGAAGTTCAGCGAAAAACTCTCCGCCCGGATAGGGTGAACCGCCTGCGCGGTTCAAGTCCCCCGGTCAGCCGGTGCAGAAAAGGAGCCGCCCCATCAGGGCGAACCCGCCTGCGGCAGTTCGAGTGCCCCGGTCAGCCGGTGCTGAAAAAGCTGCCGCCCCGTTCGGGCGAACCGCCTGCGCGGTTCGTGTGTCCCGCTTGACTTTACGCTCATATCTTACTATACTGAGAGAGCAAAGTATGTTGTCCCAACAACAAAACAGGAGGAAATATGAACCTGTCCATCCTTGCACGCTGCGGTCTGTTCCGCGGCATAGAAACCGCAGAATTATCCCCGCTTTTGCGCCGTCTGCACGCTTACACGCGCGAATTTGACAAATTCCAGCCGATATACCGTGTCGGCGATACCGCGCATGCGCTGTGCATTCTGCTCTCGGGCGGCGTGAATATCGAGCGCTGCGACGCATGGGGCCACAAGACGCTGCTCGACCGCATTACACCCGGTTCGGTATTCGCTGAAACGTACGCCTGCGTGCCCGGTACGCCCATGATGGTCTCCGCTGTGGCGGACGAGCCGTCCGAGGTGCTGTTCCTGCCGAGCGAAACACTGCTCTCCTCTGCCGCGCAGGACAGCGCGCACAGTGTGCTTTTACGCAATCTTTTGGACGTCACCGCGCAGAAAAACCTGCTTTTGACGCGAAAAATCTTCCACACAAGCCCGAAATCCATGCGCGGCAAGCTGCTGTCGTACCTGTCCGCACAGGCGGTGCAGCACGGCTCGGACACGTTCGACATTCCGTTCGACCGTCAGCAGCTGGCCGACTACCTCGGCGTGGACCGCAGTGCGCTGTCCGCCGAGCTGAGCCGCATGCAGCGCGACGGACTTATCGCATACAAAAAGAGCCATTTTGTGCTCAACCACTCCCAATCTGATGAATAATCCACCCTGTTAAGGAGGTTTTTGTTATGAACTGCAAACCCTACATCCGTGCGCACGCGGACGAACTGCTGGAAAGTCTTGCCGCGCTCGTGCGCATACCGAGCGTAGAAGGCGTGCCGGAAGAGCATGCGCCGTTCGGCCGTGAGCCTGCCCGTGCGCTGCACGAAGCGCTTGCGCTCTGCGAAAAGCTGGGCTTCCGGACCGGCAATATGGACGACCGCGTCGGCTGGTGCGAGTACGGCGAGGGCGAGGAAATGGTGGCTGTGCTCGGTCATCTGGACGTTGTGCCCGCCGGCGACGGCTGGACCGAGACCGAGCCGTTTTCCGGCGAAATCAAAAACGGCCGTATTTACGGACGCGGCACGATGGACGACAAGGGCCCGATGGTGGCGGCCATCTACGCGCTGGCGGCGCTCAAGGATGCCGGATTCGCGCCCTCCAAGCGCATCCGTCTGCTGTTCGGCACCAACGAGGAGACCGGCTGCGGCGATATGTCGTGGTACGTTTCGCATGGCGGCGAACTGCCGGTGTACGGCTTCACGCCGGACGGCGAATACCCGATCATCAACGGCGAAAAGGGCATTCTCAACGGCACTTACAGCCGAAAGCTGCACCAGACCGGCGATTACCGCCTGACAAAGTTCGAGGGCGGTGCCGCCTCCAACATCTCGCCCGCGTATGCGGCGGCGGAGCTGCAGTGTCCGGCGGACGCGGCTGCCAAAATCTCGGCGGACAAGGTAACTGTCACGCCGATCGAGGGCGGTATCCGCGTGGAAGCCGAGGGCATTGCCGTTCACGGCTCGACCCCGGAGCAGGGCGAAAATGCCATCGGACGGCTGGCGCAGGCACTCAATCAGCTGCCGCTGACCGGCGAGCTTGGCGACTGCATGGCATTTGTGGCAGAGCGCCTCGGCATGGAGGTACACGGTGAGTCCCTCGGTCTCGCCATGCGCGATGAGCTGTCCGGCCCGCTGACGCTCAACCTCGGCGTGGCAAAATTTGAGCAGGAAACGCTGTCGCTCGTTTTCTCGGTGCGCTACCCGGTCACCCTGAAATACGAGCGCGTATACCCGCGTCTGTCGCGCGGCTTCACGCTCGGCGGCTTTACCGAAAACGAAATGACGCACGCGGCGGCCATTTACATGCCGCCCGAAAGCGAACTCATCCGCAGACTGTCCAAGGTATATGAGGAGCAGACCGGCGAGAAGGCCGAGCTGAAGAGCATCGGCGGCGGCACCTACGCCAAGTCCATGCCGAACCTTGTCGCATTCGGCCCGATCTTCCCCGGCGATGAGATGCGCGAGCACAAGCCGGACGAGTACATGGAGGTCGAGCGCGTGCTGCAGAACGCGGAAATCATCGCGGTGGCAATGTACGAACTGGCAAAGTAAGGAGACTGTATGAGCAGAGAGACAAATATGACGGTCGGCCGCCCGACAAAACTCATTCTCGGACTGGCCGTACCGCTGATTTTGACGAATGTCGGTCAGCAGCTGTACACGGTCGCAGACGCGTCCATCGTCGGGCGCGGTGTCGGTGTGGAGGCGCTGGCCGCACTCGGCGCGACCGATTGGCTGTACTGGCTGGTGCTGTGGACCGTGCAGGCCATGACGCAGGGCTTTTCCGTGCTCGTGTCGCAGACCTTCGGCTCAAACGACAAAAAGGGACTGCGCAAGGCCATCACCATGTCCGTGCTGCTGTGCGCGGCAGTCGGCATCCTGCTGACCGTGGTATTCGTGTCCTCGGCGGGCTGGCTGCTGCACCTGCTGGACACGCCCGAGAACATCTATGACGGCGCGCACATTTATTTAACCATGATGTATGCGGGCACGCTCATCACGATGGCGTACAACATGGCAGCGGCGATCCTCCGCGCACTCGGAGACGGCAAAAGTCCGCTTATTGCCATGTTTACTGCCGGATGTCTGAACATCGTGCTCGATCTGCTGTTCGTTATCCGCTTCGGCTGGGGCATTCCGGGCGCTGCCGCCGCGACACTGCTCGCGCAGCTGTTTGCATTCGCGTACTGCGTCATTGCGCTGCGGAAAATCCCGGCTGCGTCCGTCGAAAAGCCGGACTGGCAGCCGGACAGCAGTGTGATCCGGCGACTGTGCCACCTTGGTCTGCCGCTTGCGCTGCAGCATTTTGTCATCGTCATCAGCGGCATCATCATGCAGGCGGTTATCAACACCTGCGGCTTTGTGTTCCTCGCGGGTTTTACCGCAACCAACAAGCTGCACGGTCTGATGGACTGCTCCGCGTCCGCGTTCGGCTACGCCGCCTCGACCTACACCGGCCAGAACTGGGGCGCAAACCGGCTTGACCGCGTGCGAATGGGTGTCCGCTCGACGCTTGTGCTGGCGCTCAGCTTTTCCGCGCTGCTGGCGGCGGGCATGATCCTGTTCGGCCGTCACGTTGTCGCGCTGTTCATCTCCGCGGATGCTGCCAACGCCGCCGAGGCGCTGTCGGTCGCGTACGATTATCTGGTCGTCATGAGCACGTTTTTGCTGTCCGCCTATGTGCTGCACACCTACCGCTCGGCCCTGCAGGGCATGGGCTTTACGACCGCGCCCATGCTCTCCGGTCTGACCGAGTTCGCAGGCCGTGTGGGTGCATCGCTGCTGCTGACCAAGGCCATCGGTGAGCGCGGTCTGTTCTACACGGACGCGGCTGCGTGGACATTCGCAGCGGTATTCCTTGCGGCATCGTACTATATCCAGCTGCTTATCATCCGAAAAAAGGGCCTGACCTATCAAAATACAAAATAACAAAAAGAGGCTGTAAATTTAATTTACAGCCTCTTAATTTGTAGAAAAGTCTATTTTTCTACAAATTTGACACAAATCGCGCAGCAGCGCGCATTCAATAGAATTTGCACTGCAAATTCATAAAAACCGGGAGCATGTATCGGCGCAGCGCGTCCAAGAATCCGCGCAAGGATAGCGC
>OLRY01002717.1_pt1 | contig 11167 bp, 10 predicted proteins | sample 1672541 | NCBI WGS metagenome assembly OLRY01 (sample SAMEA3136697, study PRJEB25190) | human gut metagenome | biome: human gut; feature: human-associated habitat; material: faeces | place: Austria | collected 2013
AAAAGTTTTGTTAAATTTCTATAAAGGGACTTGATTATTTATATATATAGTAATAAAATTTATTAACTTCGTATGAAAAAAGAGTGAGGGGAAAAGGAAATGCTGAAGCTTGTGAAATATATGAAAAGATCGGTGGGCTATATGCTGCTGATCGTGCTGCTGCTTTTTCTGCAGGCATATTGTGATCTGTCGCTGCCTTCCTACACCTCGGATATTATTAATGTGGGAATCCAGCAAAAAGGAATAGAGGACGGCGTGCCGGAACAGATCAGCGCGCAGTCGTTTAAACATTTGCTGCTGTTTCTTGACGAGGAGCAGCAGGAGCAGGTGAAGTCCGTCTATAAAGAGCAGGGTGACGCCTGGTATCTGCAGGAAATCAGCGGCGAAGAGAGACAGGAGCTGAACGGGACGCTTGGAAAGGCAGAGGTCGCCCTGGTGAGTCTTTCCCAGGAGGAGACGGCGGCTGCTATCAAAGAGCAGATGAACCTGCCGGAGAACGCAGATCTGTTTGAGACGATTGCCGCGCTTCCGGCTGCGATGCGGGAGCGGATGCTCTCTGGCATCAGCGGACAGATGGATCAGATGCCGGAGTCGATCATCACGCAGATGGCAGTCGGCTTTGTGCAGAGTGAGTACGACAGCCTTGGCGAGGATATGGACGCGATGCAGATGCGGTATCTGCTGGCCACCGGACTGAAAATGCTGGCGCTGGCGTTCCTTGGCATGGTGGCGGCGATCAGTATTACGTTTTTGTCGGCGCGTGTGGCGGCGACGACCGGACATGATCTGCGCGCGGTGGTATACCGCAAGGTGATCGGTTTTTCGAACGCGGAATTTAACCAGTTTTCCACGGCGTCGCTGATTACGCGCAGTACAAACGATATTCAGCAGGTGCAGCTTCTTATGGCAATGTTTTTCCGCATTGTCTGCTACGCGCCGATCCTTGGCGTCGGCGGCGTGCTGAAGGTGCTTGGCACGGATGTTTCCATGAGCTGGATCATCGGTCTGGCCGTGGTGCTGATCGTACTGGTGGTATTTATATTGTTCAGGGTTGCGATGCCGCGCTTTAAGATACTGCAGACGCTGATCGACCGACTGAATCTGGTGACGCGGGAAATCCTGACCGGTATCCCGGTAATCCGTGCGTTCAGCCGCGAAAAGCATGAGGAGGAGCGCTTTGAGAAGGCAAACAGCGATCTGATGAAAACAAACCTGTTTGTCAACCGCTGCATGACCTTTATGATGCCGGTGATGATGCTGATCATGAACGGCGTGACGGTGCTGATCGTTTACAACGGCGCCCATGCGATCGATAACGGAAGTATGCAGGTGGGCGATATGATGGCGTTTATCCAGTATGCGATGCAGATCATTATGTCGTTCCTGATGATAACGATACTTTCTATTATGCTGCCGCGTGCGAGTGTTTCCGGCAAGCGTATCAGTGAAATCCTGGAGACGCAGGCGACCATCCATGATCCGGAGAAGCCGCGCACGCCGAATGTGTCCGTGAAGGGCAGGCTGGAGTTTGATCACGTTTCCTTCGCGTATCCGGATGCGGAGGAGGAAGTGCTCTCAGATATCAGCTTTACGGCGGAGAAGGGCGAGACGATTGCAATCATCGGCAGTACCGGAAGCGGAAAGAGCACGCTGGTGAATCTGATCCCGCGCTTTTATGATGTGACGAAGGGCGAGATTCGTCTGGACGGCGTGGATATCCGCAAAATGTCACAAAAAGATGTGCGGGGACGCCTCGGCTATGTGCCGCAGAAGGGCGTGCTGTTCTCAGGAACGATCGATTCCAACATCCGCTACGGCAGACCGGAGGCACCGACGGCGGATGTAGAGCGGGCGGCGCAGATCGCGCAGGCGGAGGAATTTATTAAGGAGAAACCGGAGGGCTATGCGTCTCCGATCGCGCAGGGCGGAACGAACGTGTCCGGCGGGCAGAAGCAGCGTCTGTCGATCGCGCGTGCAATTGAGAAGAATCCGGAAATCCTAATTTTCGACGACAGCTTTTCTGCGCTGGATTATAAGACGGATGTGGCTGTGCGCCGGGCGCTGCGGGAGGCGACGGCGGAGACGACCACGATTATTGTGGCGCAGCGCATCAGTACGATCCTTCATGCCGACAAGATCATTGTGCTCGATGAGGGGCGGATGGCAGGCATGGGTACGCACAGGGAGCTGCTGGAAAACTGCGAGGTTTACCGGCAGATTGCCGAGTCTCAGCTTTCAAAGGAGGAACTGGCAGGATGAGTGAGCAGAGAAGATCTGGAATGCGCGGTTCACGCAAAATGGGGAATGAGAAGGCAAAGGACTTCCGCGGAACGATGGCGAAGCTCCTTTCGTATATGAAGCGCTATCGTCTCCGTTTTCTGACGATGCTGGTGTTTGCTGTGGCCGGCACGGTGTTCAGCATTATCGGTCCGAGGATTCTCGGAAAGGCGACGACGGAGCTGTTTAACGGACTTGTTGCAAAAATTCAGGGAACGGGTTCCATCGATTTTGGAAAGATTACTGCGATCCTTGCCGGGCTGATGTGCCTGTATGCGGCGAGCGCACTGTTTTCGTTCGTGCAGGGATATGTGATGAGCGGCATTTCCAACGACGTTTCCTACAGCCTGCGAAAGGAAATTTCGCAGAAAATGAACAGGATGCCGCTCAGCTATTTTGAGAGCCGCACAAACGGCGAGATCCTGTCGCGCGTCACAAACGATGTGGATACGCTGCAGCAGAGTCTGAATCAGAGCTTCACGCAGCTTATTACGTCCGCGACAACGATCATCGGCGTGCTGGTGATGATGCTGAGCATTAATGTCTGGATGACGCTTTGTGCGCTGCTGATCCTGCCGGTTTCCATGGGAATTATCGGACAGGTGATGAAGCGCTCGCAGAAATATTTCCAGAGACAGCAGGCGTATCTGGGCGAAGTGAACGGTCAGATCGAGGAGGTTTACGGCGGACACAATATCGTGAAAGCCTTCAATAAAGAGGAAGACGTGATCAGCGTCTTTGAGGAGACAAACAAAAAGCTGTACGATTCCGCGTGGAAATCGCAGTTTTTCTCCGGCATGATGATGCCGGTCATGCAGTTTGTCGGCAACCTGGGCTACGTGATGGTGGCGCTGCTCGGCGGCTTTTTCGCTATCCGCGGCGCGATCGAGGTAGGCGATATCCAGTCATTCTTCCAATATATCCGCAATTTCACGCAGCCGATCCAGCAGCTCGCGCAGGTGACGAACATGCTGCAGTCCACGGCGGCTGCCTCGGAGCGTGTGTTTGAGTTTCTCGATGAGGAGGAAGAACCGCAGATTGCCGAGCATCCGGTGAGCATCGAGGGGCTGAAGGGAAATGTGGAGTTCGACCATGTGTCGTTCGGCTATCAGCCGGATAAGATCATTGTGCATGATTTTTCGGCGGATATCAAAGACGGGCAGAAGATCGCGATCGTCGGACCGACCGGTGCGGGCAAGACTACGATGGTGAAGCTGCTGATGCGTTTCTACGATGTAAACAGCGGTTCCATCAGGATTGACGGGCATGATCTGCGGGAATTCAATCGCAGTGAGCTGCGGGAGATGTTCGGCATGGTCCTGCAGGATACCTGGCTGTTCTCCGGCACGATCATGGAAAACATCCGTTACGGAAGGCTGGACGCCACCGATGAGGAGGTCATCGCCGCGGCAAAGGCGGCGCATATCCACAAATTTATCATGACGCAGCCGGGCGGCTACCAGATGGTGCTGAATGAGGAAACCAACAATATTTCGCAGGGGCAGAAGCAGCTCCTCACAATCGCGCGGGCAATCCTGGCGGACAACGAGATCCTCATTCTCGACGAGGCGACGTCCTCCGTCGATACCCGCACAGAGGAGCGCATCCAGAAAGCGATGGATAATCTGATGAAAGGGCGCACCAGCTTTGTTATCGCACACCGTCTCTCCACCATCCGCGACGCCGACCTCATCCTCGTCATGAAAGACGGCGACATCATCGAGCAGGGAAATCACGACGAGCTGATGAAAAAAGGCGGCTTCTACGCGAACCTATATAACAGTCAGTTTGAAAAAGCGGTATAGCCGTGCAAAAAGCCAACACAAGTTTGCGTGGGAGCTTGCTCACAAAGCAAAACTTGTGTTGAGCTTTTTATAGGGCGCTCGCCCACAGTGACGCATTGAGCATTTGGCGAGGTGTTTTCGAGCCTAGTGCGAAAGTGTGCAGAGCAGAAGAAGCGGAGCGGAATCGAGGTGAGCACGGCGTCCGGAAAGATGCAAAAAGATTAAGGCGGGCAGGTGCAGGATATATATTTTTGGGAGATAATTGCAGATGACAACAATCGATTATTTAGAGGAACTTCAAGGACGCGCAAGGCGGGACGCTGCCCTGCGCCGGGAGCTGCACCAGATCCCGGAGGTGGGGGCACAGCTGCCCGAGACCGCCGCCTGAACATTTATAATAACGCACGGCAAATCGCTTCCCGCAATATAAGAAACTCCCTCAGACTTAAGGCTTATACCCGGTGAAGATGATGAGGTCATAGCTCTGACTCCGGCTGACGCCGCTCCCAAAACCATATTTATTGCGGCAATTTCAGATTCTGCCTGTAAAAATACTCTTCCCTCCTTTGGCATTCTCTTTGCCATATATGCAGCAATTTCCGTTTGAGGTGTTATAGGATAGCCGAAGTAACAGCGGCAGCCCGCTCTGATTGCGGCTTCGGCAAGGGCTTCATTGCCCTTCATTAAATTTCTTTCCAATCAAAAAACTTCCTTTATTCTTTATATTTGCTGACTTTAATAGCGCAGTCCGGACATATCAAAGCGCACATCGCACAGCTTACACATGCTTCCTGATCTATACATGCGGCAGTAAAATAACCTTTACTATTTCTTGCATCTTTCTGAATAACCACAATTTTTTTAGGACAGGCCGTCGTACACAGTCCGCATCCTTTACATTTATCGAAAAGTACTTCCATTTTTATCATAGATAAAAAATCTCCTTTCTTATTTATCCCACAAAGGCTTTACAAACAGTTCCACTTCTGTTTTAGGAGAAATATTTATATCAATACCTTTTCTATAAGCGGTAAATACAAGAGGAAGTCCGGTTTCCTCTGAAATTTTCACTGCAAACTCATGGGATTTTTCTATTTCTTCGGCAGAAGTTTCATAACCAAGTGAGGAATTATTAATAATTCCCGTATGCTTTATCCTTGCCGCCTGTTCAATTTCATACATAAGCTGAACTGCCTCTGCCGGAGTTTTGGTAAGATACCGATAGCAGTTTATGACATACAGCATGTCCGTCTGCTCTTTCATTGAATCGATCAAGGGAGCATATCTGCCAAGGGCGTAAGCTCCGGCGTCATCACCGCCTACGTCTATAACAACATGACTGCTTTCGGAAATTATTCTTTCCATATCAAAGTTTACCGCAGGGATATCAAGATTGCTTCCGGCGTACATAGGGGCAATCATTTCTATACTGTTTTTTTTCAAAAGCTCCGGAAAATCCGAGGTTCTGAAATACGGATTTACGATGTCAAGATCCACAATGGATACTTTTTTATTGTTCTGTGCCAGTCTAAGAGCGGTATTAAGTGCAATTGTAGTTTTTCCGCTGCCGTAATGACCGGTTATAATATTAATCTTTTTCATATTTTTATTATAGCTCTCCTATGAACAGTTATTCTGTCGAAACAGCAACTGTTCTTAATTTTCATTATAGCACAAAAATTATTTAATTCAATAGAAAAAATTAATTTTCACTGTTTTTTCACTATGTATGTTAATTTTTAACGGTTAAAATTTAAATATTATTATGCAAAACACATAAATTGTGATTTTCTTGACAAACACCATGTATTTGATGTAAAATATAATAGATAAACTTGAAAGGACTGATTGCAATGGGTTTAACATTAACTGAAAAAATATTAAAAGCTCACCTTGTCGACGGTGAAATGGTAAAAGGAAAAGAAATAGGAATAAAAATCGACCAGACTCTTACTCAGGACGCTACAGGTACAATGGCATATCTTGAATTTGAAGCTATGGGAGTCCCAAGAGTAAAAACCGAAAGAAGCGTTGCGTACATAGACCACAATACTCTTCAGAACGGCTTTGAAAATGCCGATGATCACAGATTTATCGGCAGTGTTGCAAAAAAACACGGTATTTATTTTTCACGTCCGGGCAACGGTATCTGCCATCAGGTTCATCTGGAACGTTTTGGTATTCCGGGCAAAACTCTTATCGGTTCTGACAGCCATACTCCTACCGGCGGCGGTATCGGTATGATTGCAATCGGCGCAGGCGGTCTTGATGTTGCGGTTGCAATGGGCGGCGGCGCTTATTACATTACATGTCCTAAGGTAGTGAAGGTAGAACTTACAGGCAAGCTTTCTCCTTGGGTAGCTGCTAAGGACGTTATTCTCGAAGTTTTAAGACGTCTTTCCGTTAAAGGCGGCGTAGGCAAGGTAATTGAGTACTGCGGTGAAGGCGTTAAAACACTTTCAGTACCTGAAAGAGCTACAATTACAAATATGGGTGCTGAACTTGGCGCTACAACTTCTATTTTCCCGTCTGATGAAATTACAAGGGAATTCTTAAAGGCTCAGCAAAGGGAAGACGTATGGACAGAGCTTTCAGCTGACGCTGACGCAGTATATGACGAAGAACTTACAATCAATTTAAGCGAACTTGAACCGCTTGCTGCATGTCCGCATTCTCCTGACAATGTAAAATCAGTAAAGGAAATCGGCAAGATCAAAATCGATCAGGTTTGTATCGGTTCATGTACAAATTCATCTCTTATGGACATGCTCAAGGTGGCACACATCTTAAAGGGAAGAACTGTTCACCCTGATGTTTCTCTTTCAATTGCTCCGGGTTCAAAGCAGGTTCTTAATATGCTTGCCGAAAACGGCGCTCTTTCCGTTATGATCGACGCAGGCGCAAGAATTCTTGAAAGTGCATGCGGACCTTGCATCGGTATGGGACAGTCTCCTAATTCAAAGGGTATTTCTTTAAGAACATTCAACAGAAACTTTGAAGGACGCTCCGGTACAAAGGACGGTCAGATTTATCTGGTATCTCCTGAAGTTGCTGCCGCTTCCGCAATTGCAGGTGTTTTCACAGATCCAAGAGAACTGGGAGATATGCCTGAATTCAAGCTCCCGGAAGTATTTAAAATTAATGACAACATGGTCGTTCCTCCAATTGCCGAAGCAGAAATGGACAGCGTTGAAATATTAAGAGGACCTAACATCAAGCCTTTCCCTGAAACATCTCCTCTTGACGCTTCAATTGACGCAGGAGTTTCACTGAAAGTCGGCGACAACATTACAACAGACCATATTATGCCTGCCGGAGCTAAGATTCTTCCTCTGCGTTCAAATATTCCTGCTATTTCACAGCACTGCTTTACAATCTGTGACGAACAGTTCCCGTCAAGAGCCAAGGAAATGGGCAAAAGCATTATCGTAGGCGGATCAAACTACGGTCAGGGTTCTTCAAGAGAACATGCCGCTTTAGCTCCTCTTTACCTGGGCATCAAGGCTGTACTTGTTAAATCATTTGCAAGAATCCACAGAGCCAATCTTATAAATGCCGGTATTTTACCGCTTACATTCGTAAACGAAGCAGACTATGACGCAATTTCACAAGGCGACGAGTTGGTACTTGACAATATAAGAGCAGAAATTGAAGCAGGAAAATCCGAGCTTACTGTTGTAAACAAAACAACAGGTAAGGAAATCCCCGTACTTTGCGAACTCAGCGGACGTACTAAAGACATAATTCTTGCAGGCGGTCTTCTTGACTATACAAGGGAGTCCATGAAATAATGGAATGGCTAAATATTTATCCTGCACGAGTGAGAATACGCAGTTTCCATATAGAATCAAAAAGCGAACTTGTTGCACTTGTAGTTTGTATAGTATTATACTTTGCCCTGAATCTGCTTTTGCAGAAATTCTGTCCGAATATGAGTCAGAAAAAAATTAATATCATTTCCTTAATACCTGCTGCAATAGCTGCATTTATAATTATTTTCACAATGGGGTAAAATATGGCTATTGATATATCAAACAGACGAAACGGTCCTATACGGCGTATAGCCATCCCTTCACAAAGAAAAAAAGGCTTGACTTCAGACATTCTAAAACTTATTGCCGTAATTGCAATGGTTATCGACCATATTGCATGGGCGTTCATACCTTTTAACAGCATTGCAGGACAGATCATGCATGTTATCGGACGGCTCACCGCTCCGATAATGTGTTTTATGATTGCGGAGGGCTATTACAAAACCAATAATGTAAAAAAATACGCTCAGAGACTTGGACTATTCACTCTGATATCTCACATTCCATACACTTATTTTCATACGGGAAAATTTGAAATTATCAGTACTACAAGCGTGATCTTTCCTCTTTTTATGGGACTAATCGCATTAATTGTTCGGGACAATCCTAAATACGAAACTTCTGTAAAAAACATGATAATTCTTCTTATCTGTCTAGTCTCTATGTTCGGCGACTGGGGTGGGATTGCCGTTGTATGGATTTTGATTTTCGGAAGCAGACACTATTCCAGAAAAACTCAAATGCAGTATTTTTGTGTTTCTACAGCAATTATGATCGTTTTAAATATAATATTCAACGCAGTTTACGGCTGCTGGTACAATAATCTGTTTCAACTTGGAATATTTCTTGCAGTCCCTCTGCTCATGCAATATAACGGCGTCAGACGAAGCGGAAAATCCTATAAGTGGTTTTTCTATATTTTCTATCCGGCACACCTTCTACTGCTTGCCGTAATCAGATATGCAATATTATAAAAGGAGAATTTTATGGGGCTTTTTGAAAGATTGTTTAAAACTGACAAAAATGAAAAAAAGGATCTTTCGTACATTTACAAAATTACGGAGCTAATAACTAATAATAATTCCGGCATAATAAATGCATTAAAAGAAAATATTATGAAAAGTGATTCCGACGATGATTGTTGGCTGAGCATGGTTGATTTACTGGACGAAGAAGGTTATGCGTTTGGTATTGATTATAAATGTGAGCTTGAAGATTTTTTATGGGCATTGAAACAGTTAAAAACTTACAGTCTTATCGACATAAACCTTTCTTCGCTAAATCTTAACGAAAATGAAGATGTTGAATCATGGGGTGAAGAAATTAATACCGCTTTAGGCGGCAGAGCATATATTTGTATGATTGATATTGACAGTGACAGTTATGAACTGATTATAGTTAACGCTGATGTATATGAAAAAATTTCACATATTGCGGAAAGCAATGGGCATACAATCGACGATTTATAATTTATCAGGGAGGAAAAAACAATGGCAAAAATTCAAATGAAAACACCGCTGGTCGAAATGGACGGCGACGAAATGACAAGAATCCTTTGGAAATGGATCAAAGAAATTCTTCTCGAACCTTATATCGACCTGAACACAGAGTACTATGACCTTGGTCTTGAGTACAGGGAAAAAACAAAGGATAAGGTTACTTTCGACAGTGCCGAAGCAACTAAAAAATACGGAGTTGCCGTTAAGTGCGCTACAATTACTCCGAATGCCGCAAGAATGCCTGAATATAACCTGACAGAAATGTGGAAGTCCCCTAACGGTACGATCAGAGCAATTCTGGACGGTACTGTTTTCAGAACTCCTATTCTTGTAAAGGGCATTACACCGTATATCCCTACATGGACTAATCCTATTACTATTGCTCGTCATGCATACGGCGATGTATATAAAAATACAGAAATGCAGATTAAAGGCGGCGGTAAGGCTGAGCTTGTATTCACAGATAAAAACGGAAATGAAACAAGACAGACTATCCATGAATTTGACGGCGACGGTATCATTCAGGGTCTTCACAATATTGATAAAAGTATCGAAGGCTTTGCAAAGTCATGCTTTAACTACGCTCTTGATACAAAGCAGGACGTATGGTTTGCTACAAAGGATACTATTTCCAAAAAATATGACCACAGATTCAAGGATATATTCCAGGAAATCTTTGACGCAGAATATAAGGAAAAATTTGAAGCAGCAGGTATTGAATATTTCTATACTCTTATTGACGACGCAGTTGCAAGAGTTATCCGTTCAAACGGCGGCTACATCTGGGCATGCAAAAATTATGACGGCGACGTTATGTCAGATATGGTATCAACCGCATTCGGAAGTCTTGCAATGATGACCTCTGTTCTGGTTTCTCCTGACGGTGTATATGAATATGAAGCTGCTCACGGAACAGTTCAGAGACATTATTACAAATACTTAAAGGGTGAAGAAACATCTACAAACTCCGTTGCAACAATCTTTGCATGGAGCGGTGCTCTGAGAAAAAGAGGCGAGCTTGACGGTAACAACGAGCTTATGGATTTTGCCGACAAGCTTGAAAAGGCTACGATTCAGACAATTGAAGACGGAGTTATGACAGGCGATCTGTATCTGCTTTCAAGTCTTGAAAACAAAAAGAAAGTTGATTCAAAAACATTCCTTGAAGAAATCAACAACAGACTTTCTGTACTTATGAAATAAATAAAAAATAAAGATATAATTAACAAATTTCGGCGTCCGCAGCCGTAAAAAGCGGAAACCGCAGCGTATTCCGAATAAAAATGAAATATGCATTCGTCATGAAGAAATATTCGGAATACTGTATGCGGCGGTGGAGATAAATATGTCAAAGTCCTTGGTTTCATCACCGGTAATAAAGCGTTTACCCAGATATTACAGATTTTTAGGGGAACTTGATAGGCAGGGAATTATACGTATTTCCAGCAGGGAGCTTTCAGAACGAATGGGGGTTACGGCATCTCAGATACGTCAGGATCTAAACTGCTTCGGCGGTTTCGGTCAGCAGGGCTACGGTTATAATGTTAAAGAACTTCATGCCGCAATTGCAGAAATACTAGGTATTAATGCAGGCAACAAAACTATTTTGATAGGCGCCGGAAATTTGGGAAGCGCCATAGCTTCTCATATTGATTTCAACAAAAAAGGATTCCGGCTGATAGGTATTTTTGACAGCAATCCAGAAAAAAACGGACAGATTATTGCTAAAAATACAGTTATGAATATTGTTGAACTGGAAAAATTCTGTAAGAAAAACAATCCGGTCTGCGCCGTT
>OLRY01002719.1_pt1 | contig 11147 bp, 10 predicted proteins | sample 1672541 | NCBI WGS metagenome assembly OLRY01 (sample SAMEA3136697, study PRJEB25190) | human gut metagenome | biome: human gut; feature: human-associated habitat; material: faeces | place: Austria | collected 2013
TGCACCGCCCTGCCCCGTCCCTGCGCCAGGCGGCGCAAGGGGAGGGTCACGCCAGCGCGGAGATGCGCGAATGCCGCCATGCGGGGGATGCCCCGCGCCCCTGGAAAGAGCGCCGCCCGAGCCTCCACCGCATCGGGGCGGCGGAGGATGCGAAGGATCGAGAAGATGACGAAGGTCTTGAGATACGACAACGTGCTGACCGCCCGCGTGAGCGACGCGGACTTCCGCGCGGTCTGCGAGCGCGCCGACGAGGAGGGGCTCACCCGCTCCGAGTACCTGCGCTACGTCGCCCGCATGGTCGCGGACGATGCCGAGAACGCGAAGCGAGGAGGCGTGCTGCTCGACGGGCTCTCGATGCGCAGGCTCTCCCGCGAGCTCGTCAGGTGGGGGCACCACTACAACCAGGGCGTGCACGCCCTCAACTCCATCAAGTTCGCGCTCGACCACGGAAGGGGCGACCTGGAGTGGGTGTCCGGCAAGCTCGACGAGTGCGCGCTTCTGCTCGCGCAGGTCGACGAGGGGCGCTGCAAGATGGCGGGCGAGCTCGCCTCGCTCGAAGGCCGCGCCATAGTGGGCGGAGACTAGCATGCCGCTGCTGAAGCCCATAGCCGGCCACACGGGATGCGCCGGCATAAAGCGCTACCTCGAGAAGGGAGGGCGCGCCCTCGGGATCATGGTCATGAACTTCGCATGGCAGGAGGAGCGCGCCTTCGAGGACGTCTCGGCCGCCCCGGCCGGGTTCGACTGGGCGGAGTCGATGGACGCGACGAGACGCGCCTGCGGCAACGACACCCCGTATCGGGGCAAGCCGGCGAGGACCTTCAAGCATTTCGTCATGTCGCCCGATCCTCAAGACGGCTTGACCGCAGACCAGGTGGCGGAGCTCGCGAGCGCCTGGGCGCTCAGGCACTTCGCCGACTTCGAGGCGGCGATCGTCCTGCACGACGACAACGAGCGCAAGATCCCCCACGCCCACATCGTCGTCAACAACACCAACCTCGCCACCGAGCGCCGCCTTCAGACCCCGGACCCGCTCGAGCTCAACCGCAGCCTGCAGGAACTCGCCGAGGAACAGGGCTTGCGCTTCATGCGCGACGACACCGTGAGGGAGGCCGACAAGGGGCCGGCGCGCAAGGCGACGCCCGCGACGCTGCAGAGCGTATACATGCGGCGCGCCGAGCGGGAGATCCAGAAAGAGGGAGGATACTCCTGGGTGGCCGACATCCGCAACCGGGTCACGGTGGCAAAGGCGCTCGCCCGCAACGAGGGCGAGTTCATGGCGGTGCTCAAAACACTCGAGGTCGAAGTCGCGCAGAACTCGGAGCGCTCCTGGAGACGCGACTGGATCTACTCGCTTTACGACCACCCCACCTGGCGCATCGGAGGCGAGAAGCTGGGGCTCTCCTTCGGCCAGGAGGCGCTCAGGCGGCGCTTCGACAGGATCGCCGCCTGGCACCCAGCCCCGGCGGCATCCCAACGGATACTCTCCGAAGCCGAAAGCGCGATCGAGCTGAACGACCTGTCGGAGCTGGAACGTCTCGCCGGCGCGATAGAGGCGTGCATGTCCGCGAACGCGCACAGCCTGGCAGACCTCGACAGGAGGATCGAAAGGCTCGAAGGCCGCGCCGACGGCGATTCCGCCGAACGGGCGGAAGCGCTGCGCGAGGTGCGCGCATACGCGGCGGCGAACAGGCTCCTGCCCGAAACCGCGCAGACGAGGCGGCAAAGGCAGCCGCAGGGCGAGGAAGCGCCCGTCAGGCGCGGCGGCGCGAAACCGCGCAGCCGCGAGACGCAGGCGCAGCAGGAACGGCGGCGAGAAAGGAGGGAGCTCCGATGAGGGTGGAGGTCGCCTACCGCGGGCGCATCGAGGCGTTCGACACCGACCGTTTCACCGAGGCTCAGCCGTTCTCGGGCAAGAGCATGCTCGCCGATCTCACGCTCGACTACGCAGACGTCGAGAAGAAGGGCCTCTGGCTCACGGCGCACTGCTACGCCGCGAACGAGGCCTACCGGACAGAGGGCGGAGAGACCCCCGAGGCAAGACGCGAGAAGGGCTGGAGGTTCCAGCTCGCCACCCCGAGAGAGGCCGCCGGAATCGAGAGCGTCACCCTGGACGGCTCGACGGTGCTCGCGAGGCTCTTCGGCGAGCTCGTGGACGTCGCCAGGATAGATCGCGCTTGCGCCCTCTTCGTCGGGCCCGGAGGGTCGCTCGCCAGCCGCATCGTGAGGCTGAGCGGCTACCTGGCGAACACCGACGAGAGGCTGGCGGCAAGCCAGGCGCTCATGGCCGAGGCGGTCGGCATCACTCCGCTTACACTCGAAAGGGCGATCGAGGCCGAAGCGGCACAGGAGGTGCCAGCAGGCAACATGGAAGACGATTGGATGGAAGGATACGGAAATGATTAAAGCGGTGTTCAGAGGAATCGGGGCGTTCGTCCGCTGGATGTTCAAGGCGGTGTTCCGGTTCATGTAGGCAAGGCGCACCTTCCGATCGCCGTTTCACGCGCAATTGCATGCGAAAAGAAGGATAATTGAGAAACGGCGCGCATTCCGTCCCTTGAGACCGATCCCTATCCAAGCACGAAAGATCGAAGCTATGAACGAAATCGCAGATGATAATAAAAGAAAGCCCAAGCTCACCGTCGAGGAGCAGATAGAGCACCTGAAGTCCAAGGGCGTGACCTTCGAGCTGTGCGACGAGGGAGAGGCCGCTCACATCCTCTCCGAGCAGGACCACTACTTCCGCCTTGCGGCGTACCGCGTGCTCTTCCCAAAGCGCATCGGCGGAGCGCATGACGGCGAGTACGCCGGCCTCGACTTCGGGCAACTGGTCGACCTCGCGGGGATAGACCAGGAACTGCGCAGGTTCCTGCTGCCGCTCACACTCGACGTGGAGAACGCCGCCAAGACAAAACTCGTCGAGAAAATAACCGACAATCGCAACGAGGACGGCTACTCCGTCCTCGCCGACTACCTCACGCACCTCAACCACACCGAGCGCAACAGGCGCGAAGGCGAGATCTCGCGCTTGGAGAACGACGCCTACCTCGGACCGCTCGTCGAGCGCTATCCGCTAGACGAGATGCCGGCATGGGTGTTCCTGGAGCTGTCGTCGTTCGGCGCGTTTGCCAGCTTCTACCTCTTCTGCGCAAATCGATGGGGCGATACGGAAATGAGAGACGACCATTACCTTCTCAGGCGAGCGAATTCGCTCAGGAACGCCGCTGCCCATTCGAGCGCCATCATCAACGGCTTGGGTATCTCCTCGGCCACGCCGACGAGATACCCCGCATCGGTCGCGAAAGCGCTCGGCGACGCAGGTGTCTCGAAGCGCCTGAGACGATCCAAGATGCGCAATCCGCGAGTGCTCCAGACGACGGTGCTCGCCTATGCCTGCAACCGTTTCGTCGCCCGAGAAAGGCAGGCGAGAGCATACGACGGATTCCTGGCATTTAGGCAACGTGCAGAGGAGAACTCGGATTGGTACAGGGGGAACACGACTATCATCTCGGCATACGACTTTCTGTCAAAGGTCTTCCAGGCATGGCTGAGCCAATGGTGATACTGGTAAATCCTATATGCTCGATTTGACAAACGGGCCGCAATCACGATAATTATAGCCAGACAGAAACCTTCGGGTTTGCGGGGCGGGATCGCGAAAGCGTTTCTGCCCTATTTTTTTGCCGAAAGCAGCCTAGGGTTCCCGCTTGCCCTCGGCGAGCATCTCCTCATGCTCGCTCATGGCGCCCACCCGAATGCAGACGTGCCCCACGATCGCACACGCCATCATCGCCATTCCGATGAAGAAGCATATGGTCGACTGCATCACTCCACCTCCTCCCGCGCATACACTATCGTCCTCTCGTGCCCGTTCCACCTGCCGTAGCTGCAGGTGCAGAACGCCTTGACGCTATCCGTCTCGACGTCGGCGTCGAGCACGACGTCCGCTTCGGCCAGAAGCTCCTCTAGCCAGGAGTCGAGCTCCTCATCGTCGGCGAACTCCAAGCGCTTGTGCTCGGCATTGGAGTCCACGACGTCCGCCGCGATGACGTTCAGGCGAATGTCCCCCTCGGGCGTCTGCAGGAGGATCTCGTAGTGGGCCTCTGCGAACCCCCTGTCGGAGTAGCCTGCGAATGCCGAGAACATGCTGCCGTCGTTCATGTGGTGGGCGAACATTAGCGCGAGCGGGCTGTCGATCCCCCGCTCCGCGCAGCCGGCGTCGAGGTAGGGGCATCCGTAGGGGTTCCAGCCGCGGTAGACGTCGTGGTCGAGGTAGAAGGTCGGATCGTCGGCGCTCGCCTGCACCACCGGATAGTCGACGTTGGTTCCGGGGACGCTCACCCAGGCCACGATATCGGGGTTCACGGACAGCCAGTATTCCCAATCGACTGCGTGAAAACCGTCATCCTCCCCGTGTTCGGCGACGTCCCCCGAGATAGGAGAGGGGTCTACATCGGCCGCCCTGTCGTGAATGCCGAAAAGCCACAACCCCAGCGCCGCAGCCCCCACAATCGCCGTCAAGGCCACAAGGACCGCGAATCGCCGTTTGATATTCGTGCTCATGCGAACCTCCAGAAAATCGGGCGGGGAGGCTCATCACCGCCCCGCCCTCTTCGATCAACCGGAAACTCGGCTATTCCCCGGAAACCCCGTCTGCGTCTCCGACGCTATCTGCTGCGTTATGACGGATGCGACCGTGAAGCGCGTAAGCGCCCGCAGCGGCGCCGCCGACGATCAGAACGCCGATCACCGCCCATACGGGAAGCAGGTCGCCGCCCGTCTTGTCATAGGGAGAACCGGGAACCTCCGGGGTCTCGGGATTGTCCACGACGACCGTCTGGCCCTCGTCGTCGATGTCCTGGTGCACTGCGATGACGTTTCCGTTCACGTCGAGCATCTCCTCGAACGCCACGAGGGCAGCGCCTTCCTCGAGCTTGGACGCATCGAACTCGAAGGCGACCTCGACGGTTCCCTCCGAGCCTTCCGCAGCGAACTCGGCGGTGGAGGTCACGGGGTTGCCATCGGCGTCCTCGAGGGGAAGACCTGTCTTCTTGTCCATGATGGTGCCGTGGGCGGTGTAGGTCTCGCCTGCGATGAGCCCCCTGTACTCGACGGTATCCACGACGGCGACCGTCCCGCTCTCGATCACGTGGTCGCCATCGGCTGCGTCGACGAGTGCGGTCCCGATCTCGACGACCGTGACGGACTGCCCTTCATCCTCGATGTCCTCGTGCACCGCGAGGACGGTTCCTTCGGCATCGAGCAGCTTCTCGAACACCACCAGTCGGTGCCCGCCGAGGTTGGTCGAGTCGAAGGAGAGCTCGACTACCTGGGTGCCTTCGGCGGCCTCAGGTGCGAACCCGACGGTCGAGGTCACATCGGCGGCGAGAAGCCCCTCGCCGCTTCGCAGCGGCTCGCCCGTCTCGGCGTCCATGAGCGTCGCCTCGAGCGTGTAGGCCTCGCCCGGGGTCAGTCCCTCGAAGGCAACCTCGTCTGCGATTACCACCTCGGAGCCCGTCACGAGCTTGTCGCCGTCCGCGGCGTCGGTCGCCGTGGTGCCGATGTCGACAAAGTGCAGCGTCTGCCCCTCGTCCTCGATGTCGGCATGAACTGCCACCTCGATGCCGTCCTTGACCAGGCTCTCGAAAGCCACGACATCCTCGCCCGCGAGCAAGCTCGCGTCGAAGGTGAACTCGATGTTGACCGAGCCGTTCGTGTTGTCGGCCGCGAACTCCTTGGTGGCGGTCACGGTGTTGCCCTCCGCGTCGAGCAGGGGCTCGCCGGTTGACTTGACCATGAGGGTTCCTGTGAGGGTGTACGTGCCGCCGAACTCGAGGTTCTCGTAGTAGACGGTATCGACGATCGTCACCTGCTCGTCCGCCTGGGCGATCTGGTCGCCGTCGGCCGCGTCCGCCGCCTGCGTTCCGATCTTCGGCCCTTCCTGGTCGTCGAGCGTCATCCAGACGGCCTCCGCCACGCCGGAGTCGCGCTCGATCCAGAAGGTCTTGGTCACGAGCTCGTAGCCCTCGTTCGCCTCGCAGGGAAGCTCCTCGAGCATGTACTGGCCGAAAGGCAGCGCGGCGAGCGCGTCGTTGGCAGGAGCCGTGGAGCCGTCCTCGCCCAGCCCGAACCAGATGCCGGCCGACGGGTCCATCATTTCGGAGGTGATGGCCTCCGCCTCGAGCAGGTGGTCGTTGCCGTTGGTGTTGAGCGTGTGCTTGTTCCAGCTCGCCTCGGTCGATGCCTGGCCGTTGCGGTCGGTCACCAGCACGTGGGTCTCGCCGGTCGCCACGTTGGTGATGGCGAAGGGAACTTGCAGGCTCGCGTTGGTGTCGGCGGCCTTCTTGGAGAGCTTGAGGTCGTTGCGGACGACCTGGTTGTAGAAGGCGAGCTCGCCGCCTTCGGCATCCGCCGTCACGACGAGGCCGTCGGTTCGGATCTCGAAGGCCCTGGGCTCGCCGTCGGTGAGCAGGTAGGAGTCGTTGGTCGCGGTCTCCTGGATGGTGTAGGTGCCGTAGGGCAGCGCGTCGGGGGCGGTCTTGGCGATGTAGGAGCCGATTTCCTCGTCCCACTCGGTCTCGATGGCGGCGACGGCCTCGCCCGGCTCGTACCAGGCATCGCCTACGAGGACCTTGTTTTCGGAGGCGTTCGTTATGGTGAACTCGATGCCGGAGAGCGTCGTGCCAACGCCGTCTGCCGCATGCCCGTTTCCGCCTACCGCCTCGGACTCTCCGAGCTCCGCGTCGGCCTTCGTCACCTGCACGCCGCCGCGTATCGCGTCGTCTTGCACGGGGTCGCCGGAAAGGTCGACGATCTGCCCGTCGCTCTCGATGGCAAACTCGAGCTCGCCTTCCCAGGGAAGGTAGCCTTCCGGAGCGTTCGCCTCCACGATGCGGTAGGTGCCGCACGGCAGCGCATCGGCTGCGGTCTGCGCCGTGTAGGCCGATCCGTCCCAGGAGGTGGAGATGGTCATGACCGTCTCGCCGTCGGCGTAGCTGCGGCCGTCCACGTAGGAGCTCATCCCCGATGCGTTGACGATGGCGAACTCGGCGCCTTCGAGCGAGGCGTCGCCCTGCTCGCCTGCGCCGGCTTGCGCATCGACCTTGGCGATCTTCACGCCGCCGCGATGCCAGGAGAAGCTCGCAAGCTCCTGGGAGCCGGGGCCCGTGTCGATCCTGAAGGCGGAGAACCCGGTCGAGACCTCGTCTGCGCGCGAGCAGATCTTGTTCCAAGTGCCCCCGATCACCTCGCGCTCCGCCCAGGAAGCGAAATCGGCGTTCGTGCCGTAGGTCGCCTGCGCTGCGGATCCGAGGTTCGCGTAGGAGAGCAGGATGTGGCTCGCGACCTGGTATTTGTCGTTGTCCATGCCGCTGCCGTCGTACCAGGAGTCGGGCCACATGGACTCGTCGAATCCGGGGGCGCCGAAGGAGAACCACATGGCGGCGGCCAGGTCCTCTGCCGGGCTCGTGGCATACGATCCTGCCGCCGGCGTTCCGCGCATGGGCTCGATGCAGTAGGCGACCTGCCCGTCCGCGCTCATGTCCGTGGTGTTGTATCCCGCATAGGGGATGTCGCGACCGATCGAGACGCTCACGTTTCCGGCGGCGTACGCGGGCGCGGGGACGATGGCGACGGACAGCGCGAGCGCCATCACCATGGCCACGCGCACGATCTTCGAGGAGGTTATCCTCTCCACCGTTTTCTCTTTCATTTCTCGCGACCTCCCCCTACATCGCGATGCTCTCGCGGCTCTGGGCGGCGCGCTCAGCGCCGTTTCCCAGGCGCTCGGAGCCTTCTCGCGCGCCGCGCGCCTTCTCGGAGAGGCTCTGCAGGTACTCGCTGCGGTTGCGGTCGAGCGCCTCCTTGATCTGCGCCGGCATGACGCGCACGATGTCCTTGGCGGGCTTTCCTCGCTCGTCGAGCACCGGCTGGCCGTCCTCGTCGAGCACGCTCTTCTTGAGCCACACCTCGCTATCCGTCAGAAGCGGGATGTCTCGGTAGTTCTCGCCGCGGTAGCGGGATTCGTTTACGAACATCGGGCTGAACTGGTAGTAGCTTACGTCAACCCCGTCGACTACCGTGCCCTTCGGCAGCGTCACGGAGTTGAAGGTGCGTACCTCTCCGGTCTCCCGGTCGGTGTACTCGATGTCGGTCCGCACGAAGTTCTTGTGGAGCGTGAGGTAGGTGTTCTTCTTCTCAGGCATTCCATGCCCCTTTCTTTGCATCCTCGCAGGCGGTTGTCGATGTGGAAGCCCGCCTGCCTATCCGTACCGTCGAAAGCCCCTCAGCCGTCCAAGGCGACCACCCCCTTTCAGAGATCCTTCCGACAAGATCAAACCCCGGATACGATGTCGCGCGCCCAAGCGCCGCTCTTGACGAGCGACAGGATCAAAAGCACGCACATCGCCAGGTACTGGAGCGCGTAGGTGAGTCCGGTCGCGATGCCGTCGATGGGGGTTCCCGTCGAGGTGCTCGCCCCGGTGAGCCCGCCCAGGATGAGCGGGAAGGCGATGAGCAGGATCAGGATGATGAGCCCCGCCAGGCACACCGCGGTGAAGTTCTTCAGGTAGCCGACGCCTATCTGGCGCGTGTCGTCGAGCGCCATGAGCGAGAGCGGGATCGGGCCGAACGCCGCCATGACGTAGAGCTGGATGGCGCGCGCCCAGCACACGACGAGCGCCACGATGTAGGCCCCGAGCACCACGACCCAGCTGATGACGGATACCAGGAGCAGCGCGATGAGGGCCGGAACGTCGTCGTCTTCGGTCACCACGCTCACGGCAGAGAGATCCATCGCGCCGCCCGCGCCGAAAAGCGCCATCGTGCGGTCGATGGCGAGCCCCACCACCGAGTAGATCGCCTCCATGAGCTCGAAGCTGTTCTGTATGAGGAACAGGAACACCGCGAAGAAGACCAGCAGGAAGACGACCTCCTTCACGCCGGGGAAGGAGGCGTTGCCGTCCATGCGCTGGCTTATCTGGATGAGCTTCACCGTGAACACCAGCCCGAGCACCCCGCATCCGATGGGAAGCACCGCGGCGTCCCAGACCCCTCGCGCGATGTCGTACATGGAGACATCTCCTGCGGTCGTGAGCATCTGCGAGAAATCCGCGCCGATGATGCCCTCGTAGCCGATGCTCGAGAGCACCGCCACCTGGTTGGTGAACATCCAGTTGCACGCATCCCGCAGAAGCCCGGCGAGCCATGCGTTCACGTCGTCGGCGATGCTCGCGTAGGCGGGAGACGCCGGGACGAGCATGAGCGTCGCGAAGAGCAAGGTGGAGGCGAACGCGATGCGGAAGCGCCTGCCTGAGATCATCGCCGCCACCCGCCTCATAGCGCGCTCAGCTCCCCGGATCCGCGGTCGAGGGAGAGCTGCACGATAGTCGAAGCCGCGTCGTTCAGGTGGAAGGACGTCGTGAGGACGTCCTCGTTGCAGTCGATGTAGACCTCGCCGTCCCAGGTGGCGAGCGTCGCCGTCGGGGATGCGATCGACGCCCTCTGCGCGATGGCGGAGGCGATCTCGGGGTCCTCGGCATCGAGGAGGTCGTTTAGCTCTGAGGGGTGCGCGGCAAGCTCGAGCCCGGCATCGGAGCCTTCGGCGATGAGGTAGCTCTTCGACAGCGAGAACGCGTCACAGGAGATGCTCTTTCGGCCTCCCGCATCGCTTATGGAGAGCAGCGTCTGGGAGGCGGCCTCGCCCGCCGAGCGCGTGAAGGATATCTGCGCCGAGACGCCGGCGTCGCCGGACTCCTCTGAGAGCACCTCGTAGTACATCACCTGCACCCCGGCCTCTCCAGACTCGACGATCGTCGAGTCTGAAAGCGCGAGCGTGCAAGCGCCGTCCTCGCTTTCCCAGGTGGTGCCCGCATAGCCCGCGAGCGACTCGTCTGCCTTCTCTGTCTTCTGGCTTCGCTCCTCTACGGGAACGACGGCCTCGGGTTCGCTCGGCTCTATCGCGCAACGCGCGAGCCCTGCCCCTATCAGGATCGCCGCGGCGCCCGCAGCGCATACTGCCATCAGCTTCGTCTTCTTGTCCATCTTCTTGCTCCTTGCCTATCGATACGACAGGGCGCAGGTGAAGCTCGAGATCCCGCTCGCGATCTTCACGACCTCGCCCCGATGGGGCGCGTGGATGTAGCGGTCGCCCCCTATGTAGATGCCGACGTGCCCCGTGCGGTAGAGGATGTCGCCAGGCTGCGCCTCCGAGAGCGCGATCTTCTTGCCCTGGGCGTACTGAGCCTCGGTGTTTCGCGGGATCGAGATCCCCGCCTGGCGGTAGCAGTACTGGGTGAGGCCGCTGCAGTCCAGGCCGACGCCCGGCGTCGTCCCGCCCCACACGTAGGGGACCCCGAGCTGGCTGTAGGCGGCGGATACGATCGCATCCGCCGAGAGCGCCCCGGACCTGAAATCCTCCAGGCTCATGCCGTCGAAGCGGTAGAGGCCGTAGGTCTCCATGACGGATTTCAGGCTCTCGACGTAGCTCGAGCTCGTCGCCCATCCCGCGTCCTTGAGCCCCTCGGCCATCTTGTCCGAGTCGTGGCTCTCCATCGCCTCGCGTATGAGCGCGTTTCCCGCGTAGCGATCGGCCTGCAGGAAGACGCGGCTGCGGAAGCGGATGCACTCCGCGTCGCCGACGAAGCTTATGAAGTCCGCCGTGACGGTGACCTGCTCTCCGCCGTACTCCTCGCCGGTCCTCCACGAGCTCTTCCCCGCGACCTCCTCGCACAGCGCGTACGAACTCGCCCACTTCATGCCGAAGAGGTTGTGATCCTGCGTGGCGAGCCCCGAGAGGTGGTCGCCCTGCCCCGACTCGACGATGATCTGCGCGATCGTGCACCCCGCGGGATGCCCGTACTCCTCCTGGCATGCGAGCGCCTCCTCGACCATCTCGTAGGTGATGTAGGGCGGCAGCCCCTCGAGGGACGCCTTGGAGGCCTCGTTTTCCCAGAAGCCGAAGAGGGCGCTCACGATCTGGGAGACCGCGAGCACGGCGAGCAGGAACGCCAAGATCGCCGCGAGCACGCCCGCGACGGGGACGGCGGCGGACGACACCGCGCCGACGATCGCGCTTTTTCCGCCGACGGATGCCGCAGCCTTGGCGGATGCTGAGGCCTTGGCGGATGCCGCGGCCGCCTGGGCGGCAG
>OLRY01002727.1_pt1 | contig 11128 bp, 9 predicted proteins | sample 1672541 | NCBI WGS metagenome assembly OLRY01 (sample SAMEA3136697, study PRJEB25190) | human gut metagenome | biome: human gut; feature: human-associated habitat; material: faeces | place: Austria | collected 2013
AAGAATATGACAAGTCTTTTAGACAGTTTTGAAAGCGATACAGAAAAAGAACATGATGCAGCTGTGACAGCGGCGGTGAAGCCACAAAAGAAAACAAATGGTGGAGATACAAGAGCAACAGCACTTGTATCAATGACCAAAGATGAAAAAGAACGTCTTACAACAAAAGCAAAGGCTCATGGCTTGAGCTTGTCTGCATTTTTCAGATTAGCTGCTGATGAATACATGAATACACACAACTGGTAATGTGTGGATAGATAATGTGAAGTGGAATCCGCAGTAGCAGTAGATTTTGTGGGTATGTGGGTAACTCGGAGAGTTATCCATATATCCATCAAAATAGATATAAAATGTATATTGTGTAGATATTGAATATATAAGAAAGGAAGGAGCATACCAAAGTATGGCACATACTTCTGAATACGAAGTTGAAGATATTTTCATAGACCGTTTAGAAGGTATCGGATACAGATTCATAAAATTAGATAACTATGATGATGTGCTTGCCAATTTCCGTGAACAGCTTGCAAAGTTCAATGCAAAGAAGCTGGCTGAAAAAGGACATGATGCATCATTTTCAGATGCTGAGTTCAACCGCATTATGATTCATGTAGATAATCATTCTGTGTATGAATCAGCAAAGATTCTTCGTGATAAATATGTGTTACAGCTGGATAATGGAGAATCAGTGTATATTGATTTCTTTTCAGGTGATACAGATAGAAATATCTATCAGGTAACACATCAGGTCACGATGGACAAGGCACATAAAGACGATGTGGTGTATAAGAATCGTTATGATGTGACTGTCCTCATCAATGGTTTACCGCTTGTACAGATTGAATTGAAACGCCCCGGCGTGGAAATCAACGAAGCAATCAACCAGATTAACAGATACAGAAAGTTTTCTTTTAAAGGTATCTTCAGATATTTGCAGTTGTTTGTAGTTAGCAATTCTGTACAGACGAAGTATTTCTGTAATGAAAATGAGATGATGGATGGTCAGTATAATCCAATCCTGAAATCTCTTGTATTCTTCTGGACAGATGAAAAGAATACACGTATCAATGACCTGAACACGTTCACAGGCGAATTTTTCCGTAAATCAGCTATTACAGAGATGATGGATAAATACATGGTCATTAAGACCACGGAGCCTGTGCTGATGGTCATGAGACCATACCAGATTTATGCTGTAAAGGCTGCAAAGAAGCGTGTACTGGAAGTAAATCAGGATGGTTATGTATTTGCCTGTACAGGTTCAGGAAAGACATTGACATCATTCAAGCTGGCACAGCTTTTGCGTGATGAATCAATGGTAGATTTGGTCGTATTCCTGATTGACAGAAAAGACCTGGATGACCAGACTGTTGATGAATATAACAGTTTTGAAAAAGACTGTGTAGATAATACGGACAGCACTGCTGTACTTATCAATATGCTCAAATCATCTGAGAAAAAGATGATTGTTACAACGATTCAGAAGATGGCAAATGCTGTCAAGAATCCGAAATATGCAGCTGTAATGGATGCATACAAAGATAAGAAGGTTGTATTTATCATTGATGAGTGTCATCGTTCCCAGTTCGGAAAGATGCATGGTCAGATTGAAAAGCATTTTGAAAGAGCAAATTATATCGGATTCACTGGAACACCGATTTTTGAGAAAAACAAGGGTGCGGATGGTCGTACCACAGCGGATATTTTCCATGCAGGAGATAAGCTGGATTCATGCTTGCATAAATACATGATTAAGGATGCGATTGCAGACGGTAACGTGCTTAGATTCTCAGTAGAGTATCAGCGTACCATTTTTGCAAGGAATCTTGCTGTAAAGGGTATTGACCCGGAACAGTTGGATGACCCGGAATACTGCAAGCGTCATAAAATCGACATGGAACCTCTGTACCATGATGATGAGCGTATTGCAGGCATTGCAAAACATATCTTTGAGCATCATGAACAGCATGTGCATCCACAGGGAAAAGATATTTATACAGCACTGTTCGCAGTGGATAAGATTCAGACCCTTGGAAAGTATTATGACGAGTTCAAGAAGCTGAATGATGCAGCACCAGATGATAAGAAGCTGAAAGTGGCTGCAATCTTTTCCTATCAGGCAAATGAAGATATGGATGATGGTGCAGATGAACATTCACAGGAACTTCTTGACCGCTGTATGCAGGATTACAATGCTTTATACAATACAGCATTTACGATTGATACATTTGATGCATACAGAAAAGATATTGCAAAGAGATTGAAACAGAAGGATTTACCGCAGGTTGATATTCTCTTGGTAGTCAATATGTTCCTGACCGGATTCGATGCAAAGCCATTGAATACGTTGTATCTGGACAAGAATCTTATCTGGCACTCACTTGTACAGGCATATAGCCGTACAAATCGTGTAGATAAGGTGACAAAGCAATTTGGACAGATTGTATCATACAGAAATATCAAGCAGTGGCAGGATGATGCACTGACATTATTTTCCGGGGATGGAGACCCGAATGAATATCTGCTTGAAAATTATGAGTATTATTTGAACCAGTGGGTAAATCAGGAACCCGTACTGAGAAAGATTACAGCGGATGTGGATGCGGCTGGTCAGCTCAAGTCAGAAGATGAAATCCGTATGTTTATCATTGCGTTCCGTTCAATGGCAAAGACCCTTGCCACTTTGAAGACATTTTCTAAGTTTGACTGGGATGACCTTGCTGTTGTGATGGATGAGAATGAATACGAAGGATTCAAGAGCTGGTATCTGTATTACAAAGACCAGACACACAATCCAAATCCGAAAGTACCTGTACCAGTAGATGTAGATTTCGACATTGAGCTTGTCCGTACTGACCGTATCAATGTTGTGTATATCCTGAATCTGCTGAAAAATGCGAATACTCACGACAAGACAGAGGAAGAAAAGCAGCAGGATGTTGATTTGATTCTGCGTGAGATTGAGCGTTCTGATAATGAATCGTTAAGACTCAAAAAAGAGGTCATGAGACAGTTCATTTTGACCAGATTCTATGATTTGCCAGAGGATGCAGATGTAATGGAAGCATTTACTCAGTTCGAGAAAGAACAGATGAAAGCTGACATGGAAGAATTTGCGTTTGATAACAAGATTGATTACATGATTGTATCAGAACTGTTTACGGAATATGTATTTCACGGTACGATTTCAGATGATGATATTCGTAAGAGATTGACAGCATACAAGCTGGGTCTTCTGAAAATGACGAAGCTGACAAAATCAGTGAAGACATTTGTAACAGAGACCTATAACAAATATAAAGCAGAGGGAGAATAATTATGGCAGATACAAATACATATCAGGCACAGGCAAATGAGCTTTCTCAAAAGCTCTGGGCGATTGCCAATGAATTACGAGGACAGATGGATGCCAGTGAGTTCAAGAATTATATTCTTGGAGTAATTTTCTATCGTTATCTGTCAGAACGTACAGAGATGTACATGGCAGAAATCCTTGAAAATGACGGTGTAACATACGAAGAAGCATTTGCGGATGATGATTACAGACCTGTTGTAGAAGATTGGTCTTTATCCAAACTGGGATATGTCATCAAGCCGGAAAATCTGTTCCGTAACCTGATTCGTAAGATTACAAAATTTGAGAATGATGCTGATAAGTTCAGCGTAGAAGATTTTGAAAAAGCAATCAATGACCTTGTAGGTTCTACAATGGGTCATGAATCCAACAAAGCATTTGATGGATTGTTCAATGATATGCGTTTACAGGATGCACGTCTTGGAGAGACAGTGGCAGACCGTACAGATATGATTGGTCGTGTCATGGTCAAGGTCTCAGACATTGACTTTGACTTACAGGATTCTCAGTTTGATGTACTGGGTACAGCATATATGATTCTGATTGGTCTGTTTGCTTCAGATGCCGGGAAGAAAGGTGGAGAGTTCTTCACACCTGCCGGACCGAGTAGACTTTGTGCTACACTTGCATCCCTTGGACTGGACGAAGCAAAGACTGTCGGTGACTGTACCTGCGGTTCTGCATCCATGCTGCTGGAAGTTCAGAAGCATTTGACCACACATAAAGTCGGTCATTTCTACGGACAGGAGCAGAACGCTACAACATACAACCTGTCAAGAATGAACATGATTATGCATGGTGTAGACTGGCAGAATTTTGACATCTACAAAGGTGATACGCTGAAAGATGATAAATATGGTGATGATTTGAAGCTGACTGTACAGGTCTGCAATCCACCGTATAGCTTGAAGTGGTCAGCTGATAAGAAATTTGAAGATGACCCACGATACAGCGGAGCTGGAAAGCTGGCACCGAAGGGACAGGCTGACCTTGCCTTTGTAGAACATATGATTTATCACATGGATGATTCTGACGGTCGTGTAGCTGTATTGCTGCCACACGGTGTATTGTTCCGTGGTGGAGCAGAAGAAGCAATCAGAAAATATATCATCAAAGATTTGAACCGTCTGGATGCTGTTATCGGATTGCCTGCAAATCTGTTCCACGGAACAGGAATTCCAGTATGTGTATTAGTGCTGAAAAGCAAGAGAAACGGCAATTCAGGAAATATTCTGTTTATTGATGCATCGAAAGAGTTCAAGGCTGGAAAGAATCAGAATGTCTTGGAACAGGAGCATATTGATAAGATTGTAGATGCATATGCAAAACGTGTGGACGTAGATAAATTTGCTCATGTAGCAGACATGAGTGAGATTATCGAGAACGGCTATAATCTGAACATTCCGAGATATGTTGATACATTCGAGGAAGAAGAACCTGTGGATTTGGATGCTGTAAAAGCTCAGATTAAGACATTGGATTCTGAAACAAAAGCTGCGATTGATAAGGCTGAAAGTTTTATGAGACAGCTTGGACTGTAAAGGCAGGTGAATGTATGTGTCTGATGAAAAGAAATCATTAGAGAGAAATGCATTGGATGCCTTTCTCCAAAGCAATCGTAAACTGAAAGGATATACGATTGATGATGGAGAACGACCAGATTTTGTTTTAACAAAGAATGGTCATAAGATTGGAATTGAACATTTTCGGGCAGATACTATTTTGAATGAACATACAGATTCTGAAAGTATGAAGTTTGATGGTCAACGAAAAAAGATGTACGAAAAGCACCATACAAAGTTGTTGAATGATGAATTTGATGCGGATGCATCTGCAAAGGATATTGAAACTTCTATCAATAAAAGTTTAGATGCTGCATCAAACTTTGATTATAAGGCGTTTATCAATAATCTGAAAGACGTTTTTGAACAGCACGCAGGTAAGGTGTCCGAATATAAAAAGAAATGTGATGAAGTTTGGTTTTTAATAGATATAGGCATTGAAAATGACCATTTCATGGCGGAATTTGCTAATGGTGGATTGACAAAAATGAATGTATTACCTGTTACTGGTGATATGTTTGACATTTTTGATAAACACAAAGAGGTAAGCCGTGTGATTGTTTGTTCTCGATGCTTAGGAAGATATAAAATTGTTTATGATTCCGGCAGTGGAAAGTATAGCTATAAGATTCGGTCATTTACCTATACAGAAGCATTGATTCCGGGCAGTAGACAAATCAAACTTGATGTGAAAAATACTGGGAAGGAAGTGGAATCATAATGATTGAACCTAAATTGAGATTCAAAGCTGATGATGGAAGTCAGTTTCCAGATTGGGAAGAAAAAACTTTGGGTGATATAGGCACAGCGAAAATGTGTAAGCGTGTGTTGAAGGAACAAACCAGTGAAAAAGGAGATGTGCCTTTTTATAAAATTGGGACGTTTGGTGGCACACCTGATGCATTTATAAGCAGAGAATTGTATGAAGAACTTAAAACAAAATATTCTTTTCCGAGAAAAGGAAATATTTTACTTTCGGCAGCTGGAACGATTGGAAGAACTGTGGTTTATGATGGACAAGATGCGTTTTTTCAGGATTCAAATATCGTGTGGTTAGACAATGATGATTCTGTTTTGGACGGTTTTTTGCTTCAATTTTATAATAAAACATCATGGAATAATCTTGAAGGTGGAACAATTAAAAGATTATACAATGGACTGTTTTTATCAAAGGTAATTCATGTACCATCAATTCCAGAACAGCAGAAAATTGCAGAGTTCTTATCAACAATTGATACAGTAATCGAGAAGCAGAAAGAAACTGTATCTGCATGGGAAGAACGTAAAAAGGGTGTGATGCAGAAGCTATTCAGTCAGGAAGTAAGGTTCAAAGCGGACGATGGAAATGATTTTCCTGAGTGGGAAGAAAAGAAACTGGGTGATATTTCAGAAAGAATTTTAGTTGGTCTTGCAACGACTGTAACACCTTATTATCGAGAAAAAGGAAGACCTATGTTTCGTAATTTGAATATTAAGCAGGGTTACTTGGATGATAGAGATATGTTATTTCTGGATGATGATTATGCAGATTCTCAAAAGAATAAAGCAATTCATTTTGGAGATATATTAACAGTTCATACAGGAAATATAGGGTGGTCATGTTTAGTCCCTGAAAAATATGAAGGCGCATTATCATTTACGACATTGATTACAACTGTAAAATTTAATGTGGTTTCAAATAAATATGTGTGTGATTTTTTAAATTCTCCATTGGGAATGAATAGAATGCAAAATTTAGCATTTTCAGGTGGTCGTGCAAATTTGAATACATCTGAATTTCAAAAAGTACAAGTTCCAGTTCCTTGCCTTGCAGAACAGCAGAAGATTGCTGATTGTCTTTCATCATTGGATGAAGTAATCGAGAAGCAGAAAGCAACTTTAGCTGCGTGGGAAGAACTGAAAAAAGGTCTGTTACAGCAAATGTTTGTATAAGAACAACTGAATAAATCAATAGTGAACAGGTGATGTACAAATTTTGTATGTCACCTGTTTTTCTATGTTTAATTTTAGTGAAACACGTTATGAAAATAAAAGTTGCGTAAAGGGTAGGAAAAACAAAAATAATGTGCTATATTTCAAGTGTAAACAAAATGAAATTTTTACAGAAAGTTGAGGTACATAGATATGGCAGATTTAGAAAACAAAAATGCGACAGGCTTAAAAGATGTAAGAAAAACTCTTGAAGAAAAGAGAAAACAGAAGGCAGCTCTTGAGTTGGAATTGGCGATGCTGGAAGCAGAACCAAACAGAAAGATTCTTATTTCAGTCATTGAAAATGATGTGAAGCTGAATGAGAAACTTATCGGATTGAAAGCCGATGAAGTAAAGGTTGTTGCAGCACATTATGTTGCTTTGTTTAAGACAGCATTAGAAGAAAGTGATGCAGAGATTAAAGAAATGAGAGCGAAAGCAGAACAGAAAAGAGAGCGTGCAAGAGTGAGAGCAGCACAGCGTAAAAGAGAGAAAGCTGAGAGGGAAGCCGAACAGCAGAACATGGTTCGTGAACAGGTTCAGGAATCAGTAGAACCACAACCAACTTACAGCAATAATGGATATTATGCTCAGTAATTGGGTGTGGAAAAATAGGGGTGCAGGGGGAAAAACAGAGTTGTTCCCATGCGGAAAAGGTCGCAGGAAAAACACGAACGGAGCGTAGCGAAGTGAGTGTTTGTCCCGCAAGCAAGTGAAGCCCGGAAGGGCTGAGCGGTAGGGTGAAGAACAGCGAAGCGGTTCGGAACCCTATGCTTGCGAGGTTGAAAGGTACCTTCTTGACACCTGGCACCATACAACGGAATGAGATTCATTCAGAAAGGAGACGTGGAAAGATGGAACCGAACAACCGCATATATGACACCATCGTACAGGCAAGAGAGAAACAGGCAAATGCAAAAGCTGAATATGAAGATGAGTGTTTGAATGATTTGAATGAGCTTGAAGATGGTGAAGAAGCTACGGAACGTTTGATTCCCGGCACTGTCAGATTTGGTGAAAATGTGCATAAAATCATCTGCGATATGGCAAAAGAATACGAATGTAGTTTTGCCGAAGTCGTAAGACTTGCAGTAGATGATTCACTGGAAAAACATTTCAACAATATGGTGTATGTAGATACACAGACGGGAAAGAACGTGGAGAAGCTGATGGGCGAAATTGGAACAGAGCTTCATGCAATCAAAGTGGAACTGAACAGGATTGGTTGTAATTACAATCAGGAACTGAAAGTGAAACGGATGGAAGCAAAGCAGAGAGAAGTTCTGGAACAATTAGCCGAAAAAGATTTACCAGATGATGTAAAAGCAGAATTGAAAAAGAAATACAGAAGTCTGGAAGTAATGATTCAGACGCAGCAGAAAAGCGTGCCACAACTAAGTAAGGCAGAGTTGGAAAATCTTACAGAAAGATTTGAAAAGACAGCTGATAAAGTGGGACGTGAGTTGTGGAAAACATTGAGGATGTAATACAAAAGGGGTGACGATACAAATGGCTTATTCAAAAGTTTTTTTGAGAAAATCAGGTAAGGCACTCTTGAAGTATGCAATCGGAAAAGATGCGAAAGGTCACAACGGCAAAGAACGAAGAAATGAAGTGATTGGCTATGTGAATTTAGTACCGGGTGTAGATGTTGCAACGCAGATGCAACAGTATTGGGATAAGATGAAAAGCGGTCACAAGAATCAGATGATTCATGTGATTCAGTCGTTTTCAAAAAAGGAATTTAATCCTGATGACCCGAATGATTTACAGATGGCAAATCATCTCGGAGTGGAGTTTGCACAGTTGCATTATCCTGGCAGACAGGTGGCGGTGTTCACACAGATTGATGGAAAAGCAGGATGTGTTCATAATCATATTGCAGTGAACAATGTGTCGATGGAAGATTACAGAGCGTGTGATAAAGAACAGTATTATCATCCAACGATTAAGAAGTGGACAGATAAAATTACAGAGAAGTACACTGTGCGAGACACTGGTGTAAAGAATCCTGAAAAGCTGACACAATCTGAGAAATCTTTGAGAGCAAAAGGTGAATATTCTTGGAAAGATGATTTGCGTGACCGCATTAAAAAATCATTGAAAGAATGTGAATCTGTTGATGAATTTTTTGAAAAGTTACAGAGTAATGGTGTCGGTGTAGAACATAAACAATCGAAAAGAAAAACTGCAAAGCATACGGATTTTTATGTGTATGACTTGCAGGATTTATCGAATGTGCCTGATGGTGAAAAGGCACCGAAGCATACAAAGGTTCGTTCTTACAACATGGGACATCTTTATGATGTTGACGGCGTACAAGAGTATTTTGATTTGAAAGAATCAGCGAAGCTGAAAGCTGCTGAGAAGCAGGTACAAAGTGTTGTTGTTCCGCAGGAAGATGAAGAAGAACCGGAAGCGAAACCAAAGAAAAAATGGAAGAAACCGTTGCGATTCAAGGAGTATTTGAAAGCACAGGGATATGAGTTCTATACGAATGAAAATGGTGACATTTATAAATTTGGTGAAGGTCTTGACTACAAGACACTGGTGGATGAATACGATGAATATTTGATGCAACCGCCGGAAGAAGAAACCGAAGATGAAGAAGTTGTTGTTGAAGAATTGGATTCTGTAAAAGAGAAGGAACAGGAGATTCCAGAGGAAGAAAATGTTCCTGAGAAAGATGTCGTACAAGAAGAACCTGTTGCGGAGCATACAGTGCCAGAACCAGCGGAGCAGGTTGTGGAAGAAGTACAACCAGATGCTGAGACAGTCAGAAGAATGAATGAAGAAAATGAAAGACGACTGGAACAGATTCGACAAGATAAAATTCGTGCTGAAAGCACGTTGCCGGGTCGTATCTTTGGTAACAAGAACGCGAACAGTGTACGCAGAAGACCATTGCCACAGGGTGGTAGTTATATTCCGAAAGGTGACAGTTATGACAGAGAAAAATAAAGAAAGCTGAGGTAAAAATAATGAGCGATAAGTTAAAAAAAGAAAGTGAAGTTACAATCGAAGTTAGTAAAGAATACGCAAAAGCTATGGATATTATGGCTGATTTGTATGGTATTTCAACATCAGACTTTTTGAGTAAAGCATTGAATGGTGAGTTGGACAATATGAAAATGAGGAGATTGCCAACACCAGTAGAAATGTTTCGTGTGCATAGAGCACTCAAAAAGGAGAGTAAGGATTTGCGAAAAACAATCATGGAATCCGGTGCTGATTATGAAGGATTATCAAAAGCTATGGATGATATGGATAAGTAACGAAAAAGGGCATCTAAGAAATCAGGTGTCTTTTTTACAGCCTATTTTATATGAATTTATACGATACATCTAAATTCTACTTTTTTATCTTGAAATGAGATACAAAATCTGATAGCATAATATATATGAATATAGACGGACGTTTATATTAGGATATAAAAAGAGGTGATACATAGTGATTTATGGATATGTGAGAGTATCGACAGATAAACAGAACATTGACAGACAGATTCGTAATATTTTGGCGGTGGATGCATCTGCGAAGATTTATCAGGAAATCTTTACAGGAACGAAGACCACCGGGAGACGTGAATTTCAAAAGTTGCTGAACAAAGTACAGAGTGGAGATACAATCATCTTTGATTCTGTATCTCGTATGAGCAGAAATGCAGCAGAAGGATTTGAGTTATACAAGAAGCTGTTTGATGATGGTGTAAATCTTGTATTTATCAATGAACCATATATCAATACAGATGTGTATAAAGCTACAAGAGATGCATTGGTTCCAATGACCAATACGGATGTAGATTTGATTTTGGCTGGTGTGAATCAGTATCTGATGAAACTGGCTGAAAAACAGGTAGAGCTTGCATTTGAGCAGGCTCAGAAAGAACGTGATGATTTATCAGAACGCACAAGACAGGGTTTACAGACAGCGAAGCTGAATGGAAAACAGCTGGGACGTGCAAAAGGTACTGTTGTAGTTACAAAGAAATCTGATGAAAGTAAAAAGAAGATTTTGAAATATAGCAAAGCGTTTGGCGGTGATTTGAGTGATAAGGATTTGATTAAATTGCTGGGAATTGATAAGAATACTTATTACAAGTACAAAAAGGAATTGAAAAGCAAGATGGCTGGATAAAGAAATATGACCCACGGGGCGAACTGCTTCGTGGGTTTTATATATTCCGCAATCATGTAGAAAAATGTTGAAAGAAGTGTATCATTGATATATAATAGAAGCA